>CETH01184142.1_pt1 | contig 17331 bp, 15 predicted proteins | sample 361461 | NCBI WGS metagenome assembly CETH01 (sample SAMEA2622695, study PRJEB7988) | marine metagenome | isolation source: saline water (ENVO:00002010), including
TGGGACCCTGCCCGTGATATCGTCTTCACTTGGAATGGAACTACGTCCGGAGTACGCGTACCAGACGGTGATTGGATCCCAAGTGACCGTCGCGGGCTGACGATTTGTGACGCTACGTCGGCGGTATTTGCGATGGAACTGCCGTGGTCGAAACTCGATGTCGTGACTTGGTCATGGCAGAAAGTCATGGGCGGGGAAGCCGCGCACGGGATGATAGCCCTTTCACCCAAAGCCATCGAGCGGCTAGAGACTTACGTGCCGCCTTGGCCGCTTCCTAAAATTTTTCGGATGACGAAAGGCGACAAGCTAAACGAAGGCATTTTTCGCGGAGAAACTATCAATACCCCATCTATGGTTTGCGTGGAAGATGCATTGGATAGTCTCAGCTGGGCTACAGGTCTTGGGGGGCGCGCAGCGTTAATCGCCCGTAGTCAGGCAAATCTCAGCGTTATCACAGACTGGGTCGAGCGCACCAAATGGGTTGGATTTCTCGCTGAAAATCCCGAGGAACGGTCGTCTACCTCAGTGTGTCTAAAAATTGTCGACCCGTGGTTCGAGGCGCTTGAACAAGAAATTCAATTTTCGGTCCCGAAGAAGATTGATAAGCTACTTGAACAAAACGGAGCAGCTTTCGATATAAACGGCTATCGGGATGCACCGCCGGGTTTGCGTATTTGGGCCGGGTCCACGGTTGAGACAGCCGATATTGAGGCGCTAATGCCATGGCTCGACTGGGCATATTTAAGTGTTAAAGCCGAATTTACCTGACTTAAAGAGACCGGAAACTCAAATGCCAAAAGTACTCATCTCAGACAGTCTGAGCGCACGCGCAGTTGAAATCTTTAATGAGCGTGGTATCGAGACCGACGTAATAACAGCTATGAAGCCTAAAGAATTGGTCGCCTGCATCAGTGAATATGACGGTCTCGCCGTCCGCTCGGCCACCAAGGTAACAAACGACGTACTTGATGCGGCTATCAAGTTAAGGGTAATCGGTCGCGCCGGCATTGGTGTCGACAATATCGACGTTGATGGGGCTTCAGGGCGGGGGATAGTCGTCATGAATGCGCCCTTCGGTAACTCCATTACCACGGCAGAACATGCCATCGCGATGATGTTCGCCCTAGCTCGCCAAATTCCTCTAGCAAACCAGTCGACACAGTCCGGTCAGTGGGAAAAATCAAGGTTCATGGGTGTCGAGCTGACGGGTAAAGTTCTCGGTATTATTGGCTGCGGGAATATTGGTTCGATTGTCGCCGAGCGGGCGATTGGTATAAAAATGAAGGTGATTGCATTCGATCCTTATTTGACGCCGGACCATGCTGATGAGATTGGTGTGGAGAAGGTTGAATTGGGCGAGCTGTATGCTCGTGCAGAGATCATTTCTCTTCATACCCCGTCGACGGAAACGACCAGAGGAATGGTCAACGCCGACGCTTTTCACCAAATGCGTGATGGTGTTTTTGTGGTGAATTGTGCTCGCGGGGAACTTGTCGTTGAGGCGGACATGAAGGCAGCGATAGAAATCGGCAAAGTCGGCGGTTTCGCAGTGGATGTTTTTCCGCAAGAACCTCCGGAGGAGTATAGTCTATTCGGTATGGAACAGGTAATCGCAACTCCCCATCTTGGCGCTGCGACCACCGAGGCGCAAGAAAAGGTCGCACTGCAGATTGCGGAGCAAATGTCGGATTATCTCAATACCGGCGCCGTCGTTAACGCGCTGAATATGCCATCCGTATCGGCTGAGGATGCCCCAAGACTGAAGCCATATATGACTTTAGCTAGGCTTATCGGTGGACTAGCAGGACAGGTTATAGAATCAGGTATCAGGAAAGTAACAACCGAATTTGAAGGTAATGTTTTGGATATGAATACGCGCCCCGTATCGGCATGCCTGCTCGAAGGACTGCTCTCGCCATTGCTGAGCGGAGTAAATATGATAAATGCACCCATACTGGCTCGAGACCGAAGCATTGATGTATCTGAGGTGCGGCACGAACGAGGCGGGGAGTATCAAACCCTTATCCGCCTAACGGTTGAAACGGAAAATCAGTCGCGAACCGTTGCCGGTACATTGTTCGGCGGGGACAAGCCTCGGATTGTTGAAATTAATGGGATTAAACTTGAAGCCGAGTTGGCTAAAAATATGTTGTACATGGTGAACAAGGATCGTCCCGGATTCATCGGTCGTCTGGGTACTACACTGGGAGATGCCGGGGTGAATATTGCGACGTTCCAGCTTGGGCGGGTGTCTCCTGGCAGCGACGCGCTAGCATTGATTCAGGTGGATGGGGAACTGACAGACGATGTGCTTGACCAGCTATGTGCGCTACCTCACGTAGTCCAAGCTAAGGCGCTGTCTTTTCCGTTTGCCGAATACAACTAAAGCCGTTACCAAAGCCGCGCTTGAGGGGTAAGTAAAATGATGGAACTTGATAACAAGGCGCTGCTACCGGCGGGCTTAAGAGATATTCTACCGCCTGAAGCAGGTTACGAGGCGGGAATACGAGAGAGATTGGCTAGTACCTTTGCCAGTCACGGTTACGAACGCGTAAAACCGCCGCTTGTCGAATTTGAGGGAGGCCTTACTAGCGGGGCGGGTGCGGCTGTTTCGGCCGATATTTTTCGTCTTATGGACCCCGTGTCGCAACGCATGATGGGCGTGAGGGCTGATATGACAACGCAGGTCGCCCGCATTGCTACAACTCGCCTTGCCGGCGCACCGCGACCGCTCCGTTTAAGCTATACTGGGGAAGTTTTGCGGGTTAAGGGGACGCAGCTGCGTCCAGAGCGCCAATTTGCGCAGGTCGGCGCAGAACTGATCGGGTCTGAGAGCGCCGCGGCTGATATAGAAATTATCGCCATCGCTGTTGATTCGTTGCGCCAGGTTGGCATTCCAAAATTATCTGTGGATCTCACTATCCCGCCGTTAGTTTCCGCTCTAATGGACGGGATGGAATTATCGGCTGAGAATTATTTCAGCCTGCGCGGAGCGCTAGACCGAAAGGACGTCGTTGCAGTTCGTAAAGGCGGACAGATCCATACAGATGAATTATGCCAGCTGATGGAGGCAACTGGCGAAGCAAAGCAGGCACTGGAAGTGCTTTCGGGATTGTCCCTACCATCTGCCCCGGCGGGGGAACTAGAACGTCTCAAATCTGTAGTAGAGGGTCTTGGCCGTCGTTTGCCTGATCTAAATATAACGGTAGACCCCGTTGAGAACCGGGGCTTCGAGTATTATACCGGGGTCGGTTTTACTCTCTTTGCGAGCGGCGAGCGGGGGGAGATCGGGGCAGGTGGTCGATACGTGACGTCACCCAATTCTGGCAAAGACGACGGCGAGGGTGAGCCTGCTACTGGCTTCACATTGTTTGTTGATACCATCCTACGGGTCGTTCCAGAGACAAGCCTGCCCCCTAGGATTTTCGTGCCACAGGGCGCAAATGAAGACTCACTAGCGGCGTTGCGAAACGAAGGGTGGATTACAATTTGCGCGTTGGAACACTTTAAAGACCCAGCGGGGGAAGCATACCGTCAGGGATGCAGCCACCTTTGGAGAGATGGTAAACCAGAGACCATTGATGGAGACAGGGGATAATGACCAATGTAGCGGTCGTAGGCTCTCAGTGGGGCGATGAGGGTAAAGGGAAAATTGTCGATTGGCTTTCCGAGCGTGCTGATGTGGTGGTACGTTTCCAGGGTGGGCACAATGCAGGTCATACGCTTGTCATAGATGGAGAAACCTACAAATTGAGCCTTCTGCCATCTGGGGTTGTGCGTGGAAAATTGTCTATTATCGGTAACGGGGTCGTGATCGACCCTTGGGCTTTGCTGCAGGAAATTGATAAGATTGGGGCACAAGGGATCGCCGTGACGCCCGACACCCTTAAAATTGCCGAAAACGCATCTATGATTCTTCCTCTACACGGCGCACTCGACCGGGCTCGTGAGACGGCTAGCGGAGATAGTAAAATCGGAACAACCGGGCGGGGAATTGGTCCCGCGTACGAAGACAAGGTTGGGCGCCGAGCTATCAGGATTTGTGATTTGGAAGACCCCGATGGTCTTCTGGAAAAGATTGAAAACGCTCTTTCGCATCATAATCCCTTGTTGCGAGGTCTTGGCGCGCCGGAAATAAACGCCGCAGACATTTGCGATATGCTTAGAGAGATCGCGCCCAAGCTTCTAAAATACGCCGCCCCGGTCTGGCAATCACTCGAAGAAGCAAACCGAAGCGCCAAGAGAATACTTTTTGAGGGCGCTCAGGGGTTTATGCTAGATGTCGATCATGGAACCTATCCATTCGTCACATCTTCTAACACTCTGGCGGGTCAGGCTGCTGCGGGTAGCGGGGTTGCGGTAGGCAGTATCGGATACGTGCTGGGAATTACTAAGGCATATACGACGCGTGTTGGTTCCGGGCCTTTTCCAACGGAGCAGGATAATGATATTGGGAAGCTGCTAGGTGAACGCGGACACGAATTCGGTACTGTCACTGGCCGCCAGCGGAGGTGCGGGTGGTTTGATGCTGTGCTCGTGCGGCAGTCGGCAAAGGTTGGCGGAATCCGAGGTATTGCCCTAACAAAACTTGATGTTTTGGATGGTATTCCGGAACTGCAGGTGTGCACTGGTTATGAGTTTAACGGAAACGATTTTGACTACCTACCTGCCTCGCATAAAATTCAGGCTGGTATAAACCCCATATACGAGACACTGGAAGGTTGGGAAGGTAGTACTCGGGGGGCAAGGAGCTGGGCTGATCTTCCCGCAGAAGCAGTTAAGTACGTCCGCCGGATAGAAGAACTGATCGGTGTTCCAGTAGCGTTACTGTCGACTAGCCCAGAGCGAGAAGACACCATATTGGTCAGTGATCCGTTTGTTTCCTGATGGGAATTATGATCCAAACACTCGGTGACTTTTAGGTCATATTTCTAACGGCTTAGACAGAATTTAGGATCAAAGACAACATGGATCCTGCTTTCTACGTACAAAAAATCAAAAAGATCCTGACCTTAAACTGTTCGGAGTTGTTGCAAGCTTACGATAACGTAATTAAAGCACCTAGAGTCCATACACAATCGGCGGCGGGCATAAAGACTAACATTTAGGTCTTCGGCAATTACTAATTAGGCAAAAACTTTTTTTGCTCGATACAACTATCCATCGCTGCCAATTTTATAGTTTTCTGAATCTTTTCAAATGCCCGCACTTCAATCTGGCGAACACGCTCACGTGAAACACCGTATTCGACGCTCAGTTCTTCAAGGGTTTTTGGCTCCTCCTCAAGTCGACGCGCGATAAGAATTTGACGCTCGCGTTCGTTTAAAACCTCCATAGAGGCTAGAAGCATGTTGCGGCGTTCGTTCGCCTCTTCTCGGTTAGCAAGCGCGGTTTCCTGATTATCCGAGTCGTCGACTAGCCAGTCTTGCCATTCTCCTTCCGAGTCCGCTCTCAATGGGACATTAAGCGACGAATCTGATCCCGACATGCGGCGGTTCATATTGATAACTTCTTCCTCGCTGACATCTAGCGTGGTAGCGATCTTTTCCAAGTTTTCTCGCTTCAGATCACCTTCTTCTAGCGCCTTGATTTCGCCTTTAATACGACGCAGATTGAAAAAAAGCTTTTTCTGTGCGGCGGTAGTACCGATCTTGACAAGTGACCAAGACCTGATGACGTATTCTTGGATTGAGGCTCTAATCCACCACATAGCATAGGTCGCAAGCCGAAAACCTTTTTCTGGCTCAAACCGTTTAACTGCTTGCATCAGCCCCACGTTACCTTCCGAGATGATTTCACCTAACGGAAGCCCATAACCCCTGTAGCCCATTGATATTTTTGCGACTAGCCGTAGGTGGCTATTAACCAACTTGGCAGCGGCGTCCTGATCCTCATGCTCTTTCCACCTCTTGGCGAGCATATATTCCTCTTCTGGTTCTAGTAGCGGGAATTTTCGAATATCCAGTAAATACCTAGACAGATTACTGTCTGGGTTTAGATTTTGGACCGAAGGTAGATTGCCAGTCATGGATATCGCACCTGATTAAAGTATCGGCGCTGAACTCGCTATAATGTCGCAAGCATTATTGCGCCTCTTGTTACGGATATTTAAGTACCCACTATTCCATATAAATAGTCAACATTAGCTGAAATTTCCAGTTTTACATAGAATTTTGATTATTTCGCAGATTTCTGCCGGTAATTTGCTCTCAAAACAATGGTATTTGCCAGTTATAGGGTGCACGAAGCCTAAGCGTCGTGCATGGAGCGTTTGGCGAACTAATTTTTCTATTACCTTTCCGGCGTCCGTCCCCACCGACCGTAATCGGGTCTGGGTCACACCTCCTCCGTATAAAGGATCACCAATAACGGGGTGGCCAAGATTCGCAAAGTGAACCCGGATCTGATGCGTCCGGCCCGTCTCCAGACGGCATTTCAGAAGAGAGGCGGCACCACCATTGTAGACGGCCTCTACTTTGTAATTGGTTCGGGCGAGCTTTCCGCCCTCTCGTCGCACCGACATTTTTTTGCGGTCCCTTCTGCTGCGCCCGATATTACCGTCTATCGCACCAGATGGTGGCCGCGGAAGACCCCAGACGAGAGCCGAATACTCTCGGTCGACTGAACGGTCCGAAAACTGCGTGGTCAGGCCTTCGTGCGCTGGACCGGTCTTTGCGGCGACAATAAGGCCGCTCGTATCTTTGTCTAACCTATGAACTATACCAGGGCGGCGAACTCCACCGATGCCCTGTAGGCTGTCACCGCAATGGGCAATAAGCGCATTGACCAGTGTACCCGATGGGTTTCCCGGTGCAGGATGAACAACTAAACCGGCTGGCTTATCGATTACTATCAAATCTTCGTCTTCAAATATCACGTCGAGCGGAATATCTTCCCCGACGGGTTCCGCCTTGATGGCTTCGGGGATTTCCAACAAGTACTTCTCCCCCGATTTGACCCTGTATGACGGCTCAACTATCGTTTCACCGGCTTGATTGTTATGCTGAAGGCGTCCATCCTCGATCAGTCGTTTCAGGAAAGACCTGGACCGGTCGGGGAGAGAGCTAGCCAGAACACGGTCTAGGCGCTCGCCCTCCGCACCGGGTGCTACGGAGATTTCGATGCGGCTTAACGGCGATAATTCGTCGGAATCAGATTGTTTAGTTGGTTCCATAACAGAATAAGGTCACACTCCATGCGTGCTCTCAAGGCCTTGGTCATCGGTATGGCAGTTATAATCGTCGCCGGCGTGGTGGTGCTGATTTTCGGGATCATAGATAAAACCGGTGAATTGGACAGCAAAATGTCTGAGCCTTTAGCGGATTTCGGGATCACCCGGGTCGTGCTACCGGCTGGTGCGCAAATCAGCGAAACTCTGCTGGACGGCGACAGGATTCTGCTACGTTTAACCCTTGCCGATGGTACGTCACGAATGATGCTGATAGACGCAAACGACGGTGGGCAGATAGGCCAAATTGATTTGACACTCTTGCCCTGAGTGTCGTCTTCCGAGACTTTAAACTTTTGGCGGTAATTTATTATTTGGGCATTTAAGACAGCGAGATGAGGTTGCCGGTCGAGCAGACCCGCATCCTACCTCAACCCGCACTATATACTATATGTTCTAAATGCTTACCCGTCAGAGAAAAAAAGAGAGCTATATTAGCTCAGTATGTTCTGGCGTACATCTCCCTCATGTGTTCTTCCACGGTCGTCGGAGGATATTTGGGTTCTTCACCGTCGGCCAAACAACATTCTAGTGCCACCACCTCATGCGCCGGTCGTCCGCTAAAAAAGAAAGGCACTGAATAGCGATCCATTCCGGAAAGATTGATTACCCTATGCAGGGTTGACCGATACATGTCATTGGTCCAACGGGATATCATGTCTGCTAGGTTTACGACGTAGGCATCTTGAATTGGGGGAGCATGAAGCCATTTTTGATTTTTCCCCAGCACCTGAAGCCCGCCATTTTCATCCTGCATGAGCATGGTTATGCCGCCGAAATCCGTGTGGGCGCCGCAGCCTTTTTCGCTGAGGTCTGGGTTAGCGGGTTGGGGTGGGTAATGTAACAATTTTAGGGCGGTTAGCGGCTCCCGGCAGAAATTGGCAAAGTAATTTTCTTCGAGGGCAAGAGATAACGCGATGCCGCGCATCAATGTCTCGCCGAGAGAGAGCATCTCTACATAGTAATTCATCATTGTGACCTCAAAACCGGGAAGACCCTCCGGCCATTGGTTTGGTCCAAGATTAAAGCTACCGTTTTGTAGACGTGGATGATCCATCGGTATTTCTTCGCCGATATAAAACCCCTCTTTCAGATCAGGTCGTGCGCCATCTTCGAGTGTCTGAGCACCTAACGGTTCATATCCCCGATTATGGGGGGATAACTTCATATCAGTTACTAACTTAAGATCACGCGGCTGAGCGAAAAATCGAGCGGACTGAGCGAAAACCTCTGCCCTCAACTCGGGATCGACCCCGTGCCCCACGATATACATGAAACCGAGATCGAGGCACGCGGAACGTATCTCCGAAGCCACGGCATTACGGGCCCACTTATCACCAGAGCGAAGGGAGGTAATATCGATAATCGGAAGCACGTCTTCGGAGATATACTCGGCGCCCAAACCAGTCATTTTTTGTTCATTCCGGTGATTTATTGGATCAGTTACGAACGAATTTGGTGATTGGCCCACATCTAATAACTGGCGGAGGGCCTCTCAGGATCAAGAACACTAGCGCATTCGTTTTTAATTCCCCTATGATCTCTGATTTAATTTACCTTTAAAAATGTAATACACCGTGGTGCCGGCACTTAACCCTGAGGAACATATGTTTAACCGCCCCCCACTAACGATTAAAGCGGTATTCACTTATGCGGTCGATACCGGAGAAAAAATCATTAATGAAACGATGGGACCCGGCGATATGGGCCGGAGGCGCACTGGTATGGTCGAGGAAAAGACCATGCAAGTCCTCAACGGGCGTTACATGAATGAGGGATTTAATCTTGAGACCCATGGGTTTGAATTCGTCGACCATACGACTGAGATGATTAATTTTTTCGACGAGGTGGAATTAAAATCCGTCTATTACAACGAAGTCGAAGAGCTAGTTAAAGAAAAGACAGGAGCGACTAGAGTTCATGTTTTTGATCACACGCTGCGTTCAGGTGATGAAAATTTTCGTAACGAATATCGCGTCCGTGAGCCCGTCGCGCGAGTACACAACGACTATACTGAGTGGTCCGGCCCTAATCGAGTCCGTGATATTTTGCCTCACGAGGCAAATAAGCTTTTGAAGCGTCGTTTTGCGATAGTCCAAGTATGGCGCGCGATCCGGCAACCAATTGATTCGGATCCGCTTGCCATATGCGACGCTCGTACCCTGTCCGAACAAGACCTCATAGTTTCGGAGCGACGGTATCCAAACCGGATAGGACAAACGTATCAGATCGCCCACAACCCCGACCACAAATGGTATTATTTTCCTTACATGAAACGAGACGAGGCGATAATATTTAAAGTATTCGATTCCGCAACGGATGGGCGGGCAAGGTTCACTGCGCATTCTGCTTTCTCAGACCCAACCAGCCCCCCGAATGCCGCGCCGCGCGAGAGCATCGAAATGCGCACCATCGCTTTCTTCTAACTAGGTTTTCGAAACCGTTTCCTAAAGTGGCTTTACTACCCGAAATATCAGAACTGTGCGGGTCCAGCTGGCAGCCCGAGGTGAACCCGGCCATAGAGCCCCAGTACGGCATCGCGGTTGACGCTGATGTGCATTGCGGCCGCATGAGCGTCTCGCCAATATCTCTGCATTGCGTTGCTAAGCTGGAGGCCTTTGCCACCGCTGGCTTCGAAAAGGATATCTACTGCGTTAAGCGCAAGTCCCGTGGCGAAACCCAAGTTTCCTTTATTCCGGGCTCGCTGCTCAACCGAAAGTTCGCCTTTTTTTGCCATCGTATTCATAAGTTCGCGCGCATCTCGGAAAACGACCAGCTTTGCTGCATCGATCGATGCAGCGGCCTCACCTACCTTGACTTGGATGGTCGGTAGTTGCGCCATCGGTGCAGGGCTGGACAGTGCCGCCCCTCGCGTTACGCGACCGCGTGTCGTTTCTATAAACTCATCATAAGCGCCCTGCGCCATTCCGAGGATGGGGGCAGCAACGCTGATCGAAAGCGCCTGAAAAGCAGGGATGCGGTATAGCAGGCCGGGGTTTACCTCGGCACCTGGTGGAGCCCCCGACATTGTGTGATCCAACCCCATATAGAAGTGTTCTGGGATAAATAAATCTTCGCAGAAGACTGTCTTTGACCCTGTTCCCGCAAGGCCCGCAACTTCCCAAGTGTCTTCGATACCGAAACTTGATCTACGGGACACTGCGTAGCCTCTTTGCACCGACTCGTCTTTTCCGTTTTCAATCAGGTTCACTGCAACCAGAACCCATGGGCAGTTATCTAGTCCGGAGCAAAATGCCCAATTGCCGGATATTTTATAGCCTCCGTCTACTTTAATAGCGGTACCGGTCGGGGTGAACGAAGCGGACGTACATCCATTCGGATCGTTGGCCCATATTTCCTCCTGCGCTTCAAGCGGATACATTCCCAGAAGATACTGATACATGCTGCATATTGAGTGGACCCAACCGACAGACCCGCAACCACGCGCTATTTCATATGCAGCTTCGGCGAATACGTCCATTCCATGCTCAAACCCCCCGAAACGGCGCGGCATTAGCATGCGAAAAAGGCCCGCATCTAAAATCTGGTCGAAAATATCATCCGCGACACGTCTATTTAATTCCGTTTTTTCTCGGCTTTCCTGAATGACGGGCACCAGTGCTCTCGCCCTTTCGATCATGACTGCCGGTTCAATGTATTGGTCGGGGAGTGCCTCTGTGACTGTTGCCATTGTAATATCCCTTTTCGTAACCCAGACCCTAAAAGATCGTATCGACTTCCGAAGCCTAAACTTATTTTCAAGTTTGACGGAGAGCACTCTATTAAAACAAAGGAATGGAGACTTAATCAACCGGTGTATAAATGTTAATTCGGCAGAATCAAACTAACTGACTACAAATAATAAACACACTGCCAATTGCCACAACGGATGCCCCGTTGTTGTAAAATACAAGTAAACGCTTTTTCTGTACTCGGTCACGTCGGCTACGGGAATGCTTATCGATCATATTTTTTTTATTATTCGCGGATCGTTTTTTATTCACTGATCGGCAGGAGACGGAGACAAACAAAAATTCTTTTGATCCACACCAGTGCTTGCGACGTATTAGAAAAGTGGTTCGAACGATCGAGAATGAAAAATGCAAATTGAAGCCAACACCCAATGCGGCTCCTACTCTTCCCATTACCCAACAGCCGTAACGGCGAGACTTCCCGACACAGGCATGATATCTAACAAGATAATTCACGCCTCTGCCGACAGGCGAAAGAATATTGATATGGAACAAATGGCGGACTGTATCCGCGCGGTTGCAGAATTCGAAGACCGAGAAGCTTTCCGACAGCTGTTTAAGTTCTATGCGCCCCGCCTCCGAGCATTTCTTATGAAGCGCGGGGCAAAGCCCGGTGAGGCGGAAGAAGTAATGCAGGAGGCGATGTCGCTCGTTTGGCGCAAGGCGGCCCAATTTGATCAGGCGAAGGCCTCGGCATCTACTTGGATTTATACCATCGCGCGAAATAGGCGTATCGATCTCATTCGACGTGCAAAACGTCCAGAACTTGATCCGGAGGATCCATTCTTTAAGTCAGTGTCGGAGCAGGCTGACGGAGAGCAAGCGTTTTCTTTAAATGAACGCGCAGCAATTGTGAGGCAGTACCTCAAAACGCTTCCAGATAATCAAATTGAAATTGTCCAGAAGGCCTTTTTCGAGGAAATGACCCATCAAGAGATAGCCACAGAACTTGAACTGCCGCTCGGGACGGTCAAATCCAGAATAAGAATAGCAATGCGGCGCCTCCGGGAGCACCTTGATGGAGAAGAGCTATGATCAAACATCACTTGGCGGACGAGTACCTCGTCGAATATGCCGCAGGCAGTCTGCCGGAAGAAGAGTCGCTTATAACTGCTACCCACCTTGCCTTTTGCCGTGAATGTCGGATTCGTGTGGAGGCTTTGGAAACACTCGGCTCTGTTTTGCTTGAGGACTCTAACGGCGGCTCTGTCTCAGAGGATGACTTTGACGCGGTAATGACGAAAATTAACCGGCAGGAGAAACCGGATCCGAAAAAGAAAAATGATTTTGACGAGACTACGCTTCGACTAATCCCCGCGCCACTGCGTGAATATATAGAGTGTGACCTAACAGACCTTAACTGGAAAAGATCAGGACGAGGTATTCAGGAAGTTACCCTAAAACATGATGGTGGCCGGCGCATATCTCTTTTACGAATTCGACCTGATCAGAGAGTTCCCCCCCATACACATTCGGGTGAAGAGTTCACGATGGTACTTGACGGGGGCTATAACGATGGCGGCGCCCATTACAGATCAGGCGACGTTAGTCATTTAGACGGAACGGTTGAACATGCTCCGGTCGCAGACTCCGACGGGCCATGCCTTTGCCTCTCGGTTCAGACCGGCCCTCCTCAACTCACAGGTAAAATTGGTAGGATTCTCAATCCCTTTATTAGTGGATGGTGAAAGAGCGCTTTTGCATTAGCTGGGGCCCTTAGAATATAAGGTGGCGTACAGAAACTGGAGTCACGCCCCATGGAAAACTCAACCGGAAAACGCACATATCGAGATCTACAAGAGCATATAGCGGAATTAAAATCCCGAAACTTGTTATATGTAATAGACGAGCCTGTTAATAAAGACACTGAAATGTCGGCACTGGTTCGATGGCAGTTCCGTGGAGGTTTACGAGAAGACCAGAGGAAGGCGTTTTTATTCAACAACGTCACAGATTCAAGAGGTCGAGATTACACAATACCTGTAGTAATCGGGGCGCTGGCGGCCAATCAAGATATTTATGCGGCCGGAATGGGCACCACAGTTGAAGGTATAGCCGCCAAGTGGGAACACGCGATTGCAAATCCGGTGAAACCACGCCTAATCAAAGAAGCACCCTGTCAGGCTGTCATTATTGAGGGGGAGGATCTTCTTGCTGAGGACGGTGGTCTGGTTCGGTTACCCGTTCCATTATCCACTCCAGGTTTCGACTCCACTCCGACACTTGCCGCAACCAACGTCATTACGAGAAACCCCGTGTCGGGCAGCCAAAACATGGGTACATACCGTGCTGGACTGAAATCGTCTAACCGCCTTGTGGTCAGAATGGCGACCCGGGTCGGTGGTGCCGAGGGTTACATGCACTGGAAGAAGCATAAGGAGTGTGGAGAAAAACTGCCCTGCGCAATAGCAGTGGGCTGTCCACCCTATGTTGCTTTCATGGGACCACAAAAACTACCAATTGGTATGGAAGAGCTTGATGTGGCTGGCGGTCTAGCTGGTGAGCCAATTAATGTGGTTCGCGCTCGCACCGTCGATCTTTTGGTACCAGCGGAGGCGGAGGTGGTTATCGAGGGCTATGTTGATACCGAAATGCTCGAACCAGAAGGCCCTTTCGGGGAAAGTCATGGGCACGTGGCGCTGGAGGAACTTAATCTTCCAATGAAGGTGACGGCGATCACCCATCGCGAAAATGCTGTGATACCATCTTACATCTCCCAGGTTGCTCCGTCGGAAAGTTCAGTGATTAAGCGCGTTGCTTACGAACCGCTATTCAAGGCTCATCTACGAGACCAACTTGGCATCAAGGGAGTAAGAAAAGTGCAACTGCATGAGCCGCTGACAGGTCTCCTGCGGGTCACTATTATTACACTGGATCCAGAGACACCGCGCACCGAAGTCTGGCGAGCGCTCTACGGCGCTGCGAGTTTTAAGGGGGATTGCGGCAAGATCACGATTGCTGTCAACGAGGATATCGATGCCGATAACGCAGACGCTATCCTTTGGGCTATGGGCTATCGACTTAACCCGGCCGATGACGTAGAGGTGCTGCGCCATCGTGGACAGGGGCACGGACCTAAGCGTGAGAGTGGCGGCGAGGAGGACTCTACGCTGCTGATTGATGCTACGATGAAATCGCCTATGCCGCCGCTGGCCTTGCCCACTAAACCTTACATGGAAGTCGGTAAGGCCCTGTGGGACAAGCTCGGCTTACCCGAGTTAAGACCCGAATCCCCGTGGCACGGATACTCGCTAGGAGATTGGTCACAGGTGTGGGAAGAAGCCGCCGAACGTGCAGCTGCTAGTGAATGGCTAGAAAACGGGAAGCGTACGCTGCAAAGGCAGGTCCCGGCAAATGTGACGCCGGAAACTTCGGTCCGAGATGTTGAAGACGGCTGGGAAGACGAAACAGAGTGGAAAAAGTAAACTTCCCGGAATATGGCAAGGGAGAGCCTTATGAACGGTTTATATAGTTTCCGGCATCGCGATACCCAGTTTCAATGCCACTTCTTCAAGCCGCTTCCACGTACCGTCGGGCAACGGAATACCTTTTGCGCGCCGCCGCTCTAGGACCCGGTCGCCGCGCTCGCCCGGAACGAGGATTTCTTCAGTGTCATCGGCGCGCGGCAATAACTTAATGGCTTCGGCTAGCCGGTCGATCTCGCGGGTGTAGTTTCTGATATCACTGAATTGCGAAATATCGATGGCAATGACCAGTCCGTTCTGCATATGTACCGTTCCGTCCTGCGCACCCTCGAGAAAAGGCGCGATTAAGGGATTGGCTACAGTGAGACTGGTCAAACATTCGAACATAAGGGCGAGTCCTCCTCCCTTGTGACCGCCCAGTGCGGTAGGGATCGTGGCTTTGTTCGGATCGGTCGTGGGTTCGCCGTTGGCATCGATCGCCCAGCCTTCGCCTAAGGCTGTACCCATATCACGGGCTAGTTGAATTTTACCCATCGACTGGGTAGCGGTCGCCATATCCAACATCAAAGGTGCGTGGTTCGACCCCGGGACTGAAATCGCAATTGGGCTGGTGGCTAGCCCGGCTGCGCGCGCGCCCGGGTACGCCATATTGGGGCGCGACGTATTGATTGCGATACCCGCCATACCCTCGGCGGCAATTTCTAGAGTGAAATACCCAATGGCGCCCATGTGGGTCGCGTGCCGTATAAAGCAAAGGCCGATCCCGGCATTTTCCGCCTTACACAATGCTATTTCTGTAGCTTTTGAGAGCGCCACCTGACCGAATGCGCCATTCGCTTCGAGCACCGTGGCTGCTGGGAGATCGATTATCTTACGTATGTCAGGATTGGGATTACTAATTCCGGTATCGATCCGAGCGAGATAGCCTGGTATCCTTAAAACACCATGGGAGTCGACACCACGAAGGTTTGACCAAACTAGGACTTTCGCAATTAGCGCGGCATCGTCTATCGGGAGGCCAGCTGCTGAAAAAAGCTTAAATGAAAAGTCCAGAAGCTCGAGTTCGGGCACACTATGAGATTTAATTTCCATATGTCACATTTATCAATCACTTAATGTCACATTTATCAATCACTTAGTTTCCGGTCCAGCATTGCGGCCTTTGGACGGTCCGGCGTATAACGAGTGGAACACTTTGGGGACTATTGTGGAAGAAAAGGTTTTATTTAAATCTGGCGACCTGAACTTATCAGGTGTCATTCATCGTCCCGATGATATGGCCGACGGAGAACGTCGGCCGGCGGTTTTAGTGTTGCATGGATTCGGTAGCCGTAAGGATGCCGGAAATGTGACCGGGCCCACAAATATGTTCATGAGCTGGGGATACATCGTTTTGCGCTTCGATATGCGAGGTTGTGGCGATAGCGACGGCTTGTTCGGTCACCTAATCTGTCTCGAGCAGGTTGAGGATACGCGGGCCGCCATCACTTTTATACAGACGATACCTGAAGTCGATCCCGAGAGAATAGCGGTCGTAGGATCGAGCTTCGGTGCCGCGGTGGCGGTCTACACCGGTGGGGTAGACGATCGCGTAGCGGCTATAATTTCCTCCGGCGGATGGGGCAATGGGGAGCGTAAGTTCCGCGGTCAGCATTCTGGCAAGGAAGCTTGGCACAAATTTACAAATATGTTGGAGCGAGGCGAAAAACATCGTGAAGCAACTGGTGAGCCACTGTACGTTGATCGGTATGAAATAGTGCCTATTCCGGAGCATCTAAAAGCTAACATGCCGTCCGGATCGGTCCAAGAGTTCACCGCCGATACTGCTATCGGCATGATGAAATTTAACGCTGAGGACGTAATCGGAAATATCGCCCCACGGCCGATTCTTTTACTTCATAGTTCTGTGGATTCAGTGACGCCGACAGAACAATCAGTCGAGATGTTCAATAGGGCTGGAGAGCCTACCGACCTGCATCTGACTGCCGATACTGATCATTTCATGATGGCGGAGTCTAACACAAGGGTGATCAATATTATCAAGGATTGGCTTGGCAAGTATTTCCCGGTAGTGGAGACAATAGATGCCTGATGGCGGCACAAAATTCACCGATAAGGCAGCTGTGGAGGCAGAACTAGTCGCGAAAGCTATTCACCTCGCGCCGAGGTTAGCTGATCGGGCTCGTAAAGCTGAGCTGGATAGGCGAATCTCTGGCAAAACTGATTCCGAATTCCGTGATGCAGGCTTTTATCGCGCACTACAACCGGCACGGTATGGCGGTTTGGAACTGGATTATGGTGCTCAGACAGCGTTCTCTCGAGAACTGGGACGTGTCTGTGCGTCTAGCGGCTGGGTTGCAGGATTGCTTGCTTGCCATGGATGGATCGGCGGGATGTTCCCGGACGAAGCTCAAGGTGAGATGTGGGGTGACGACGTTAATGCCGCGATCGCAACGTCCTTCCTTCCTGTTGCCGTGGAAATAGAGCGGAGGGCGGCTGAGCTCACGATAAGTGGAAGGTGGCGGTTCTCTAGTGGGGTCGATCACTGCCGCTGGGCGATCCTACTCTTAAACCTTACGCCCGAGGCAGAAGACGCTACCTCCGACCCGGTGTTCGCTATAGTTGATTTAACTGAATGTAAAATTGAAGACGCCTGGAACAGCGCTGGGCTTGCAGCAACTGGGAGTAACGATATCATCCTCGATGAGGTAGACATACCGCCGCACCGGATAAAACGGATCATGGATATGCGTGGTGGAGAAACCCTCAGGTCGAGCGCCAACGACAGCTATCTTTATCGCTTGCCTCTGTTTGCGGTTTTTCCCTTCAATATTATTGGCCCGTCCATCGGCGCAGCGCGCGGCGCACTAGACGCAGTCATACAAGATCTAACTAACCGCGAGTCAGTGACCGGCGCCGATCTATC
>CETH01172912.1_pt1 | contig 17321 bp, 19 predicted proteins | sample 361461 | NCBI WGS metagenome assembly CETH01 (sample SAMEA2622695, study PRJEB7988) | marine metagenome | isolation source: saline water (ENVO:00002010), including
TCTCATTATTTTACCTGAGCGTGTTTTAGGTAAAGCTGGTGTAAATTGTATTTTATCAGGTGTTGCATGCGGCCCAATAATCTCTCGAACTTTTTGCTTAATTTCTCCTATATATTTGTCATCAGATTCTATACCTGTCATTAGTGTAACATATGCATAAACACCCTGACCTTTAATATCATGAGGATATCCTACAACTGCAGCTTCAGCTACAGAATCATGAGCTCCTATTGCCCCTTCTATTTCAGCTGTTCCAAGGCGATGACCAGAAACATTTAAGACATCATCAACTCGTCCAGTTATCCAATAATACCCATCCTCATCTCTTTTTGCTCCATCCCCTGTAAAATAATATCCTTTAAATTGTGAAAAGTATGTATCAAAAAATCTCTGATGATCACCATATATAGTTCTCATCTGGCCTGGCCATGACTGCTTAATAGCCAAATAACCTTCTGCTGGGTTTCCATCTACTTCTATGCCATTTTCATCTAAAATAACAGGTTTTATACCAAATAATGGTAGCGTTGCAGATCCTGCTTTTAATGATGTGATATACGGTAATGGAGATATTAATATTCCTCCTGTTTCTGTTTGCCACCATGTATCAACAATAGGACAATTACCTTTTCCAACAACATTATAATACCAATTCCATTCAGGCTCTTTAATTGTTTCTCCAACAGTCCCCAATATTCTAAATGAAGACAAATCTGCTTTATTTACAAAATCATCTCCTTCTTTCATTAATGCACGTAATGCAGTTGGAGCTGTATAAAAAATATTAATTTTATGTTTTTCAACAACCTGCCAAAATCGACTAAAATCTGGATAATTAGGAACACCTTCAAACATTACAGTTGTAGCACAATTTGCTAATGGACCATATACAATATAAGAATGCCCTGTAATCCACCCAATATCAGCTGTACACCAATAAACATCACTTCTTTGATAATTAAATACCATCTCATGTGTAAAGGAAGCATAAACCATATATCCACCTGTTGTGTGCAAAACACCTTTGGGCTTTCCAGTAGAACCTGATGTATATAATATAAACAAAGGATCTTCTGAATCCATAATTTCAGGTTCACAAGTAACTAATTGTGAATCAACTATATCATTCCACCAAACATCTCTATCATCTTGCATATTAACATCAACACCTGTACGATTCACTACTACAACATGTTCTATAGATGGACAATGATCTAAAGCTTTATCAGCATTAACTTTCATTGGGATATCATTTTTAACACCTCGAACGCCTGAATCTTGAGTAATTAAATATCTACATTTAGAATCATTAATTCTATCTTTTAAAGAGTCTGATGAGAATGCTCCAAAAACAATAGAATGCACTAAGCCAAGCCTAGCGCAAGCAAGCATAGCAATAGTAAGTTCTGGGACCATCTGCATATATATACAAACTCTGTCACCCTTTTTAGCACCAATAGACTTTAAAGCATTAGAGAACTGACAAACTTTATCAAGCAGTTTTTGATAAGTAAACTGCTTACTTTCGAGCGGATCATTTCCCTCCCAAACTAAAGCGACTCTATTACCATCTCCATTTTCTATATGCCGATCTAAACAATTATATGATGCATTTAATTTTCCACCGATAAACCATTTGATTTCAGCTTTATCATAATCAACTTTAGAGACATTATTCCACTTACTATGCCAATCTATTCGATTTGCAACATTAGACCAAAATGTATTTGAATCATTAATCGACTCTGCATATAAATCGTTATAATTTTGTAATGTTTTTACAATCATTTTATATTAATGTTAAACTTTAAATAAAAATTATAAATACCATATATAAATATAACTTATATTTAAATAATTGAAAATAAAGGGCAACTAAAAACCCCTACTTAAAATTTAACAATTATTACAATTCTTACGAAGAGTTTATTAAAAATATTATGCCTTTAATTGATTTGAATCACATAAAAAAAATATTGTGTTTTTAATCACAGAATAATCTGTTTTATTTAAATAAAATTACAATGAAAATTAAAAGGGAGGCATTATGAAAAACTTAATGGAATCAAATAATAAAGATGTAAATGATACCAAATACATCAAATCTTTATGCAACGATAATCCAAACATAATTATACGAACAGAGTTTGGAACAGGCCACTATAAATTTGTTGATTTTAAAGATCTTGAAGGCAATGTTGTTCTAGAATTCAGGTTGCAAAAAGACGTTCATTATAAGGATACTGATAAAATTAATAAAAATATTGGTGAATTATGCTTGTTGACAATCGGACAATTTTTATGCGTTTATTCTAATTTAGCATATGCATAAATTGTTTTATTGCAGATAAATACTTTATAGGATTATATTTAGTTATGTCAAAAAATAAAAAACATAGTCCTAATAAGAGCGCAGGAGTAATGCCAATTATATACATCGGATTATTCTGCACTCTAACATTTGCATTATTTTCATACAAATTTTTTACATCAGAGGGATCAAATCCAAATAAGCGCTGGTGTCAAAATTGTCAAACATATCATGATATCAATGATGACAATCTTGATAATGAAATATGGTGTGAAAATTGTCAAAAATGGCACGCTCCTAATCAAGAAAGCCGAAATACTATAAGATAAATAAGTGCCCGAACTACCTGAAGTCCAAACTGTAATCAATTCATTAAAACCACTGATTATAAATAAAAAAATCAAGGAATATAATGAACTCTGGCATAAAGTAAACTACAATAAAAATAATAAAGATATTTCAAGCATAATAGAAGGAAAAAAAATAACTAGCCTTAATAGATTAGGAAAGCATATTATTATTCAAATAGATGAATACTATATAACATTTCACTTAAGAATGACGGGATATTTGTATTCTACGAAAAATCTACCTGAAAATAAAAAGCACATTCGATGCTACTTCAATCTAAGCTCTAATTTATATTTAATTTTTGAAGATATTAGAAAATTTGGAGGATTTTACTTAACAAAAGATATCATCTTTTTAAAAGAAAAATTAGGAATTGATGCATTAGATAGAAATCTTGATTACTTATTTTTTAAAAAAAATTTTATAAAAAAAACACAGATGATTAAATATTTCTTACTTGATCAATCTAATATCTGCGGACTTGGTAATATATATATAGATGAAATACTATGGGCTACAAAAATAAATCCAAAAAAAACAGTGTCTTCTTTAAACAAAAAAAATATCAATGCGTTATTATATAATACAATAAAAATACTATCAGAATCCATTCGTTTTCATGGAACAACAATATTAAACTTTAAATTCGATAATATGAAAACAGGTAACTATAAGGCACAGTTAAATGCATATGGGAGAGAAAATCTTGACTGTAAAGAATGCAACAATAAAATCAAAAAAATAAAACTTTGTGGAAGAAGTACATATTTTTGTAAAAACTGTCAAAAAATATAGCTGATTATGAAACTTTTATATATTCAGAATCTTCAATATCTATCCATTCAGGAATAGTCCCCTCTTCTTTTGATTTATCCTTTATTTTACTAATAGATGGCTTAAATAGTTCTTCAGCGAGGCCATCTGATATTAAACTATTTTTAATGTCTTCATTTAAAGCATCACTATTAACTGTCCAACGCTCTGTTTTAATAATATTGAAATTAAACTCTTTTGTTTTAATTGATTTATCACCTGTGATTTTCAAGGCATTAAGCATAGAGTCTCGGTTTCTTTTTACTGATTTTTCTAAAATTTTCCTTCTTTTAGAATAATGATTTTCCATATCTTTCAAAAATTCTACTTGATTCATCAAATATCTCGTAAACTTCTCATAACCATCTAATTTATCTTTTAATTCAGCATTATTCAACTTCAATAATTCTTCTAAACTTGAATCTAGCTCTCCATCATTCTCAATAATTCTACTTTCGATATTTTGATAATCTCCAATAATATCATGTAAGGTTTTCTTATTTTCCAATTTAATCTCCAAACTTTTTTTATAAATATGCATATATTATAAAATAAATTAAATACTTAAAATAATAATTATATGAAAAATACTGTTGGAGTTAGTGATTTTGTCAAAAGGCAGAAAAAGGGATCTGGAAAGACATATACAAAAATTAGTTTTCAAGAACTTGCTTCTTATTCTCAAAAAATGATTGCTAAAAATAATTTTTCCAACGGATATAGAGATGGAGTGATTTTAATTGATGTCTCAAAAAAAATGTTAAATAAATTTGAATCACCTCTAATTAAAATTAATAAAAATACAAAACTTACTGCTGAGATAAAAAAAAGACGAAACAATGAAAAAAACTATATAAGCATTAAGGCCTTAAATGGAAAACCTTTAAAATTAGAAAAAGTACAATTAATTCTATATAGAAAGGATGTACTAAAAGAAACTAATGAAAATTCAACAAATAAAGATTGGGAATTAATCGCATTTTTTGGCGTTCCAAAAGGAATGAAGAAATTGCCTATGGGACCAATAACGATGATGAGAAATCAACTAGAACTTCCAGGTGGAACTAAGGCTAACTACACATCTAAAGAATGGGCTGAATCTGTTAAATTTTGGCAAGAATACACACTGCTAAAATAATTTTGGATTTAATCTTAAGATATATTATTTTTTACAATAATAATTAAAACACTTAAAATGAAAAAAGATATATTTGATTGGCTAAATGATTACAATCACTATCATAAGAATAGAACAAATAAAATAATACACTGGATTTGCATCCCCTTAATTATATTTAGTCTCTTTGGCCTTTTATCCCTAACATCCAATTACAATATTTCATTTCAAAATTACAACATAACTCTTGTACATGGACTAATCATCTTTAGCATATTATTTTACTTAAGATTATCAGTGTCAATTGCAATTGGAATGCTGTGTTTTTCACTGGCGATAAATTTGATAGTTGAAAAACTTATTTTCTTTTCTCCAAATGGTCAATTATATTTTTATTTGTTTATTTTTATTATTGCTTGGATAATGCAATTCTTAGGTCACAAAATTGAAGGTAAAAAGCCAGCTTTTTTTAAAGATCTTAAATTTTTATTAATTGGCCCTGCATGGATGCTATCAGCTATTTATTTAAAATTAAAAATTAGAATATAATTAGAACTCATCAAAATTAATATCTCCTAAACCTCCTACTTGATTATTACTAGATTTCAATAATTTATTCTTTTGAAATTTATCTATTTTACTGCATAAATATTTATAATCAAGACCCATGTCATCAAAATTATCTTCAAGATTAAAAGCTAGTCTATCATCAATGAAAATTTTAAAAACATCTGGCTCTTCAGTCTTTTCAAAAGAACAATCAAAATCAGTTTTAAATTTATCAAGAACTTGATTAACTCTATCAATATTAAGATTGTAAACAATTTTTAATTTCATTATTAATTCTCTAATATTAATTCAATAAGTAAAATAATATCTGCAACATTAAGAATATTATCAACATTAAAATCTACTATACATTGATTTGGAAAATACACCAAATCTCCTATAATAAAATCTACCAGATATACAATATCTGCAACATTAATATCTAGATCTGAATTTGCATCACCATTAATACCAGGTCCTCCACAGACACCACATTCATCAATATCTAAATAACAATTATCAAAACAATCAAAACCATAATCAGCATAAACACACTCACCTTGAATTAATGATGTAGCACTATAATTACATGCAAAGAAACTACTACATCCAACATAATCATATAAATATGCAGCACCAGAATTAGAGAAATGACCTACATTATCATCTCCGTCATCTCCAATGGAGCCAGCTATTAATTTATTCTTATAAAGAGCTACACTATATCCATATTGATCATATGCTTCTAAATTATCAGAATCAACCTTCAATTCTTGCAATATTTGATTATCTTCGATTTGATATAAATAAACAGCTCCTGAATTTGAACCATGATCATTTCTTTGAGAACTCACTGCAATCCATTGATCATAAGTTGAAACAGAAGATCCAAAATAATCATTTAAATATGCATCAGAAGCTAATATCTTAATAGAAAAATCAAAATAATTACCAATATTATAAATATAAACTGAACCTGCATTAAGCATATAGCCACTATAGGAACTATCACTATAAGGACTGCTTACAATTAATTTACTTTCATCTAAAAGAACCGAACTTCCAAAATAATCATAATCACTTGAATCAAATGCTACAATATTTTGTACCTCTATCCATTCATCATTAATTTTATTGAAAATTACAACAGATCCTGCATCTATACCGCCTAAATTACTGTATTTAGATCCTACAGCAATATTAATTCCATTTGTAGAAACACTAATTCCAAAAGCATCTCCTTCTTCTTGATTAATTGAATTAATTTTTTGATGTAAATTCCAATACCCAGATTGTAATTTGTAAATATAAACAGAACCTGAATCATTGCCAAAATCATCATCAAATATAGATCCAACAACAAGGATATCATCATATAAATCAAGAGCATAAGAGAATCTATCATATTCACTGCCATCATACGCAGTAATCTTTTGATACTCAACCCAATCTTCTCCATTAAAATTGAACATATAAACTGAGCCTGATTTCACACCATTTTCATCATCATAGACTGCACCAACAGCAATCCAATTATTATATATAGATATAGACTTTCCAAAATATTCTCCTGATTCTCCATCAGAAGGACTTAATTTATATTCTTCTAATACTGAATTAAACTCTCTATAAACATAAATAGAACCTGAATCAAGACCATTATCATCATCAAGTTTAGATGCAATGACATACCAATTTTTATGAGTCTCAACTTGATTCCCAAAATTATCTCCTGATTCCATATCTGAAGAATGAATTTTAACTTCAGAGAACATAATACTAGAAATCAAAAATAATGAAAATAATATTTTATTTTTTGTATTCATATCATTAAAAAATAACAAAACTATATTAAAAAAAATGAATCATATATCACAAATTAATTCAAATCAAATCCAATAAAAATCTAATACTATTATACTAAAAAAACATTTAATATTATTTAATTATATTCTATAAATTGGAATTCTAATATATATTAATTAGTTTTAATTATGAATTATAACATTAAAAAAATATTTTTTTATACTTTTTTCTTTGTAATGAATAATTTCCTTACAAGTCAAGTAAACAAATATATTGAGCCTTTATCTTTTGAATATCAAAATAATGTTACCAGCAATATAGCACACCAAAAAGAAGAACATAAAATGAAATGCCAAAATATCAACAATAACAAAAAAATATGCACAGTTAAAATTAATTCATTATTTAAAAACAAAAGGTATAAGATTATTGGTAATGGACAAAATGAAAATGACAGACTATTTATAAAGCATGAAAAAAATTGGGCAGGTCCATATTTTTTTAATAATAACGTAATAGAAACAAATCCGATACAGGATGAATCTATAATTATTGAAATCAATTCTACTTCAAAAAATGATATAACAATATACTTAGAAGAAATAAACAATGATTCTAAAATAGAGAATAAAACAACAAAAAATATTTATTTCAAAAGCAAACAAAGAGAAAATCCAACAATATTAGTTACTGGATATTGGCCACCAACAAATGAAATGATACGCCATTTTAGTCAAGATACTAATTTAAATCCAAATGGATGGCAAGGAGAAAACTGGGAAAATAGAGGATATGATATTATATCATATTTTCCAGAATTCAATCCACCAGATTGCTCAAGCTGTGGAGAAGGATATGGTATATTACAAGTTGATTATCAGAATACCTCAGAAGATTTTTGGCCAATATTTGGAAATAAAAACCCAATTGGCATAATAACCTTTAGTCGAGGATATATGGATCAAAGTTGGGAATTAGAATATAATGCATATAATAGAACAAATTGGTATAATGATTACAATACCCCATTTCAACCAACTCCAAATCCTCCAGATGAAAATGAACAAGCTTACTTTTTAAGAAATTCAAACTTACCTATGAATAATATAATTGAAGCAATAAATACATTGAATATTGGCTTAAATCCATATATAGATAGTAATGGAGATCCAGGACGATTTGTTTCTGAATTTATGGCATATCATGGAACATGGTATAGAGATCTTAATCAATTAGGGGAAAATAATTGTATATCTGCAGGGCACATTCATGTTGGAGGAAATATTGAATGGGATACTGCGAAAATTGCAGCAGAAGAAAGTATAAGAGTATTAATTAATCATTTAGATCAATTTACATATCTATTAGGAGATATAAACCAAGATGATATAATAGATGTATTAGACTTAGTAACTTGTGTTAACTACATATTAGGGACCATTGAATTAAACAATCAACAAACTCTTGCAGCAGATATGAATGAAGATACTATTATTAATATTCAAGATATTATTTTATTAATCAATAATATCCTAAATAGCTAAATAGAAGTAGCCCCAATATCCTCTTCAATAAAATTTTCATTATTATTGAATACTTTATAAACAGATTTATTGTGACCAAAATTAATTGCTTTATAAATAGAGCCATTTTTATAGTGCAATGCTGCTTCATCATCAATAGCATAACACGTATCTATTATACCATTGTCTACAAATTGCTTAACAGAAGGTTTCCTATCTTTTTCTCCATCATAATGAGGACAACAAGTTTCAGGTACAAAACCCAGGCAGTCAATAACATTTAAATTACTGGCCCATGAATCTGTAACACCTTTTTCAAACCAACAAATTGCTCCTGCACTAACACCACATAAAATCGCACCTCTTTCATAGGCTTTAAGCAACATCTTATCTAATTTCCAATCTTTCCAAACAGCAAGCATACTTTTAGTATTTCCCCCACCAACAAAAATAATATCTTGTTTATTAATTATTGATTCCAGTCTAGGTGTGCGTTGAAAAAAATTAATATGATTTAAACAACAATCAAATTTACCAAAGGAAACATAAAAGTTTACGATATAAGAACGGTCTTCAGCGCTTGCAGTAGGAATGAAACAAATATTTGGTTTCTGCTTATCACATTGATCAATAATATATTTCTCAATTTTTCTCTTATATGGATTTCGACCAAAACCTCCGCCACCGATTGCAATAATTTGGCCTAAATTTTCTTTATCCATTATACTTTATTACCTCTAATAATAAAAAATATGCAATTTGCCAAAATTAGGAATTGCCATTCTACACTTGATAAATGATCATTCCACTTAAATAAATGCATATATATAGCTCCTATCATAATAACAGCAATCAAAAGGGAACCTGCGCGAGTTAAATTTTCATACAAGAAACCTCCTAAAATTAAAAATATAGCACCAAACAACTCAAATGGCCCAACTAAATATCCTAGATATCCAAGATTTGCAACAGAAACACCTAATTTGGGATATCCATGATATATAAAAGTTGAAGCAAGCGAAATGCGAATTAACCAATGTATATTTTTAACAATAATATTCATGGACAATTCACGCAATTATTATTTTGTACTTCAATATTGATTTCATTGATATAAACACTCTCCATATCTTCTGAGCATAAATTTGATGTTGAATCAGGCATAAACTCATAGACGACTTTATTGCAACAACTATTAATAGTAGAACCCCAAAAAAAATAAAATTTAACCCAAGATGTATCAGAATAGATATTTGGAGCCATATATACTAAATTTCTTTCTCTATAACCATCTTGTGTATGATCAATGACAATATCTGAGCAGGGTTCCCCATATTCATTCATAACTTTCCTAACTTTATCTTTACAATTACATTCTTCACAATTTTGAAGAAAAAAAACAAAAAATAATATCATTAAAAATCTTATCATTTTTTTCGATTAATAGATGAAACGAAAGTATATGATATGAAAAAATTAACGACTAATACGACCTTATTATTATAAAAATCATCTTCTAAAAGACCAACATAATCCTCTAATAAAAATAAGCTAATAAAAATTAATAAAAATATTATCCATTTAAATTTTAAAATAAAATCTGGAATTTTTTCATCTTTCCAAACATATGAAATTGTAGAATGCATACATATACACAGTACTAATCCGAAAATAAATATTTTAATTAAAGCCATTTAGTCCCTAAAAGATATCAATATATTATATATTTTTTAATTAAGTTAAAAGATTAATATTTAGCAAAATGAACAATATAGAACCAAGTAAATTATATACAGAAAATGAAGAATTTGTAAATTACTATACATCATTGATTGGTTTATCATTATCAATTGTATGTTTTATATTTCTTTTACTTTTCTCAATTAAATATGGTTCAGCCATTCATATAACATGTTCTACTATATATGGAATTTCTATGGTTTTTATGTACGTAGCATCAACATTCTATCATGGATCTAATGAAAAATTTAAAAATATTTTCAGGCTTATTGATCATTCTAGTATTTTCATCTATATTGCAGGTAGCTATACTCCTTTTACATTAATTAATCTAAAAGGACCATGGGGATATTCAATATTTACAATAATATGGATTCTTGCAATTATTGGAATTATATTAAAATTAACTTTAAGAGAAAAAGCGTCAATAATTACCATGATTCTATATATATTAATGGGATGGACAATTATTGTTGCAATAAAACCATTAATAAACAATCTCAATCCTAATGCAATAATCCTTTTATTTACAGGTGGAATAAGCTATACATTGGGATTAGTATTTTATGCTTGGAATTCCCTACCTTACAACCACGGCATATGGCATATATTTGTCATGATTGGAAGCTTTACACACTTTTTCGCCGTGCTATTTTACGTTATTCCTTTTTTTAAATAATTCTATAAATCAAAAGGATAAGGAAGCAAATCCTTAATATAATAAGTTGAAATTTTAGAACCTGTAGGGTCTGATACATATATAGGGACGTTACCTAAATATTCATAAATAGTTTGCCTACAAGATCCGCAAGGCTTTGCCCCTGTTTTTGAGACAATTGCAATTGCTTTAAATTTAGTATAACCTTGTGATATAGCTGAATATATTGCAACACGTTCTGCGCATAAAGTATTAGGATATACCGCAGATTCTACATTACAGCCCAATATAACTTTTCCATCATCAGATAACAAAGCAGATCCAACTGGGAAATTACTATATTTTGATTGTGAATTTTTTTGAGCTTCGATTGCATCAATAATCAACTTTTTAGGTTTCATAAATATTTATCCTCTAACTATAAGTTCAACAATTTTATAAATAGCAAAAAACACACCACAAAAAAATAATCCTATAAAAACAAAAATCGGCCAAAATTGAACATTTACTTTATCTTTTCCATTTTCAATAACCTTTATTCCTGAAAAGCCAATTTTAACATTAGTTTTTTTACCACTTTTATCTACATTAACAGCAACTGTCTTTTCATTCTTATCGACATCAACTTCAATATCTTCACCATTATCGCCTGTTTTTTCAATATGAATTTTTCCTGTTTTTTTAAATTCTTCTTTTAATTCATCTGAAATATCATCATTGATCATTTATTTTCTCCTATCAGAATTTACATAACTACTTGCAGTATTTCAAACAAAACAGTAAGTTAAGATATCAACTGACCAATGACTGACTAAATCAGGTCAATTTGAGTGTTTTTGGGGATTTAATCAGAAATTAAAAAGCCCCTCGTTTACCGAAGGGCTTGTGATGTGGTCGAGCAGGGACTCGAACCCCGGACTTCCGCCTTGTAAGGGCGGCACTCTGAACCAACTGAGTTACTCGACCAATTTTTAAGAAATATCTAATGCTAATTTAATAACTTCTTGTACATCTTTTACAAAGGTTATTTTTAAATCTTTCTTTACTTTCTCTGGAATCTCTTCTAGATCTTTCTTATTTAAATGGGGAGCTATAATTTCTTTTAAGTTCGCTCTATGAGCTGCTGTTGATTTTTCTTTTAAACCACCAATTGGTAAAACATTACCACGTAAAGAAATTTCTCCTGTCATTCCAAGAAGATTTTTTACAGGCTTATTTGTCAATAATGAAACCATTGCTGTAATCATTGACACTCCAGCTGATGGACCATCTTTAGGAATTGCACCAGCAGGAACATGAATATGAATATCATGCTTCTTATAAAAATCTTCATTAATACCAAATTTCTTAGAATTTGTACGAATGTAAGAATAAGCTGCTTGTGCAGATTCTTTCATAACATCGCCTAATTTACCTGTTAATTTCAGCATTCCTTTACCAGGCATTTTACATGCTTCAATAAATAAAATATCACCTCCAAATGCTGTCCATGCAAGACCTACAACAACACCAGGTTTATTACACCGTTCTGCAACTTCTGAAAAGAAAATTTCAGCTCCTAAATATTTATAAACAACCTCTGGCGTAACTTTAACTTTTTTAGAAACTTTTGTTGCAATATCCTTCGCAGTTTTTCTACATACATTTGAAACTTGCCTTTCTAAATTTCTTACTCCAGCTTCTCTAGTATAAGATTCAATTAATAGAGAAAGAGAATCATCATCTACGCTAATTTCACTATCTTTCAAACCATGATTTTTAACAGATTTTGGCAATAAATGTTTTTTAGCTATTTGTAATTTTTCATCATGAATATAACCAGTAAATTCCAATATTTCCATACGATCTCTAAGCGGGCCTGGAATTTGATCTACTCTATTTGCTGTTGTAATAAACATAACATTTGACAAATCAAAATCAACTTCTAAATAATGATCATTAAAAGAAAAATTCTGTTCTGGATCTAATACTTCCAATAATGCACTTGATGGATCACCTCTAAAATCCATACCAAGCTTATCAATTTCATCAAGAATAAAAATAGGATTCTTTGTTCCAGCTTTCTTTAAACTTGTTATAATTCTACCTGGAAGAGCACCAATATAAGTTCTTCTATGTCCTCTGATTTCAGCTTCATCTCTAACTCCACCAAGAGATATTCTTACAAATTCTCTTCCCATTGATTTTGCAATAGATTTTCCAATTGAAGTTTTACCTGTACCAGGAGGGCCTGCAAAACATAAAATCGGACTTTTAATTTTATCACCTTTTTTACTACGACTTCTTTTTAAATTTCTAACAGCTAAATGCTCTATAACTCTTTCTTTTACCTTTTTAAGCCCATAATGATCTTCACTAAGAACCTCTTCAGCATAATTCAAATCTTCGTTATCTTTAGATTCCTTACTCCATGGCAACTCTACCAACCAATCTAAATACGTTCTTGTAACTGTATACTCTGGAGAATGTGTAGGTATTTTTAACAGTCGATCAATCTCTTTTTTTGCTACTTTTAAAACATCTTTAGGCATTTTAGCCTTCTTAATCTTTTCTTCTATTTCTTTAATTTCTAAATTTGATTCATCTTCGCCCAACTCTTTTTTAATAGCCTTCATTTGTTCTCGAAGATAGTATTCCTTTTGAGATTTAGAAATTTCATCTTGAACATCAGCCTGAATTCTTTCTCCTAGTTCAATCCTTTGAATTTCTCTATTAATTAATACAAGAGCTTTTTCCATTCTTGAATTAACATCTAACTCTTCAAGGACTTCTTGTTTTTCAGATGTTTGAATATTCATCAGAGATATTGCTTTATCAGAAATTTTATCAGGACTCTGAATATTAACTAATACATTAGACTGTTCATCTGAAAGATATGGAGCAACATTAATTAAATTTGAAAATAATGATTTTAATTGACCTGATAATGCTTGAGTCTCAACATCATCACTAGGGAATTTTTCTTTTATATCTTCATAATCACATCTGAAATAATCAGTATCATTAATAAAATTTTTAATTTTAATTCTTTTTATCCCTTTAACAATAGCAGATTTAGAGTTATCTGGCATGTCAAATGTTTTCATAACTGTTGCTAAAGTTGCCATTTGATATAAATCATCAGAATTAGGATTTTCAATATTGCCATCTTTTTGGGCAACAACAACAATTGTTTTATCTGTTTCATTAGAAATATCATTAATTAATTTCAAAGATTGCTTCCTACCAATATATATAGGAATAATCTGATTAGGGAACAAAACAGTATTCCTTAATGGTAATACAGGGTAAACTTTGCTATTTAAATCTTTCACTTTAATATCTCCATCTTAAATTTTATATAATATAATAACTCAAAAATCATTCCAAACTATAAAAAATGTAATTTTGTCATGTAATTAATCAAATAAGCCAAACTGTCTTGCTTGACTATCAGCGTGATACGATGATCGAACAAGAGGGCCAGATTCTACAACTTTAAATCCTAGAGAATATCCGTACAACTCATATTCTTTAAACTTTTCAGGAGATACAAAACGTTGTACTTCTAAATTATCTGGTGTAGGTTGCAAATACTGACCAATATTAAATATTTTTACACCAATATCTGCAATTTTATTCATTGTTTCTATGACTTCATCATCTGTTTCTCCAAGACCAACCATCATTCCTGTTTTTGTTGTCATATTGCTCTCAACTGAATATTTCAGTACATCTAAAGATCTTTGCCAATCAGATTGTTTTCTAACAGACTTTGATATTCTTTCAACACATTCAATATTATGTGAAAAAATATGAGGTTTAGCCATAAAAACATGATCTAGAGAAGGTTTATACCCTCTAAAATCTGGAGTTAATACTTCAATTGTACAATTTGGAGACCTTTCTTTAATTGCAGAAATAGTATTATACCAAATTTCTGCCCCATAATCATCCTTTAAATCATCTCTATCAACTGAAGTAATTACAACATGCTTTAAATTCAATTTTTCAACAAGGTCAGATACTCTATGTGGCTCATTTAAATCTGCTGCTAATGGTTTACCTGTCTTAACAGAACAAAAACCACATGCTCTAGTACAAACATCACCTAATATCATAACAGTTGCAGTTCTTTGATTCCAGCATTCATAAATATTAGGACATTTTGCTTCTTCACATACTGTATTTAACTTATGCTCAGACATTAAAGATTTCATATCATTAAAATCAGCTGTTGTCTTAAGCTTTATTTTAAGCCAATCAGGTTTTTTGATAGTTTTAGGTTTATCATGAATTTTAATCATTTTTTAATCCTATCATCTTCAAAAGATTCTAAGAAATATTTAATTTTTGACAAAAATTTAGTTCCGTATGCTCCATCAATAATTCTATGGTCATATGCCAATGTTAAATACATCATACTTCGTGCAACAATAATATCACCAAATTCAGTTTCTTTAACAACAGGGCGTTTATGAATTGAGCCGACACTCAATATAGCTACATTTGGCTGATTAATTATTCCCATACCAAACAAACTGCCAAATACACCTGGATTTGTTACAGTAAATGTTGAACCTTGAGCTTCATCTGGATTGAGCTGTCCTGATCTTGCTCTTTTTGCCAAATCATATGCAGAGCGAGTTAAACCTAAAAAATTTAATTCTTCAGAACGCTTAATAACAGGAACAATCAAATTATCATCTGGTAGAGCTACAGCAACACCCATATTAATATTTTGGTTATACTTAATATTATCACCATCTAAACATGCATTAATTAATGGAAATTCCTGAATAGCTTTAATTACTGCATCTAATATAAATGGAGTATATGTTAATGATGTATTATACTTTATTTGAAAATTCTCTTTATTTTTATTTCTAAATAAAACAATATTGTTCATATCAACTTCATTAGAAGAATAAACATGGACAGATGTATCTCTAGATTGGACCATATGTTTTGCTATCATTTTTCTTACATGATCCATAGGTTCAATTTTATTTTCTAAATAAACATCCGTTAATACTTTATCACTGATAGGCTTATCACTTATATTTGATGAATTCAGATAATCCAGGATATCTTTTTTATTGACTCTTCCATTATAACCTGAGCCTTTTATAGAATTAAGCTGTTCTAATGAAATATTTTCTTTTTTAGCAATGGAACGAACAAGAGGAGAATAAAATTTATCAGATTTAGAAAATTCATTATTTTTACTTTCATTGGCTTTATTTTTTTCTTTGCTAACTACAGATTCAACAACTTCATTTTCTTCCTTTAGCTCCTCTTCAACTGGTTTATTATTAGATACAATAGTATCCGTCTCTTCACCAATTCTGGCTATAATTTCTCCAACTGGGACTGTGTCATTTTTTTTATATAAAATTTCTAACACTTTACCAGATGAAGGAGAAGGAACTTCTGAATCTACCTTATCTGTTGAAATTTCTAATATTGTTTCATCTTGAGATACAACAGAACCAACATCTACTTTCCATTCAAGAATTGTAGCTTCTGTAATTGATTCCCCTAATTTTGGCATAATTACATCAACAGCCATATTATCTCCATTATTATTTTTTTTTAAAATTCAACCAATTCATTAATTGCATCAATAATCCATTCTGTCTGAACTAGAATTTGATCTTCCAATGCAGATGAATACGCAACTGGAACATCTTTTGAAGCAACTCTTTTAACTGGAGCATCTAATAATTTAAATCCATGTTCATTAATAAGAGAAGAAATTTCTGCTCCAAATCCACCTGTTAAATTATCTTCATATACAATCAATGCTCTATTTGTTTTACTGATTGAACTAATAATTAAATCTAAATCAAGAGGATTTAATGTTCTTAAATCTAAAATCTCTATACTATGTTCTGTCTTTTTACTAGCTTCTATACTTTTTTGAACGAGTGCTCCCCAAGTAATAATTGTTAAATCTTCACCTTCTTGTACAATCGACCCATTACCAAAATTCAAACAATAATTATCATCAGGTTCTTTTGAAGTTGCAAAATTCTGACGATAAAGCCCCTTATGTTCAAAAAACAAAACGGGATTATTCATTCTACAAGCAGCTTTTAATAATCCTTTAGCATCCGAAGCATTTGAAGGATATGCTATCTTAATGCCAGGAAGATGTGTGAAATATCCATCTATACTTTGACTATGACATAAAGATCCATGAATATACCCTCCAACAGGCACTCTAACAACAACAGGACAATTCCATTGACCATTAGACCGATAATTCATCGTTGCAAGCTCATTTCTAATTTGCATCATACTTGTCCATATATAGTCACCAAACTGAATTTCTACTACAGGTTTATAACCAAGAGTTGCCATTCCTATTGCAGTACCTATAATTGAAGATTCTGCTAATGGAGAATTAAATACTCTATCTTCTCCATGCTTTGAAGTTAATTCTTTAGTTGCAGTAAAAACTCCTCCCTT
>CETH01041219.1_pt1 | contig 17311 bp, 19 predicted proteins | sample 361461 | NCBI WGS metagenome assembly CETH01 (sample SAMEA2622695, study PRJEB7988) | marine metagenome | isolation source: saline water (ENVO:00002010), including
ACAATATCTTTAAGTGGATCGAAGATCATCCAGAAGATATTTCTCGTGCGTACAACGATCGACTGTTTCTTCAACGTTCTACGCATGAAACTATCCGACTACAGCCATCATCTCCAATTGCTGCCCGTTGGGCCTTAGAAGATATAAATCTTAGGTCAGGAATGGAGATAAAAGAGGGTGATCGTGTGGTCATTGACTTAGAAGCTGTGAACAGGGATAAAGAATTATTTGGTGAAGACGCCGAACACTTCAACCCGGATCGGGAATTACCAGATGGCGTATCCCCATGGGGTTTAAGTTTCGGACAAGGAATGCATGCATGTATAGGGCAGGATCTCGCAGTCGGGCTAGCCTTTTCTTCAGAGAAAAGTATAGAGGATCATTTATTTGGCCTAGTTCCAGTAGCCATACAAACGATGTTCCTAAACGGATGTCGTCCTGATCCAGACAACCCTCCGGAAATGGATGATTCTACAACTAGACCGTATTTCGGTAAGTACCCAGTCATTTTCGAAAAGAAGTAATATAGCTATTTATTCTGAGTTAAATGAAAAATTTTCACCTGAGGTAATCACCTATGATCTGATCGAAAGTGCTGCTAGTCTTTTTCTAATTCCTACAAGGAACAATTCATCTAATTGAAAGAGGGGCGCACAGTGTGGTCTGTTCGCGAGGATGACAGGAACTAGTATGAAATTTTCTCAGATAGCTAAAATGCTTGCTAAAAATTTAACTGGTGTAGATGCAATAAACACTGTTGGTGATGCTCGGGAAATCTCTAAGCGAAAACTTCCGAAGATGGTTTGGGATTTTATTGATGGGGGTGCGGACGGGGAGCTTGCAATCGCAGCCAATCGTCGTTCTCTGAATGGAATTAAACTCCGCCCTAAGTTTTTAACTGACGTTTCAAACCGTGACATTTCAGCGAAAATTTTCGGGGAAAAAGCTGACCTACCGTTTATTCTTTCACCATCTGGGATGGCCACGATTGCTCACCCGCAAGGAGAACTGGCAGTCGCGAAAGCTGCTGATCGAGCAGGAGCAATATTTTGCGTGAGTACCGCCTCGGGATACACACTTGAAGAAATCGCTTCAGTATCAAATGGGCGACTTTGGTTTCAACTCTATCTATGGGGAAACGAAGAAGTCGTCAACTCATTAATTGATAGAGCGGAAAATTCCGGTTATGAAGCACTAGTTATCACCGTTGATGTCCCAGTTGTTGGTAAACGCGAACGTGATTTAGCTAATGGCATGTCTCTTCCAGTTCGTATCCGCCCCAAGAATGCATTGAATACCCTGCGTAAACCTAAATGGTTGTTAGGCCTTCTAAACGGGCCTGATATAACATTTGCTAACTTAGCTGGTTTCGCAGCTGGGGACGATGCAAGCTCGATTGGTGAATACACAGATCGTGAATTAGTCGATCAAACTAGAACATGGGATGATTTAGAATTAATACGAAAAAGATGGTCAGGTCCTCTTCTAGTAAAGGGCGTGATGACTCCAGAGGACGCTATTAGCGCTGTCGATGCGGGTGCAGATGGCATAATTGTCTCCAATCATGGTGGTCGTCAGATGAGTTTCGTGCCGGGTGTAGCCAGCATTTTTGAATCAGTTGTTCATGCAGTTGGGCATCGTGCAGAAGTTTTTCTAGACGGAGGGATCCGAAGAGGAGAAGATATTATAAAGGCTCGTGCTATAGGGGCGACCGCTGCGTGTGGAGGCAGGCCATGGTATTGGGGTCTTGCAGCAGGGGGAGAGCAGGGAGTCGAAAAAGTGCTATCGGTTTTGGCTGCAGACGTAGATAGAACTCTTGCGCTTCTAGGAGAAGAGAAATTCTCAAATGTTACCGAGCATTACCTATACAGGTGATAGAGATGGTAATAAAGGCTCTTTGGGCTCCTCAAGTTATGCCTAAAAGTATTATTGTCCTAGATAAGCAGGCTGAAGTCTTGTTGCGTCATCTCGATATTCTTCCGAGTCTCCTTGGAGGACTAGATCGCCGTTTCTGATGACATAAAATCGAGAGCAATGTGCTAAAGCCATACCAGCATTTTGTTCGACAAGAAGTAAAGATATTTCACTACTAAAGAGGGAATCAAGAGTTCGATCAAAAGCGTTAATCCAAATAGCGTTTTTCCAGGAGCTCTCATGGAGACATGTCCACCTCTGCCCGATCCGCAACCATGAAGTCCAAGCGCTTGACAAACTATAGTAATTTGCTCTTTTAAACTTTTAGAATCACTCATGCTATGAAGCTAAATCAAATGAGCTTCCTAGTCCAAAATTATCCTATATTAGGTAATTTGTAAGGAGCTATCTCTCGCTGCTTGGAAGTTCAATTAGAGCACTGCCATTAGCTATTTCGTCGCCATTTTGGAGAAGGCAAGTAATGGCAATCTCGCAGAAGTACTTTCCCTCATTGATAGATGCTGAAGAAACACTGCCACTAATAGTAGTTGTGCTTCCAAGGAAAGGCAGACCAGAAAAAGTGACAGTGAGTTCATGTAAAAATCCTTCATCTCCCATCCAGTTAGTTAGTAAGTTTGTAGTCCATGCCGCGAGTTGTGGGCCAGTAGCAGTTTGATCGTCGAGGCCTCCAGCGCTATATGAGTCTCTATTATCAGGCGAGCCCATAGTCCCTGCGCACCAAGCAACAATATCCATGATGCTAAGTGGGCCCTTAGTGATGGTCCCTAGTGGATCTCCAACAGATACCCCCTCCCAATATCGTGGCGAAGAACCGCGACATTTCTCTTGAAGAACGGCTTGCTCAATTTCGGAAAGTTCTTCGGGTGAGTATTTAATTTCATTGCGTTCATCAACTGGGGTGAGCTCTTTCTTATCACGACGAATAGTGACTTTAGCTTTAGCTACAATTCCTTTGCCTCTACAATGAAATACTGTTTCGCCATGCTGCCAAATAACATCTCTAGCAGAATCGTGGTCCTCCCCAAGTGCTATAGATTCGGATGTGATTCGGTCTCCAAGCTCTAACCTGTGATACCACTCCCAATTAACACTCTCATAGTGCCGTTCGTACCCCTCTAGTCCCGGAGCAACGGTAGTCTCGTCAACTGCATAGGCAAACGAGGGAGGAGCGATACTTATTAGCACTTCAGATGAAGCCCCGTCTTCTTGGTCGATCCACAACGGGTTATTGTCTCCTATTCCCCATGCAAAGTGTTTAACTGCGTCACTCGTCACCTCGGTAACCCATTGTGGCCGCCCGAGGTCCTTTGCTACACCAGAGTTAGGCTTCAAATCGATCAGTTATTTCGCTAGTACCTAGCGTATCGCCGCTTCCTTTGCCCAGCGGTATTCCTTCCCAGTTGCTATCAGCAAAGATAACTAACACGGTGGCTCCTTCGGGCCCAGCTACCAACGGACCATATCCGCGATTGGCTAGCCCTATTCTCACATCCCCTGGGTAGAGCCATGTTCTTCCGATCATTTGAGAACCTTCAAGCACAATTTCTGAATAGTCGCATGCGTGAGTGTGAGACTCGATTGTGCATCCAGGTGGGAAATTCATCTTAAATACTGTGGGAGCTTCTGGATTCTCCGGAAGTCCAATTTTATACATAGTCGCAATCGCTTCGGTCGGTAACGTGATTCCGCCTATTCCTTCCCAGGAAGTAACAATATGGCCCCGACGGTTTAGCTCACTAGTAATTTCATCAGTAGTGATCGGTTGTGTTGGATTCTCTTTAATTGTTTCGCTAGACATAATTCCCTCTTGCAATGTTTTATCCAATATAGCCAACCATTTGTTCGGTTATTGCTAGATTAGTGAAATGGGCAGTCGGTTTAAGCACAAAGTAGCAGTAATTACTGGAGCGTCAAGCGGAATTGGGGAAGCAACCCCACTAGCGGCCCAAGCGCATCTGGGCGACTTCACTGCAATGGATAAACTACGCGACAATTGGCCCAGAACTCTCCGATAAAGGACCGAGCCGGAACTGCAGAGGACGTTGCGAATGCAGCTCTTTTTCTAGCATCTGACGAATCAGGATATACAAATGGGCATTGTCTTACTGTTGATGCAGGTTTTACGTCTGGATCTAAAGCAACAGATCCACAACATATGGCACGAGTACCGTTTATGAGAGAAGCAGGGAAAGAAGGGCTTGAGGATTGACTCTTAGCTCTTAGTCCTTTGAAGAGCTCATCTTCGCAGCAGATTTTATCCCTTTAGATTTCAGTTCTTCTGCGATCATTTCTCGAAGGGCAAACTTTTGTATCTTGGTCCCCGACATTGGCCACTCATCGACGAATCGAACATATCTTGGAATTCGAAAAGTAGCTATCTCATCTTTGCAGAAATCAATAATCTCTTTCTCTGTTGCTTCTGCACCAGGATTTAATTGAATATATGCAGCTGGAACTTCGACGTACCGTTCGTCGGGGGCTGCAACGACCTGAGCTAGGGCTACTGCTGGGTGGGTGAGAAGATACCCTTCTACTTCAGCAGCAGCCACATTTTCACCACCGACCTTTAACATATCTTTCAATCGAGAGAGAAAAGTTACGCGACCATCTAAGTCGATCTCGCAGATATCACCAGTTCGGAAAAATCCCCTTTCGTCAAAGACTGTTTCGTTTAGTTCTTCATCTCGAAAATAGCCATCGAACATGGCAGGCCCCCGATACCAAAGCTCACCGACGCTTCCGAAGGGTAGGGCCTCCTCTGTATCAGGATCATGAACCTCGATCTCTAAACCGGGCATTGGAAATCCACCTTTGGTAAAACGAAGTTCCGGGTCGTCATCCAACTCTGACAGTCCAAGAAAGGCACAAGCTTCCGTCTGTCCACATGCGTTAAGCAGAGGTGCATTCGGAGTCGCTTTCTGAAATTCTCGGAGTCTTTCAGGAACTCCGACACACATTAAAGTACGCAAAGAATCAAAGTCACTATCCGCCCTATCCTCATGGCTGATGATTGGAAGCCAAATAGTTTCAAATGCTGGAAGGGCAACGGTGCACTCTTCATCCCGGATCTGGGCAAGAGCAACTCCAGGATCAAAATAGCCCGTATGGAAATAAGTGCCACCAACAAATATCGAAGCCAGCATAAAAGCTACACCACCTATATGGAACATAGGAAGAGCCGACCAAATCCTGTCATCTTCGTTGAGCAGCATTCGCTCTTGAAGGGACATTCCGTACCGACTGAATGCTTCATGGCTCAGCATTGCCCCTTTCGGCATTGCGGTAGTGCCAGAAGTGTACATAATTATTGCTGTTTCTCTGACCCTCACTCCAGACTGGCGCAAGAGAACATCCTCATCGCTCACACTTTCCGCAAGACTGTTCAACTTAGTCAGGTTAACCGTTCCGGCTCGTTCGATTTCATCCATTACCACTATCGTTTGAAGCTCTGGAGCTTCCTCGAAACTCAAAGAAGAGCCTTCGGATTCAGCAATTTGTGGAAATGTTCTTTGAATTAAGTCGTTGAAGTCGGTTCCTGCATCTGATGCGGTTGTGAATACGACTTTCATACCAGCGTGGACAATAACTTGACGAAGCTCTCTAGGCTTAAATCGGGAATTAATAGGAGCGCAGATAGCCCCAATTTTTGCTGCCCCGAGCATGATCAGAACCGTATCAACACTTTCTCCAAGTAAGTAGCCAATCCGGTCACCTGGAACTACTCCCAAAGCCAGTAGTGATTTAGAAATTTTAGCCGCCTCACGAGCAATATCACTGTAAGTGTAGCGATCATCCCGAAACACGATCGCCTCCTTATCAGGGTGAAGGTCAGACCGCATATCAATCAGGTCACCGAGAGTTGTAGCGTTTATCCAACTTCGTTTTTGTTCCATTCCACAACGCTATCTAATTTGCTGACCCAGAACAAAATAACAAAAGGCTTTATAGATCCGACAACATTTGTCAGCAGAACTATAAGAATTTACCATGAAGAAGAAAAGAGAAAACCAGATTGTAGGAACAATGTCAGAAGAAGCACCCTTGCTTAATAATGAAGCGGACCACCCACATGATGTCGTACGGGAAAAAAACGGCCGAAGAGTAATAGCAATGGATTCAGCGCGCTATGTCGACAACCGAAATCGAGAGTGTGACGTAGTAGTTCCTTCTTCATATCTTGGAGTTTTGCCAGCTCGTTTGATGGCTCCACATAGGCCGAGAGCAGTGATCGCTCATGATGGCTGTATTGGAAAAGATGGTGCCGGTATTGCCGGTCTTTGGTATTTGGAAGCCATTGGTATCCCTGCAGCAGCTGCAGATGGCATGACGGCAGAGCTAGGAAACGGTATTGACTTATACGAAACCGGAATCATATCGCGTGTAAATATTCTGGCAGAGCGAGCAGGAGTCAAAGAAGGGATGACTGTCGTTGAGGCAGCGGAGATGCTTATAACAAATGACCCTGGAGATATCTCTGCAGGAACTAAAATCAGGCGGGAATCAATGGCAACATCTGAAACAGGCAGGGAGATTATTGTCACGGATTCCATCGTCTTCGCACTCCCAGAAGATACAAACAATGTTCTGGTAACAGCCGGACATACCGGCCGGTCCGGAGCCAAGTTTCTTCTAGAGGTTTCGCCACACGGTTTTATTTGCTCGGATGGCGGAATGAGCAAAAACCAAGCAGGAATAGCGGGGTTGGAAACAACGGCAGAGCATGGCTTAGCTGGCGCTTGCTGTGATGCGTGGAGCGCACCTGTTGGTGACGCCTTTAAAGCCTATGAAGAAGGAACTATTAGTGCGTGTAATCAACCGGCGAGAGACAGAGGAGTAGAAATTGGAATGACTGTGAAAGATGCCGCCTCTGCTCTTTTGAGAGAGAAAGAATAATCAAGAAATTGCACCACGACCTCACGAGCCAATTTTGGGAAAAAGCAAAAAAAAACGTCCTTGTGCGGCCTGTTTGTGAATCTTGTAGACGCAGTTTTTTCTCTCCCCAAGTGCTCTGCCCTCACTGCCAGTCAGATAAATGGGAATACGAGGAAAGTTCCGGTGAGGGTTTCGTCTACAGCTACACCGTAATCTATCGACCCCCAGGTTCAGAATTCCCTTCTCCACTTGTCGTCGCAGACATCCAGCTTGATGAAGGATGGCGCATGTTCTCATGGGTAGTTGATGGGTTAGAAAAGAAAGTTCAGCTGAACGACAAGGTGAAAGTAGCATTTATGGATTTCTCAGGGGCAAAACTTCCCGTATTTGAATTAGAGAGAGAGACAGTATGACTGTTGGGTTATCTATCGTACGAAATGCTGTACGAAGTCCGAATTCAACAGCAATCTTCGGTAGTTCGAACTTAACCTATGGACAGTTGAATATACGAACAAATAAAATCGCCCATTACTTGAATTCCACTCTAAAAAAAGGTGATCGTGTCGCACTTTTCGTAGCTAATAGGCCTGAAGTAGTAGAAGTAGTCGGAGGTGTAGCTAAGTCAGGGTGCATCTATGTTGGGTTGAATTTCCGACTTGGAAACTCAGAGCTGCACCAGATCTTGGATAACTCCGAGCCGTCCCTGCTCATTACCGATGAAGAACACCTAGAGATGGTTGAAACCATCGCCCTAGAAAAAGACATTCCAGTAGCCGTTCTAGATTCGAAAAAATGGGAAGACCAAATCTCTTCTATGCCAGACTCACTTCCCGAGTCAATACACGATGTTCGCCATGATGACGATTTCTGTATTGTTTATACGAGCGGAACAACTGGAAGGCCAAAAGGGGTCCTCTTCGATCACGCTCGCGCTATTCAACATGCAACAGTCGCATGTTTGGAATATGAGATCAGTGCCGATGCTAGATATCTAATTCAGATCCCGCATAATTCGAGCGTGAATATAACTATCGTTCCCTGCTTAACAATAGGCGCAGCGCTGGCCTTTAGAGACAGCCGAAACTTTGACCCAATTGGATTTGCACGTGAAGTGGAAGAGCAAGGAGTAACCCATAGTTTTCTTGTACCTACACAATTGATGAGGCTCCTAGATAGGTTGCCTAGCGACCTTGATCAGCAGCTTGGGGGACTAGTTACATTGGGATACGGCTCATCGCCCATATCACCAGATCGGCTTCGGGAGCTCATAGATCGCTTTGGTTCTATTTTCAATCAGTTATATGGCATGGCTGAGATAGCTTCAATCGGAACGATCCTCCGTAAGAGCGATCATCTCAAAGGGCTACACGACCGCCCGGAATTACTTGCATCATGCGGGCAACCTTCTTACGCCGTACAGGTCCGTATAGTTAATGATGCAGGAGAAGATGCTGGAATAGGGGAAAGAGGTGAAGTAATTTTCGCAGGGCCCCATGTTATGAAGGGCTATTACCGAGACGCAGAACGGACTCAAGAAGTTCTTATAGATGGATGGATGCATTCAGGTGACATTGCAGAGATAAGTGAAGATGGATTCATATTTATTGTCGACAGGAAAAAGAACCTGATTATAAGAGGCGGCCTAAATATTGCTCCCACGGAAATAGAAAACGTTTTATACAGGCACGATCAGGTCCTTGAAGCAACTGTGATAGGTGTTCCTGATGAAGAATGGGGCGAAGCCATCATCGCAATAGTCGCTCTTACTCAAGATGCATCAGTTACAAGTGACGAACTCAGGCTCCATTGTAGAAATTCGGAGCTCACCTCAATAAAGATCCCTGAACGTGTTGAAATTTGGGACTCTCTGCCTAAAAACGCCGTAGGCAAAATAGCGAAGAACGTGATAAGGGAAAATTTCTGGGGAGAAGGAAGGCAAGTCTAATGGCATTTGGCGCTGCGATAGCTGGTGTTGGTTTGACGAAACAAGCTAAGTCATTGGATTCATCAAGTATTTCAGTATGTGTTGAGGCGTTGAAGCTAGCTCTTGAGGATGCTGGAATGCAGCTATCGGATGTTGACGGAATTGCTGCTCGCTGGCCTGGCCCCGGAGGAACAACGTTTGATCCTGGTGTCGTTGATTGGACAGGGATTTTGGGCTCTTCGTTCCGTTGGGTTGGGGATACATATCCTCAAGGTGTCCCAGGTGTACTCGACGCAGCAGCTGCTGTTTCGACCGGATTGTGTGAAGTAGCCGTTGTTTTTGGTGGCCAGGCAGGAGTGCTAGGTAATTCAGATCTAGCTCCGTACACTCGCCCAAATAATGAGTTTGTAGTACCTTGGGGGCTCTTCACTGCTGCTCATTTCGCACTAATTGCGCAAGTATACTTTGATCGTTTTCAGCCCGACCGACACCGACTTTCCGAAATAGCGGCGACGATACGAAACGCAGGATCAGTTAACCCTAATGCGGTTATGTATGGGCGTGGCCCATATGATCCAGAAGACATTACAGATTCTCCTCTTATTTGTGAACCGTTTCATCTTCTCGATCTTTGTCTCGCTACTGAAGGGGCTTCAGCGGTCGTAATCACAAGCCTTGAAAGGGCCAGAGATTGCCCCCATAAGCCAATCAAAATACTGTCCGGAAGCTCCGAGTGGTACAGGCAACAGTACATTAATCCTCCTCGTTACGATGAAGTTGGAGATATCGGTAAGGACGCTTTCTTACGAACGTTCGCGGCCGCAGGGCTAACAGCAATCGATATAGATATTTATGAGCTTTACGATATAAACACTTGGGAAGTTGTCCGACAATTTGAAGTTATGGGCTTATGCGATGAAGGAGAAGGTGTCGACTTTTTGCACGAGAATGGAATTGGATGGGACCAGAAGTATCCCACGAACACTGACGGTGGTCTGTTGTCTTTTAGCCACACAGGTTGGGGAGGGCCAACGCTAAAAGTTGTCGAAGCCGTTAACCAGCTTCGAGGGACCGCAGCATCAGGGCAGGTCCAAAAAGCGGAGACAGCTTTGGTTACCGGAGCAGGGTCCGGCGCTCAATATTTCAATACGGCGATTTTGAGTGTGGACTAATAGCCAGTTCGCATGCTAATTTCCAAAATACTAATCTGTCACAGGAGATTGGAGAGGATATGGAAACTATAAGAGATATGGCGCCGCCGCCACACATCATAGGAATCCAGCACTTTGTTGACTATAAGTCAGTGGACGAAATTCTAAAATCGAAGAACTTTCGTCAGGGGTCGCACCAAGAAAGCCAGCCTTTTTTCGGGGGTTCGTTGCTCACCATTGATCATGGGGAACACTTTGATCGTCGAAGACTTGAGGCGCCCCTCTTCCGCAAGGAAGCTCTTGAGTACTATGAGAGAGAAGAACTCCTTCCGCTCATAGCTAAATCCCTCGAAGAATGTGTAAGAAATAGAGATGAAGATGGGATAGTTCGTGCAGATCTCTGTCTTCTTGTTAGGAATATGCTGGCAAGAATATCAGCTGTTACGACTGGAATAGATGGAGTAGACACTCCAGAGCGTACAGACGCCTTCCGAACGTATGTTGAGCAATTGGGAACTGGAGCAACTGTGGAATGGTCAACCGAAGACCACGAAGAGGTTATCGATAGGATACTAAAAATACGTGATGGTTTTGTCGAAGAGTTCTACGGGCCATCAGTAGAACGTCGCCGTGAACTTATCTCTGCATTTGAAGCAGGAGATATATCCGAGGAAGAGCTACCGCGAGACTTATTGACGCTGATGTATCTTCACTGGAATGAGGACTGGGATGATGAACTTCCTTTAAGGGAAGCAACCTTATACACGGTTGCTTCCAGTCAAACAACCACACATGCAGTTCCGCATATGATGATGCATCTCCACGAGTGGTTTGAAGCACACCCCGAAGACTACGAAAAAAGATTTGATCGAGAATTTCTAAAACGTTCGGGCCATGAAGCCATACGTCTGCATTTGCCTTCTCCTGCCTTGTTAAGAATTGCACTAAAGGATGTAGTCCTGAGTGACGGAACAAAAATAGCTGAAGGGGAGCGCGTCGCATGTCTGTTCACCCCAGCGAACCGAGACACTTCCGTCTTTGGTGAAGATGCAAAATCATTCGACCCCTATCGAGAAGCTGATGGAGTGAAACCTTGGGGGTTTGCATTCGGCGGGGGAGAACATACTTGTATTGGTCGTACATTGGTTACCGGTCTTTCCGCACGAACGGATGGAGATGAGGGAACCGATGGAACATTGGTAAATATTGCGCTAGCGCTTTTTGAGGCTGGCATTGAGTTAGACCCAAGTGAGATGCCGGCATTTACAGAGTTAAGTTACCACGACGCATACGGAACATTTCCTGTGATCTTACGGAATCTTTAACGACAAATGTCAAATCCCGAATTACACGTAAAGATTGACAAACTTATCTGCCAGGGGACTGGATATTGTGTTCGCTTGGAGCCTGAGATTTTTGTTATTGGAGATGATGACTTAGGAGAAGTCTTGATTGAGAAACCTGATGCTAAATATGCTGATGTTCTTGAGGAGGCCGCAGTCCTGTGTCCGACTAGGGCAATAACTTATTAAGCCCCGACAGGGTCTGAGTCAGCTGCGCTATATTCCTTAAGGAGTTTCTTAGCGTTTATGGTACTTCCATCACCGGCACCAATTTGGACTGGAAGCCAATGGCCATTTTTGAAGATTACCAATACAGTCACTCCTTCTTCACCCGCAATCAAAGGTCCATAGCCTCGATTGGCCAATCCGATCCTTATGTCTCCCTCATAGAGCCACTTCCCGCTGACTTTCTGGCTTCCCTTAAGGATAATTTCTGAATAGTCACATGGATGCGTATGGGCTTCCACTCTACAATTTGGGGGAAAATAGACTTTGAAGACCGTAGGTGAAGAGTCTTCGGTAGGGAGTCCAATTCGGTATTGTGTTGTCTCAATACCTGTTTCCTCCATCCACACTTGTCCGAGTTGCTCCCATGAAGTTACAACGTGGCCTCTACGTTTTAACTCGGCAGCAATTATTTCAGGAGTGTCGTGAGCTTTCTGGTCTCTTGGGTCGCTATAAGTTTCCATAAGGAGTTCTGTGTGGGTGAGTTATGCTTGTTCGTAAATCATCCAAAGATCATGAAAAAGCCTGCTGGTTTCGACGGTTCCATCGAACACTGCTTTTCTCGCTTCGCCGGTAATGGCGTAATTTTCGACCATTTCTATTCCTTCGTCGCCGTGGTCCTGATCAGCGAGAATGTGCATAGTCCAAAAAATTACTTCTTCATCTGACATGCCATAATTATCTTTAAAGGCAGCAACCATTCTGGTAAAGGTCTCTGGGACAAAGGATTCAAGTCCTATCCCAATTGCAGATAGAGGGACATACCACTCGCGGCAGAGTCCCATAAACTCAAAATAGTCCGTTACTCTTCTTCCAGCAGGTCTTTGCTCGGCTTTTTTGATTGCGTCAGTATCAGAGCCAAGTGCCTTGGCGAACTGTAAAAGCAACTCAGGATGAGCATCAGTTTGAGTTTCGTATCCTGTGCATTCTTCCGCAAGGTTTTTTACTAATGCGGTTCGGACGTCTTCATGTGGGCATCGAACGTAGATGGCTCCTATCCAAGGAAGCATCTTTGAAATATGGAGATAGAACTGCTCTGTGAATAATTGAAGTTGTGGCGTAGTGATGGTTCCATTTTCTAGGCCGTTAACCAAAGGGTGGTCATGCATGCCACGTCCTGGTTTCATGCACTCTATTCTGATCAAATCTACGAATTCTTCTGGAGTCATTTCCGCGAGTTCATTTTGATCTACGTGGGTCTCGATCATAGTCATATATTAAATCCTCCTAGTGACTTTCATTTAGTGTACCTTGGAGAATTCATCCTGTCATTATGAAAGTTCATTTCCTCTTCGGCGATAATACAAGTAACATGTCAAGGCTGACGTGATTAACTGGAGGTTAGGTGTCACTACCAATCGAAATAAGCTCTGATCATAAACGAATGATTGATGAATGCCGAACGCTAGCGAACGAGGTAGAACCTTTCTCGATCGAAGCTGATGAATCCAGCGTAATGCACGCTCCTACTTTAGATGCGTTCCGCTCTAGTGGTCTTTCGAATCTTATGGTTCCAGCCGCTTACGGCGGAAGATTCGATGAAGTGGATCCACTTGCGGTGTGTTTGGCTCGTGAGGTTTTCATGAAGACCTCTTCTCATTTGGATTCGTTATTTGCGTTGCAGGGTATTGGAAGTTATGCGATTTCTCGTGCCGGTTCAGAATCCCAAAAAGAAGAGTGGCTTCCTGCTGTAGGGAAAGGTGATGCGTTGGCAGCTCTTGCTTTGACTGAACCAGTAGCTGGATCTGACCTTAAGGGGATCAATACAAAAGCCGAAGTGACGAAGGATGGATTGATCTTAACTGGGGCAAAATCGTTTATTTCTAACGCTGGTTCAGCTTCTTTCTATACGACGCTGGCGAAAGAAGGGGATGGGTACTCATTATTCCTTGTCCCTGCAGATGTCGACGGGTTAACAATTTCACCCTCTCCCGAAATAATTGCCCCGCATGTTCTGGGCGAATTGGCATTTGATAATGTAGTCCTGCCGGAGTCCTCCAGATTAGGAGAGCCTGGTGCAGCGTTTCGTCATGTGTTAGCTACTCTTTCTGTCTTTAGAATTTCTGTTGCTGGTGCTGCGGTTGGTTTGATGCAGGGTGCTCTTGAAGAGGCGGTCCGTCATTGTTCTGCGCGCGAGCAATTTGGAAGGCCGTTGGCTAAACATGGTCCAGTTGCGACTCTGCTAGCCGATTCATGGTCTGATCTTGAGTCGTCTCGTCTGCTGACTTACCAAACTGCTGCTATGGCGGCAGATGATCCGGAAGGAAACTTGGATCGGTCCTCGCTAGCAAAACTAACAGCAACCGAGGCTGCTACGAGAGTCGTAGATCGGTGCGTGCAGTCAATGGGTCGTTGGGGCTTGATTCGGGGATCGAAGATCGAAAAATATTACCGTCAAGCGCGCCCAATGCGAGTATATGAAGGGGCCTCAGAAGTTTTACGATTAGGGATTGCATCACGACTTGTGAAGGAGCTTGGGGATGGATCTTAACCTTGCCGATAAGGTTGTCATTGTTACCGGAGCTAGCAGGGGCCTTGGTGAGGCGATAGTAAAAGATCTTGTTGACGAAGGAGCGTCTGTAATTGCCGCCGCAAGGTCAGAAAGTGCACTTAAAGCAATCTCCGAATATTCTCCTGAGAAAATAGCCGTTTGTGTCGCAGATATGGAAAATCGTAATGATGTCCAAGGGCTCGTAAATTTTGCTCTTGATACTTTTGGCTCTCTGTCTGCAGTGGTGAATAATGCTGGGATTGCTCCTGCTGGGAAGTTTGTTGATATCGACATAGAGATTATGGAGAAGACTTTTGCGGTAAATGTCTTTGCTCCTGCGATTCTTGCCCGGGAAGCTGCGAGATACTTTATCGAAAGTGGAATTGAAGGTTCCATAGTAAATATTGCATCGACCTCTGGCCTTAAAGGTAAGGCTTTGCTTGTCGGTTATTCAGCTTCGAAAGGAGCGATGATGAGGTTGACAGAAGCACTTGCAGCCGAGTGGGCACGGTTTGGAATCAGAGTCAATACTGTTGCCCCCGGAGCATTCGTAACGGATGCTCAATCAGCAGTTTTAGAGGATGAGAAAACCTTGGATGCGCGTTTAAGAAAAATCCCACTTCGGCGAATGGGAGAACCATCTGAGATTGGGGCGCTAGTTTCCTATTTGGTTTCAAGTAAATCTGGATTCGTAACGGGTTCGTGTTTCGTTGCTGACGGTGGTGAAGTAAACTCGCTTTAATAGGGGGGATATATGTCTACAAATTCTGACCACAATACTTTAGGAAGTGATGCGCTTTTATCCGGTGAGGTTGCTGCGATGTCTCATAAGTTCGCGGAAGGATATGCGAGAGTTCGAGATGTGACAGATCGTGACGGCGCTGTTCCTGCTTGGGCTAAGGCTTTATATATGGCAGCTGCAGCTGCAGTTAAGGGGCACGACTCACTACTAGCGAAAGAACTTAGCCGTTCGAAAGATCTAGGATTGTCACTAAATGACGCTCGTGGAGCTGCATTAACAGTATTTATAAGTAGAGGTGAGGGTGTATACGCAAAGTTTACTGATGCTGTGAATAGCCTTTATGGGGAAGAGATAGGAGAGCCAGAAGAAGTTTCTCCAGATTTTGAATTAGATAAAGATGCGTGCCTGGAATATTTCGAAGGCTATTTTGGATTCATTCCAACATACGTGCAGCTTATGGCTGAAGAAGCTCCACGGGCACTTGAAGGCTACGTTCTTATGCGAGAATTTTCCCTAGCTGAGAACTTACTTGATGCTAAACATGTTGAACTGCTTCTTTGCACAGTAAATGCAGCTGAATTTTCTTCGCGATTCGTTAATGTCCATGCAAACGGAGCTAGAAATGCTGGAGCAAGTGAAGCCGAAATAGTTGAATCGGTTATCTGTGCACTACCGGTGGCAGGAGTTGCATCGTGGCTGCCAGGTGCAGACGGAATTATGGAAGGTCGGGACTAACTCCTATAGGTAGTCTCAAAAGTCCTGAGTATCGAGGTGCACGACCTGATGTGTGATCTCTCCGTTCTGTATGGTTAGAACATCTTGTCCTGATGCGATGAGCGTGTCGCCAATCATTCGCCAAAAGAAGGTTGCTTTCTCTCCTTCGATAATTAGTTTGTCAAAAAATATCTCAGCGGAACCTAAGCGCTCAGGGACAGTGCGAAAGTATTCTTGTATCTTGTCCTTACCTCTATAGGTATCGCCACCTCGTTCAAGAATTGCGTGCTCTGCGTAGTCATCCGCCATCTGCTTGGGTTCTCCACCCAAAACTGCACTAATATGATTTTCAGCTACTTCTGAAGTGGTCCGGTGGGCTGCTTCGTTTTCCATACATCTAGCTTGCCGGTGGTTTTTCTATCTTGCAAGATTAAGGATTGTAATGAATCAAATTGCAGACGTCTATACGGTTCCAGATTTGCTGGTGCGTGCAGTAAATAGAGCGGGAGACGATAAGGCTATTCTCTTTCCAGATCTTGATATCACATACTCGGAACTCTATGAGCGGGCAGTGATGTCAGCGCGTTCCCTAGCAACATTGGGTGTATGTAAAGGTGACCATATCGGAATTCTTATGTCTAATTGTCAAGAGTTTGTAGATATTTTTCTTGGCTCGCAATTATTAGGGGCTTGGCCTGTGCCAATTAACGCCCGCTACAAAGCGCGAGAGTTAAACTACGTAATCAAAAACGCTGACATCAAAATCCTATTTACAACTGATCGGATTGTTGAGCATGTAGATTTCGTGGCCCTCCTTGATGAAGCATTTCCTAATCTTGCTGGGCAAGAGGATGCCACTAAGTTAGACATGGATGATGCGCCTTTACTGAAGAATATTGTACTTTTTGGAGAGAGGTCACCTGCTGGAATGATGGGCCAAGGCGACTTTGAAGAAATGGCATCTGGGACGACTGAATCTGCAGTTGAACTTTCTCGATCACGGATTGCTACGCGTGATATTGCCATGATGATGTATACGTCTGGGACTACTGCTATGCCAAAGGGTTGTCCGATTTCTCATGAGGCATTGGTTAGACCTGCGCTTGAAGCTGGAAGAACGAGGTTTTTTTTAAGCAGGGACGATCGCATGTGGGATCCATTGCCAATGTTTCACATGAGCTTCGTTCTTCCTCTCCTTGCGTGTATGGATGCGGGTGCTGCGCTCTTAACTATGGAATATTTTGAGCCAGGGCTGGCGATCGAATATATGGAAAGAGAAAAAGCTACGGTTAACTTCGCAAGTTTTCCAACGATAACTGAAGCTCTGCTTAATCATCCAAACTACGATCCAGATAAATTGAAAATTCGTCTTGTTAATAATGTCGGTCCGGCGAAAATGCTTGCGTCTATGCAAGAAAGAATGCCGAATGCCACTCAAATAAGTGCATATGGAATGACTGAATGTGGAGGCGTTTCATGTTTTGGGGACGTTGACGACAGCCTTGAGAAACGCACTCAGACGAGCGGTAAGCCATTTCGCGGGATTGAAGTGCAAATTCGAGATATTGAGACAGATGAAATCTTGGGATCTGATCAATCCGGCGAAATACTTGTTCGAGGGTATTGCCTCTTTGAGGGGTACTACAAAGACCCAGAAAAGAACGAACTCGCATTCACGGAAGATGGATGGTTCAGAACTGGAGATATCTGTTCACTTGACGAAGAGGGAAGAGTGACTTACAAATCCCGATTAAAGGATATGCTCAAGGTCGGTGGAGAAAATGTGGCAGCGGCAGAGATTGAAGGTCTGCTTTCTGGACATCCCGATGTGGTTCTGGCTCAAGTAGTGTCAGCTCCTGATGTGAAGTATATGGAGGTTCCCGCTGCCTACATACAGGTCGTAGAGGGTGCTGA
>CETH01078946.1_pt1 | contig 17297 bp, 19 predicted proteins | sample 361461 | NCBI WGS metagenome assembly CETH01 (sample SAMEA2622695, study PRJEB7988) | marine metagenome | isolation source: saline water (ENVO:00002010), including
CCACAATATCAAAAATTCCATCAAAAAGCTTATTGATACCAATTCTTTTGGTGACATTTTCAGCATGTGCACGCGACCCATTGGTAAAAATTATTTTTTTCTCTTTTATTTTACGAAGTTCTAGTGCTAAACCTTTGTCATTTTTTAAAAACTCTAAATCAATGTCATGTACAAAATCTAAAAATTCTTTGGCGTTTATTTCGTGATTTTTTATCATACCATTCAAAGTTGTATTATATTCATAGAAATAATTTTTTTGTATTTTTTTAGCCTCTTCAATACTTACATTAAGTTTATTTGATATATATTTCGACATTCTTTTATCAACCTGATCAAAAACTTTTGTATCACCAGAGTAAAGAGTATTGTCTAAATCAAATAACCAGTATTTAATATTAATAAGATCTTTCATTTTCTTATAAGAGTCCCCGCACCTTGATCTGAAAAAATTTCTTTTAATATAGCTCTAGGTTTTCTGCCATCAAGAATAACAACACCTCTAACTCCATTTTCAACAGCATCAATGCAATTTTTTATTTTTGGTATCATACCACCCTGAACAATTTTAAGATTAACTAAATTTTCCATATCATAGGGTTTTATTTCTGAGATTAAAGTTTTTCTATCATCATAAACACCCTCAACATTTGTCATTAATAAAAGTCTTCTAGATTTTAATTTTTTTGCAATGGCACTCGCAGCAGTGTCTCCATTTATATTATAAGTTTGATTATTTTTATCCAAACCTAAAGGAGCAACAATAGGTATTTGATTTTGATTTATTGAATTTTTAATAATATCTAAGTTAATTTTATCTGGAATACCTACAAATCCAAGTTCTGGTTTATCAGGAATTACACTGATTACATTATTTATTTTAGTGTTTATTGAAACCGCTTTAGATCCTTTTTTATTTAATGAGCTGACAATATCTTTATTGAAATCAATAAGAACTTTTTCAACAATATTTATAACACCTTTGTCTGTTACTCTTAAACCATTTATAAAATTAGTTTTAATATTTGCTTTTTTTAATTCTTTCTCAATTCTTGGACCGCCTCCGTGAACAATTACAATTGAAAGGCCCAGTTTATTTAATATACTTACATCTTGAATAAAATTGTTAAATATATTTCTATCAATTAGAACGTTTCCACCATATTTGATAACTATTAAATCATTTTTATATTTTTTAATATATTTGGGAACATTAAAAATGTCTGGTGCATCCTTAGGCCAAAATTTTTTTATTTCTTCTAAGCTATTTTCCTCTAACATTTATTTTGTTTTGACCGTTGTTCTTTTCATAATGACCCACTGTTGAGCGATAGTTAAAATGTTATTAACTGTCCAATAAACAACAAGTCCTGAAGGAAAAGGGGCCAAAATTATTGTCAAAAATAGTGGAAAAAACATAAATATTTTTGCCTGGATTGGATCAGGCGGTGTTGGATTTAGCTTCTGTTGTAAATACATTGTTGCGCCCATTAACACTGGCCAAGCACCAATTATTAAAAAGGAAGGAGGATCCCAAGGGATCAAACCAAAAATATTAAAAATAGAAGTCGGATCTTGTGCTGATAAATCCTTAATCCAACCAAAAAATGGCTGATGTCTCATCTCTAATGAAATGAATAGCATTTTGTAAATTGCAAAAAAGAATGGAATTTGTATTAAAATAGGTAAACATCCCGACAAAGGGTTTACTTTTTCTCTTTTATAGAGAGACATCATCTCTTGTTGGAGTTTTACCTTGTCGTCTTTATGTAACTCTTTTAATCTTAAAAGTTCTGGCTGCAAAATTTTCATTTTTGCCATTGATCTAAAAGAATAATTGGCTAATGGGAAAAATAATATTCTTACAGCTGCTGTTACTAAAAGAATAGCGATTCCAAAATTTTTTGTTAATTCAAACAAATAATTCATTATAAAAAACAAAGGTTTGGTGAAAAAATAAAACCATCCCCAGTCAATTGTTAAATCAAATTTATTTATTTTTTCTGAGTCTGCATAACCGTCAATTACTTTTACCTCCTTAGCAGCAACAAATATTTTTGTTTGTGACGATCCAGAAGAAGACGGTTTAATAGTAATAGGTTTATTTTGAATATAATTTGCTTTAAAACCGTTTTTGAATACAAACTCTCCTTTGAAAGGTTGATTTTTTTCAGGGACTAATGCAGTCATCCAATATTTGTCAGTTATACCGAGCCAACCCTCTTTAGCATTAAATTCTTTTTTTCTATCCTCAATATCATTGTAACTTTCCTCTTCAAGTTCTTCATCAAATACTCCTATGAAGCCTTCATGTAGAATGTAAAAATCTGTAACATCTGGGTTTTGGTTTCTAGTTATTTGAGCGTAAGGATAAAGTTCTACTTTTTTATTAGATACATTTCTAATTTCCTGCGTTACTTTGAAGAGAAATTTATCATCCAATTCAATTTTTTTTTTAAAAATTAATCCTGAATTATTATTCCACTCAATTATTACTGGATTTCCTTCTGTTAATTTTTTGGTCCCCTTAACTTCCCATACAGTCTCTGAGTTTGGAAGACTCATTTTTCTTAGGTTACTCGCTGCCCATCCTGTTTCAACAAAATAGCCATTGTTGGTATCTAAAGGATTTAAGTATGTTACTTTTTTTTCAGACTCAAGAGTTTCATTATATTTCTTAAAAGTAATATCATCAATTAAACCTCCTTTTAGTGCGATAGACCCTTTAACATTTTTATTTTCAAATTTAATTCTTTTTGAAGAGTTAATTGCATCTTCTCTTGTAATGGTTTGAATATTTGTGTTTTCAAGACTCACACTAGGAGCGCTCGACCCCTGATCTACTTCATTTATTTTTTCAATCCCCTTTTGTTTTTGAATCTCAGGCGTTTCAAATATTACTGACCACCCAAACAAAACTGCAAAAGATAATGCTATTGCAAAAATTACATTTCTAAGATCCATCTAGTTTTTCTTTCTTTGCAATTGTTTTTTAGGAACAAAATCTAGTCCTGACCTGCCACCTAAAATTTTTATTGGATGACATTTACCTATTCTTTTAAATCCTAAAAATAAACCTTTTGTTGGACCATGAATTTTTAAGCAGTCAATAAAATATTCTGAACAGGTCGGTAAAAATCTACAATTCTGTCCCAAGAGAGGAGAAACAAAAAACTTATAAAATTTTATAATATTAATAAGAAAAAAGTTTATTATCTTCATAAATTTTAAACCCCAATTCTTTTAAAACTTTTTTTCATTTTTTCAAATAATTCTTTACTTTGTTCCTCATATACTTTTGATTTTCCAAAAATTATATATGTGTAATTTGAATTAATTGCACTATTTATTTTTAATAATTTTTGAACAATAGATTTCAGTTTTCTTTTAATTTTGTTTCTTTTAACTGCATTACCAACTTTTTTTCTCATGACAAAACTAATGTATAATTTTTTATGAGCATCCTTAGCTTTTATAAAATTTTTAACGCAGTAAATAGAAAATAGATCATTGTTTACAACTCTTTTTTTTAACACGGTTTCAAAATGTGAATTTTTCTTCAGACTTTCAAGTTTCGTCATTATGGAGTTATGTAGAAATTCTTTTTCTGCCTTTTGCTCTTCTTCGGGCTATTAGTTTTCGACCACCTCTTGTTGACATTCTAGATCTAAAGCCATGCCTTCTTTTTCTAACTAGTTTACTTGGTTGGTAGGTTCTCTTCATAAATATATTTGGTTCTATTAAATTTTTTGATATTTATAGGTAATAAGGCTGTATAAGTACAGTTAAAAGTTTATTTATGAATTTTACCTCTAAAAATCTTAAACTAGTATTTGGAATCATTTATTTATTAATACTTTTTCTTATACTTTATTTTTTGTTTTCAATCATTGATATACGAGATTTAACTAGTTACGAGTTTATAAAAGCAAATAAGGACGTAATACTGAAATATAAAAATCAAAATTTTATATTTCTAACAACGAGTTTTTTTATTTTTTCAGTGATATGGTATTTACTCTTAGGCTTTGCAGGACCTATCTTACTATTCTCTGGGTTTGTGTTTGGAAAATGGTATGGAGTTTTATTGGCTGTCATAGCAGCATCTGTAGGTACAACTTTATTGTACTTTTTAGCAAAAATTTTCTTTGCCGATTTAATTAAGGAGAAATTAGAGCCAAAATTTTCAAAACTTAATGCCGCTTTTCAAAAAAATGAACTTTTTTATTTTGCACTGTATAGATTTATAGGTGGCGGAGGTCTTCCTTATGGAATACAAAATATTTTACCTGTTTTATTTAATATTTCTATAAAAAATTATTTTATTGGAACATTTTTTGGAAGTTGGCCAACCATGTTTATTACCGTGTCCTTAGGTGCAGGAATAGAAAAATATATAGATACAAATGAAAAATTAAGTTTTTTAAATATAATCTCATCTCCTGATATTTATTTACCAATTATTGGTTTTCTCTTAATTATTTTTTTAGCTTATTTAGTGAAAAAATTTTTTTTTGAAACATCACAAAATCAATGAAGCATAACGAAAAAATATTTTGGGCTATTTGGCTTTTATTAGTGATTTTATGGAATTACGGTTATCCGGAAGCTAGTCCTTTTCTTGATGTTATTGCAGCTATTTTATTGTCTTTATTAAATTTATTTTTATTAAATATTTCAAAAAAATGAAAAATATATTTTTAGTAACATTATCGACTCTTGTAGGTATATTTTTAGGATACATTTGCTTCTTTATTTTTTATTACTTTAATTTTGAGAATAAAGTTGCAAATACTATCTCGTCCCAAGAAAAATTTGTAGTAATAAATAAATATAATAAAATTTTAAATCATATAAGACCTGAATATTCCGAATATTCAGAATTAATATTTTCAACAATAAGCGAATTTAAAAGTGGTGATAATATTCTTATGCAAGGAGATTCTTGGTTTATGCAAATTAATTATCCAGCCAATGATCAAGCAAAAAGTTATAAAGATGTAAATATTATTTATCCCACTGACAATGATCTTGGATCATTAAAATATATTCAGGAATGGTCAAAATCAAAAAATATAGGTGTAATAAATGCTGGTACGGGATCTTATTCACCATCTTTAATGTCTGTACAATTAGAAGTTCTAGAAAAAGATTTTGGGATAAAGCCGAATATTCTCATAGCATATATTGATCAGACTGATCTAGGTGATGAGAACTGCAGATATAAGGATAATAAGGTATTTAAAAATAATGAGTTAATCAAAGTTGATGCAACTGAAACAATAACAAAACAAGCATTTGATTATACTAGAATGCTTAAAATTTCTGAAATTAATTTAAGTTCAAAACCAAAAATTATAAAACTTTTTAAAATAGTAAATTATGAACTTCAATTCGAATTTACAAAGTTCTTTAAAAAAAATTATTTCAAAATAACAAATATTATTAAAGGAGGATGGAGTAATAGAAAAATAAAAAAATGTAATATTGGAGAAATTTTGTCCTATCTTACTAAATCAGATCAAAACGAAATAAATTATTTTAAATCTAGTTTGGAAGAATATTTGATAAGAGCAAAAAATAAGGAATATATAAAAGAAATATATTTAGTATCCTTTCCCCACTTAAAAAATCTTAAAAATATTATCGGTAAAGAAAAAAATAATTATATGAATATTTCAGATGTAATTGATGAAGTTCTTGAAAAAAACAAGTTTAAACAAAAATTTGTTCACATCAACTTTTCGGAAATCATAAGGAATAATAAAAATTTATTTGGATATAAAGATTATATTTTTGATAATATACATTTAAAACAAAGACAGCATAAGCTATTTATAAAAGAAATATTTAACCAGGTTAGATAAAGTGTATTTTTTTTAGAAAAAAAATATTACGAGGTGTTACTATTTTATTTTTATAATTTACTTGATAATTTAAAAAAGTTTTTCTATCTAAATTAAAAGCATAAGGTTTGTAACCATACTTTCTAAGTTTTTTTTTATAAAATTGAATAGTATTAGAGTTAAATTTTTCTGAGTTATTTTCAACGTATATGATTGGATTAAACTTTTTAATTGTTATTAATGCACCTGCTAGAACTTTTTTTTCATAACCTTCGACATCAATTTTTATGAAAGAAGGTTTAAGTTTAAAATAATCGAGTTTTCTTTGATCAACTTTCGTTTTAAAAAACTTAAGTTTTTTGAAGTTAATGTTGAATTTGCGTAATCTTAAATTATCAATACATTCTTTTTTTGAAAATGATGACCAATTATTTAGATAAATATTTTTATAAATTGGTGTAAAGATTGTTAAAATCGAATTTTTGTTACCTAATCCAATGTTATAAAAATCAAAATTAGAATATTTTTTTTTAATTTTTTTAAGGGACTCAATGTTTTGATAAAGAACTTCAAAAGCTATATAATTATTTTTAAAACCCAAATAATTAATTGATTTAAAACATAATCCATCACTAGCACCGATATCAATTATATCTTTTTTTTTAACTTTCAAATATCGAAGACCCCAAAGATCTTCTTCATGAGGAAGTAAGAAGTTATTATATTTTACAATAATTAACCCAAGCTTGTATAAATAAATACTCTTATATAAAATCTTAAATAAGTTTCTTTTTAATATGTTTAATATATAATTCATTTAATTATAATTTTATAATCCTAGATGCTCAAAGAGAAAAGAAATGATTTAATTTTTTTATTTCTAATACTTTTAGTCTGTGTATTAAAGCTGTTTCATATTGGATATAAAAGAGTTCACTTTTCGACTGATTTACTTATTAATTCCTTTAAAGAGAATTCTGGAAGAGAAATTGTAGTTGAAAAAAAAATACTTGAAGCAAATAAGCTAATTCTAGATAATAAAATACAAAACTTTAATATATCAAATAACTTAAAATTAAACCATTATTTTAAACAAAGAATTGTTGAAGTTTCATATCCCATCAAATTGAATCAAGACTCAAAATTTGTAATTACAACAAATAAAGAAAAATTAAATTGTCAATTAAAGTCTAACTCAAAAGAATTTAAACTTTATGAATGTTAAAAATAAAAATATTCCAGATTGGAATTTAATTCAAATTACATCTTTAATTAGCCTTTCAGTTTTTTTTAATTATTTTTTATGGTCAATAAATTCTATCGATACTTTTTTATATTTAAATTTTTTTATATTGCTAATATTAATATTATACTTTTTAATTAATAAAAATTTTAAAAAGTATAACGTTGTAAGGGTATTTTTTTTAACTTTATTAATTTTATCTCTAGGATCTGCAACAATAGATTGGGACGCAAGGTCCGTTTGGATATTTCATGCTAAAAGAATTTTTTTTGATAATAACTTATATTCAGGTTTTGATAATTACATGCCCGAACTAATGAATGCGTACCCAATTTTACCAGCATCTTTATCTGCAACATTAGCCAAAATTATAGGTCATTGGAATGAAATTTTTCCTAAAACTACCAACATTTTTATACTTCTTCCTGCATTATTATTACAGTGCTCTTTACTTAAAAATTATAAATTAGTTTCCCTCTGGTTAATGTTTATCCTTTTATTTTCAGGTAGAATTTTAATTAATGGACTCATGGATGGTCTGGTGGCAATGTATTTTGTAAGTTTTAGCATGGTAGTTTTTATTTTATTTTTTGAAAAAAATATTAATTTTAAAAAATCTAAAAATAGTAGATTATTTTTTATTACTTCTGGAATTTGTCTTGGTATTATATTATCGCTGCTTAAAAACGAAGGTTTTGTATTAATACTTTTAATTTTCATAACGACAATTTTTTTAAAAGTGTTAGAAAAAATTAAATTTAAATTTGAAGATATAATTTTTTGGATAATTATTTTTACACCAATTATTATTTGGAAATTTTTGACTTTATATAATGGCATTCAACCTAGAATAATGGGATTTGGATTTGAAAATGCCATGTACAGTCAGAGCTTGTTTGAAAGATTTTTTATAAGGTTATCAGTAATGCAAAACTATAAATTAATTTTTTCTAATCTTTTAATAAATGAAAAGCTAATTATTTCAATACTAATATTTATATACTGTTTTGTTAAAATGTTTAAGAAGAATAAATTATTATTTATTTTTATAATATCTAATGTAATTTCATATTATATTTTATTATACTTTATTTATCTCTCAACCCCTCATGATTTAGCTTGGCATTTAAATAGTTCTCATAGGGTTTTAATAACTATAGTGCTAGCACTCACTTTTTTTTCAATTTATATTTTTCAAAAAAGAAGAAATTTTATTTAATGAAAAAAAAAATACTCATATTTACTGCAACATATAACGAGGCCAATACCTTAAATTTTTATTTTGATGAAATTTATAAATTGGACTTTGAATTCGATCTATTAATCATCGATGACAACTCTCCAGATTTAACATGGAAAAAATTAAGAGATTTAGAAAAAATACATAAAAATTTTAAATTAATTATCAGAGAGAAAAAGCTAGGACTAAATACTGCTCATCAAAAAGCATTTAATCATGCAAGAGAAAATCATTATGATTATCTCATCACAATGGACATCGACTCGCACGAGCCAAAAACAATACCGGATATAATTCGAGAATTAGAACAGGGTAGCGACTTTGTTATTGGATCAAGATATATGATTGGAGGAAAATGTGATTATACTGGATTTAGAAATTTTATTAGTAGATATGGAAATAAGTTTATAAAGTATTTGCTAAATATAAAACTTGATGAATTCACTACCTCTTTTCGTGGTTTTAATTTAAAAAAAATGAAAGATTTTGATATGAACAAACTTAAGTTTCGAGGATATAGTTTTTTAATGGAGGTTGTTTACAGAATAAAAACTAAAGGATACATAATTAAAGAAATACCAATACATTTTAAAGAAAGACAACATGGTTACTCTAAAATATCAAAAATAGAATTACCAAGAACTTTATTTAATGTTATTAGACTTTTTTTTGAGAAGTTTTTTTAAAGTTTATTTTGCTGCCTAAAGTACGAATTGAACTTACAGGCTTTTCCTTATCATGGAAATGCTCCACCAACTGAGCTATGTGGCATACAACTTTAGTAAATGTTAGAATTTAACATTAATTAACACTTATTTTCACTTTTTTTAGTAGACGCTTGCAAATTTGACTTCTTCAAAGTAAAACATATTGATGGTGGAAAAATGGGTATTCATTATGATTATAAATCAACTAGGGGCGAAAAGGCGATGAAGAAAGAGGCTAAGAAAAAAGCTCGTTTAGAGGAGAGGAGAGCTAAAAAGTTGTCTCGTTCAAAATCAGAAAATGATGAAAATAAAATGCATGATATTCATAAACCAATCACTTTAGACGATTTAACAAACCCCGACAAAAATTAGTTTTAATGAAAGTTTATCAAAGAAAAGAGACCCCTCTTTTTAGGAAAGATTTAGCTTTAAAAAATAATTTAAAAAAAAGAAAAAAGTTTAAGCAGAAGTATAAAATATTAAATAAGAAAAACAATGAGCGTTCAATCTGATAAATGGATAAGAAATATGTCGAAGAAACAAAAGATGATTTCTCCTTTTGTTTCAAAGCAAGTTAGAAAAGGCAAAATATCATTTGGATTGTCATCTTATGGTTATGATGCCAGAGTTTCTAATGACTTCAAGATATTTACAGATGTTAACTCAACTACAGTAGATCCAAAAAAATTTAAAAAAGACGGTTTTGTCTCAAAAAAATCAAAAGTATGCATCATACCACCTAATTCATTTGCTCTAGCCAGAACTGTTGAATATTTTAAGATACCAGAAAATGTTATGGTAATTTGTTTAGGCAAATCAACATATGCACGATGTGGAATAATTGTAAACGTAACACCCCTTGAACCTGGATGGGAAGGATATGTAACTTTAGAATTCTCTAACACAACACCTCTTCCAGCAAAAATTTACGCTTTCGAAGGTGCAGCACAATTTATTTTTCTTAAGGGAAATGAGAAACCTGAAATTTCATATTCAAAAAGAAAAGGAAAGTATATGAAACAGAAAGGTGTAACCCTACCTAAAATTTAATTAATGCAAAAATTAGTTATTAGAGGAAAGAAAAAATTATCAGGAACTATCAAAATATCTGGATCCAAAAATGCAACTTTACCAATACTTGCAGCCACAATATTAAATAAAAATAGAATCGTAATTAATAAAGTACCAATTGTAAAAGACGTTTTAACAATGGTTGAACTCCTCAAACATATTGGTTCAAATATTAAATTTGATTTAAAAAAAAAGAAAATCATAATAAATAATAAAAATAGAAAATTAAAAACTATTGCCCCATATAAATTATTAAAAACCATGAGGGCTGGAGTAATTGTTTTAGGACCACTATTATCGAGATTTAAAAAAGCTAAAGTATCGTTACCGGGAGGATGCGCAATAGGTTCAAGACCTGTTGATATTCATCTTTATGTTTTAAAAAAACTTGGAGCAAAAATTAAAATAAAAAATGGCTACATAATTGCTGAAACTAAAAAAGGTTTATTTGGAAAAAAAATTAAAATACCTTCAATATCAGTTGGCGCTACCGAAAACGCTCTAATAGCCGCAAGTTATGCCAAAGGTATAACTTATTTAAGCAATTGTGCATGCGAACCTGAAATTAAAGATTTGGTAATTTTTTTAAAAAAAATGGGCATTAAAATTAAATGGGTCAGCAAAAGAAAAATAATAATTTCTGGAAATCAAAATTTAAAGTCAGCAAATCACAGAGTAATGTTTGACAGAATAGAGGCAGGCACATTCATTATTGCTGGCGCTCTTACAGGGAGTAAATTGAAGATAACAGGCATTGATAGTAAAGTTTTGATGAAAGAAATTAGTATTTTAAAAAAAATGGGGGTCAAACTTAAATCAGGTAAAAATGAAGTTATAATTTTTAATTCAAAAAATATAAAACCTGTTTCAATTGAAACCAAACCATATCCAGGATTTCCAACTGATCTTCAAGCACAAATAATGGTTTTGATGAATAAAGCAAACGGAGTTTCCAAAATAAAAGAAAATATTTTTGAAAAAAGATTTATGCATGTTCCTGAACTGAACAGAATGGGAGGAAAAATAAAAATTTCTGGTGATCAATCTTTTATCCATGGACCTCAACAATTAAATGGAGCAGAAGTAATGGCCACTGATTTAAGAGCCTCGGTGAGTTTAGTTTTGGCAGGTTTAGCAGCTAATGACAAAACTGTAATTAATAGAGTGTATCATTTAGATAGAGGTTATGAAAAATTAGAAAACAAATTAAGAAAATGTAAAGCTGATATTTTTAGAACAAGCTAAAAAAATGGGTGTTAGATTTCTTAAACTTAATGCTACTACTGCTGATGATCTCAAAGTAATATCAGCACATTTACAAGATTCGATCACCCAACCAGAAAAAATAATTCATTTAAAAAAAAATAGAATTTTTTTGATCCAATTTAATAGGTTTATGTGGGAGGATGTAGAAAAAGGAGTTTTTAGAAAAAATAAGAGGATTTTAAGTGTTTTGAAGTTTGAAAATGTAATATCAGCGTACTCTAAAAATTTGAGTCAAAAACAAAAAGATCATTTCTTGGATTTTTTAGCAATTGAAACTAAATTATTACCTGATAAAAGCTATGAGATAATTTTACATTTTGCAGGAGATAAATTGATAAAAATTAGCTCAGAGGTAATAGATTGTTTTTTAGATGACCAAGGAGAACCATGGGAAACGAAAAATAAACCAAAACACGATATATTTGATGAATAACATTTTAAATACCAAAAGTAAAAATTTTACAAAACAGCTTTTTAAATATCTAAATTTAAGAAAACAAAATTCTTCTTCTAAACAAGAAGTTATTAGAAAAATTATAAAAGATATAAAAAAAAATAAAGATTCATCCTTAATTAAGTATGAAAAAAAATTTAATAAACTAAGAAAATTGAGTAAAATAAATCTTTATTTTTCAAGCTCTGAAATTAAAAATAGTTTAAGACAATTAAACAAAAAAACAAAAAAAGATATTGATCTTGCCTATAATAGGATTTTAAATTTTCACAAAAATCAAAAAATTAAAAGTTTTACCATTAAGGATAAATTTAGAAATAAACTTAGTTACCGAACTAATCCAATTAACAAAGTTGGTGTTTATGTGCCAGGAGGTAAAGCAAGTTATCCTAGCTCAGTTTTAATGAATTGTATTCCAGCAATTGTAGCAGGTGTACCAGAAATCTTTATGACAGTTCCTTGTTTAAATAAAAAGATTAGTCCAGCAATTTTATATGCAGCTAAAAAATGTAAAGTAAAAAAAATTTATAAACTTGGAGGATCACAAGCTGTAGCTGCTTTGGCTTATGGCACTCAAACTGTTCAAAAAGTTGATAAAATTGTAGGTCCAGGAAACGAATTTGTTTCTTTGGCTAAAAAAGAAGTTTTTGGTGAAGTGGGTATTGATATGTTTGCAGGTCCTTCAGAAGTTACAGTTATAGCAGATAAATATTCAAATCCTAAATGGATAGCAGCTGATTTAATAGCTCAGGCAGAGCATGATGAGCTTTCTCAATCTATACTTATAACAAATAATAAAAAAATTATTTATGAAGTAAAAAAATATATTTCTTTACAAACAAAATTGTTACCTAAAAAAAAAATAATTTCATCTAGTTTAAAAAATTTTGGGCTGGCAATTTTAGCTAAAAATATTAAGGAGATAGCAAGTATAACTGACATTATAGCCCCTGAGCATTTAGAAATATCTACAAAGAATCCAGAAAATTACTTAAGGTTTATAAATAATGCTGGATCAATTTTTTTAGGATCTTTTTCACCTGAGGCTATGGGTGACTACTTAGCAGGACCAAATCATGTTCTGCCAACGTCTGGAACAGCTAGATTTTCATCAGGATTATCCGTATTTGATTTTTTAAAAAGACAATCTGTTATTAAAATTTCAAAAACAGGTATTGAAAGACTTGGTCCATCAGTTATAAATTTAGCAAATTATGAAAATTTACATGGTCATGCTGCTTCAATAAAAATGAGAATTAAGAAGGGTAACATTTGAACAAACAGGAAAAAATAGAATTTAAAGGTAAAGTTACAGAATTATTACCAAATGCCATGTTCAGAGTTAAATTAGAAAATGACCACGAAGTTCTTGCTCATACAGCTGGAAAATTAAGAAAAAATAGAATTAGAGTTTTAGCCGGCGATCAAGTTTTGGTTGAAATGACACCTTATGATTTGACTAAAGGCAGGATTACTTTTAGATTTTAAAATTATGGCCTTGTAGCTCAGTAGTAGAGCAGTACCCTGAAAAGGTATGTGTCGTTTGTGCGATTCAAACCAAGGCCACCTCTAATTTAGTTTTTCGCAATTAAAATTTATTATTTTATAGATTTTTCTATTTGATCAATTTTTTTTATTATTTCATTCCGCAACTGTATTCCTCCTGTTTCAGATAGGTGATTATTATCTGTGTAAAATATATTTTTATTATCATGAGTAACGCAACGATTTTTTATTTGATTATCGCAAAATAATTTATGTGGATATACTCTATAAAGGTTTTGATGCTTTATTCCGTCTAATGTTTCGAAACTTTTTTTAGAGTATTTAATAAAACTTTCGTAAGATGTTGTAACAGGATTTGAGTCTAAATAATTTTCAAAGTCATCTTTGTTCCATGTATATGCATCAAGTATTTTTTTTGGAACGTACCAACCAACTGGAGGAACAGGATAAACTATTATCACTTTTAAATTATTTTCTAACAAATCTAATATTGATTTCCTTACACCTAGAGAAACATCTTTGTTGTTCTCATTTTTAAATATATGCCATTCTCTTCCCTCTCTTCCACCTTCTAAATTATCATATCTTTCACCGGACAAATACATTGGCAATCTTCCCCCCAAAATAATTATAGAATCTTTTTTTGATAAAAACTTTCTTTTTCTCTCATTTTGTATTTTTTGATCACAGTAGTTCTCGATTTTTCCAGAATACTTTTGTGTCTTATCAAATCCAAATATGTAATAGCACCCTCTATAATTTAATTTATGCAAATTATATCCCTCGATCTTAGGATGTTTTAACAAAGTCCTGTAAACAATATTCATGTGACTGTCACCTGCAACATAAATATTATTTTTATTTGGATTATCCACGGATGGTTTTATAACTAGGTTTTTATTACTCGTAAATTTTCTTGAAATAATATTATCAATTATATTTGGATAACGGGATGCATTATAAAAACCATCATTATATATAACTAATGTGTTAATCGACAAAATAATTAATGAAGAAAACACAATAGTTCTAATGTTAAAAAAATTTGAATTAAAAGTTTTTTTTCTGAAAGGTTTCTCAATAAAATAATATGAAATTATAGAAAGAATAAAGGTAATAATTATCAAATAGTATTTATTTATTTCTGCAAAAAGAATAAAAATTGGATAATGCCAAAGATAAAGCGAGTATGAAATTAATCCAACTCCAACAAAAATATTATTAGAAAAAATTTTTGTTGTAAAAGAATTGTTACTTGTAAACCAAATTATCATACAAACTCCTAAAATTGATGGCAAAGTATAAAAGGATGGTAAAAACATTCGATCATTATAAAAAATGAATGTAAAAATAATTAACAACAATCCTAAAACTGGCAAAGTACTACTCAAAAATTTAGGATTTTTTCGTCCAATTTTTAGTTCAATGTTTGCCAATAATGATCCAGCCAAAAGCTCCCAACCTCTTGAAGGAAGGGTATAAAAGTTAAAAGAAGCATGTGTTTGGCTCATCCAATCAGCTAATAATAAACTTATAAATATTCCTAATATAAAAAGAAAATTTAAATACTTTCTAAAATATCTGAAGCAAATACATAATAATATCGGGAAAATAAAATAATATTGTTCTTCCACTGATAAGGACCAAGTGTGAAGGAAAGGTTGAAATTGCAAGTTTTGCAATTGGTCATATCCTAAACCTAAAGACCAAAAATAAAAATTAGATGCGAAGCCAATTGAAGAAATTATAGATTTTGAATAATCGATGAAAAAATTTGGTAATAAATATTTATACGCAAAAGGTAAGGAGACAATCATAACAAAGAATAAAACTGGTAGTATTCTTCTTGCCCGTCTTTTATAAAAATTTATAAATGAAAATTTTCTAGTCTCTTTTAATTCTCTTAAAATTATTGAAGTAATAAGGTAACCGGAAATTGTAAAAAAAATATCAACACCGATAAATCCACCCTCAAAAAATTTATTTCCAAAAATCGTAAGATCTGCGTGGTAAAATATTACTGCCATTACAGCAATTGCACGTAAGCCATCTATTTCTGGTCTGTAATAATTTGATTTCACAAAAATTATTTGTCTTTCTCGTGGGTGAGATAAATTTTCATATAACCATTACTTAGTTATATATTTAACACATTCAATTTAAGAAATTAAATACCTTTTTTAATTGCGGCGTAAATCTCTGGCTTTCCGGTTTGACCTATAATCCGGTCAACTTCTACTTGACCTTTAAAAACAACTATAGTTGTCCTCATGCTAATATTTAACGCTTCAGCTATATCTCTATGTTTACCTTGTTGGTACGTTAAAAAAACTACATTGCCAAATTCGCTTTTTGCATCATTTAGTACTTTGTCTTGTTTTCTACATGACCAACACCATGGTTCATAGGAATTAATCACAATAGTCTTCCCCTCATTTTTAGCACTTTCCAAGCTTGACAAAGAAAAATTTGTGTATTTATCAGCCGCTTGTAGTGAGACTTGAAATGATAAAATCAGTATTACCAATATTTTTTTCATAATTTAAAGTAACTAAGTTTTGTGGCATAGTCCAAGCCAAAAATAACGCAGGTAAATTATTGACCAAAATTAAGCCAGACATTGAAATAGCCAGAACATCTAAAATGAAACCAATAGTAGATGTTCTTAGTAAATTTAATATTCCTGACGACCCGTTTTCTTTTAGTCCAATGGGCCGCCATATTGCAAAATTAAATTTTGAATATATTGATAAATTAAAGGAAAAAAAAAGTAATCTAATTTTGGTAACAGCAATTACACCAACACCAGCAGGAGAGGGTAAAACAACTACCTCGGTAGGGTTAAATGATGGTCTGAATAAAATTGGAAAAAAATCAATCGTATGTTTGAGAGAACCAAGTCTAGGACCATCTTTTGGAATGAAAGGTGGAGCAGCTGGTGGAGGACATGCCCAAGTAGTTCCAATGGAGCAAATCAACTTACACTTTACTGGAGATTTTCACGCTATAACTTCGGCACATAATTTATTATCAGCTTTAATTGATAATCACATTTATTGGGGAAACAAACTAAATATAGATCCAGAAAATATAGTTTGGAAACGCGTAGTTGACCTAAATGATCGTAGCCTTAGAAAAATAAAAATAAATCTTGAGAAATTAAAAGCTAATATTACAAGAGAAGATAGTTTTGATATTACAGTTGCCTCAGAAGTGATGGCTATTTTTTGTTTATCAAACAGCATTAAAGATTTAGAAGAAAAAATAGGAAATATTACAGTTGCTTATACGAAAGATAAAAAACCAGTTTATGCAAAAGATTTAAAAGCAAATGGCCCTATGACAGTATTGTTGAAAGAAGCAATTAGGCCCAATGCGGTTCAAACATTGGAAAATAATCTTGCAATTATTCATGGCGGACCATTCGCAAATATTGCTCATGGGTGTAATTCAATCCTAGCCACTAAAACTGCATTAAAATTATCTGATTATGTAATTACAGAGGCTGGTTTTGGGGCAGATCTTGGAGCTGAAAAATTTTTAAATATTAAATGTCGAAAAGCAGGACTGAAACCAAGTTGCGTGGTTCTTGTTGCTACAATAAGAGCTTTAAAAATGCATGGAGGTATTGAAAAAGATGATCTTGGGAAAGAAAATCTTAATGCATTAAAAAAAGGTATGCCTAACTTAGAAAGGCATATACAAAATATTAAAAAGTTTGGTTTAGAAGTAATAGTTGCAATTAATCACTTTATAACGGATACAGATAAGGAAGTTAAAATTATCCAAGAACAATGTACTAAACTTGGCGTAAAAGTAAGTCTTTGCACACATTGGTCAGATGGTGGAAACGGAATAAAGGATTTAGCTAAAAATGTAGTAGAAATATGCAAGAAGAGCGATACATCTAAATTTAAGTATTTATATTCTGATGAAACACCAATTTTAGAAAAAGTAGAAAAAATCG
>CETH01089774.1_pt1 | contig 17285 bp, 10 predicted proteins | sample 361461 | NCBI WGS metagenome assembly CETH01 (sample SAMEA2622695, study PRJEB7988) | marine metagenome | isolation source: saline water (ENVO:00002010), including
AGTGAACATGAAGCAACAACATCAAAAATAGGTGAAGATCAATTATTTTATTGCAATCAAAGAGGTATTTCTACTGAAAATGCAGTTTCTTTAATTGTAAATGGATTTTGTAAAGATGTTTTTAAAAAGCTTCCAATGGAGTTTGCTGTTGAAGCACAAAAATTAATGGAAGTTAGTTTAGAAGGTTGTTCTGTAGGCTAGTTTATTAAAGGAGCGAAATGTTAAAAATTAAAAATTTACATGCTGGTGTTAATAAAAAAATTATTTTAAAAAATATAAATCTTGAAATAAATAAGGGGGAATTCCATGTTATAATGGGAAGAAATGGTACTGGGAAAAGTACTCTTTCAAATCTGATAACAGGTAAGGATGAATATTATAAAGAAAAAGGAGAATTGCTTTATAATAATGAGAACTTAATTGATATGCTACCTGAAGAAAGAGCTAATAAAGGTATATTTATGTCTTTTCAATATCCTGTTGCAATTCCTGGAGTAAATTCAATGCATTTTTTAAGAACAGCAGTTAATTCAATTAGAAAGTTTCAAGGAAAAAATGAATATGATCCAGCTCACTTTATTAAAGTTTTTAAAGAAAAATTATCTATAGTTGGGCTTGATGAAAGTTTTGCAAAGAGAGCTGTAAATGATGGATTTTCTGGTGGTGAAAAAAAACGATTTGAAATTTTACAAATGCTCTTGATTGAGCCTAATTTAATTATTTTAGATGAAACTGATTCAGGATTAGATATAGATGCATTAAAAATTGTTTCTAAAGGTATAAGAGACTTTAAAAATTCTAATAATGCCTTTCTATTAATCACTCATTACAATAGAATTCTTGAATATTTAGAACCTGATTTTGTTCATGTACTGTTAAATGGAAAAATTGTACAAACTGGAGATAAAAGCTTAGCAATAAAACTTGAAAAAGAAGGATATAGCTGGCTTGAATAATTCTATAAACTCTTTATCAATAAATGCTTTAGATAAATTAAATAGATATACTCCTATTTATAATGAGCAATGGAAATATACAAATATAAATCTATTTAATAAATTTGATTTTAATACATCAACTACATTCTCAAATTTAGAATTATCAGATTCTTTACTAAATCATCTTAAAATAGAAGATGCTTTTAAAAAAAACATAAATAATTGTAATAATATTTTCAATAAAGTAATTTCAAATAATAAAAATAAATTCATACTATATAATACAGCATACTTCAAATCAGGAGATTATTTTTATCTGAAACATAACTCAATTACAGATAGACCTATTTATATAAATAATATTATTAATATAAATGAATCAAATTCATTTCATAATAAAAGATTATTCTTCCATTTTGGTAAAAATTCATCAGCTACAATCGTTTTAAATGAATTACATGATTGTAAAGCACTATCAAATATAGTTCATGAACTTTACTTAGAAGAAAACTCAAATATCACATTGATTATTAATTCAAATAAACCTCAAACAACACAAATTTTAAACTTAGGTGCTAAGATAAATAAAAATGCTTGCTTAAAAGTATTCTCTATTGATATATCTGGGAATTTGATTAAAAATAACTATTTTATAAATTTAGAAAAATCAAATAGTGAATTTCACTATAATGGTTTAAGCTTATTAAATGATGGTAATTGTATTGATAATTATATTGAAGTAAATCATAATGTAAAAAACACGTTCAGTCAAATTAATCAAAAAAATATTTTAAAAAATAAATCAAAAGGTGTATTCTACTCTAAATCAACCATTAAAAAACATAGTAGCAATTCAGAAGCACATCAAAATAATAGTAATTTAATTTTATCTCCTAATTCAATAGTACATTCAAATCCACAATTAATGATATATAATGATGATGTACAATGCTCTCATGGATCTACTACTGGTAAAATTGATGATGATGCTCTTTTTTATTTAAGATCACGAGGAATTACTATTGATAATGCAAAACAAATATTACTAAATGCATTTTTAAATGATATTATAGATAATATTAAAAATGAAAAAATCATTTTGGATATTAAAGAAAAAACAAACTATTGGATAAATAACTATGTCAATAAAAAATAGAATTCAAAAAATAAGTGATATGTTTGAAGTTTTTGATAATTCTATGGATAAATACACTCAAATCATTGAATTTGGGAAAAAAAATAAAGGCCTAAATAATAACGATAAAAATGATAAAAATAGAATTTTTGGTTGTGCATCACTTGCCTGGGTCAAAACCTATCGCAATAATAATAATTACTCTATTAAAACTGATTCAGATACATTTATTGTTAAAGGATTATTAAATATTTTACAATATATAATAAATGATTCAACAAAATCAGAAATTAATAATTTAAATATTGAAGAAATTTTAAAAAATATCGGTATGGAAGATGCAATTACTAGCCAAAGAACTAATGGATTTTTAAGTGCTCTTGAAAAAATAAAAAAACAATTAGATTAATATGAACAATAGCGAATTTATAGATGTATTAAGAGAGTGTGATGGTTATTTAATACCTTCTGGTGATAAAATAAAACTTAAAGAAGGTACTAAAGTTAAAATTACTCAATCTCTTGGAGGAGATTTCACCTTATACGTTAATGGTAATTTAGTAAAAATCAATGGTGTTGACGCTGATGCTATTGGACAAAAAATCCAAGAAAATAAAAATAAAAATGATATAAAAAAATATGATGAAAAACATATTTGGGATATATTAAAAACCTGTTATGATCCTGAAATCCCAGTTAATATTGTCGATCTTGGATTAATATATGATTTAAAATCATCTAAAAATAAATCTGATAAATATAATATAAATATAAAAATGACTTTAACAGCACCTGGATGTGGTATGGGGCCAGTAATAGCACAAGATGTTGAATCAAAAATATTAAATTTAAATTTTGTTGAAGATGTACTTGTAGAGGTTGTGTGGGAACCTTTATGGAATCAAAATATGATGAGTGATGAAGCTAAATTAAAGCTTGGAATGTTATAATGGCTATTGATATAAATTCATTTAGAAAAAATTTTCCCATATTAGCAAATAATAAAATTATATATTTTGATAGTGCATCTACAACTCAAAAACCTAAATCAGTTATAGATTCGATTAGTAATTTTTATAAAAATTATAATGCAAATGTACATAGAGGAGCATATCAAATTGCTGAAAAAGCTACAAAAACATATGAATTAGCTAGAAAACAAGTTGCACAATTTATTAATGCTAATCATAATGAAATTGTTTTTACAAAAAGTACCACTGAATCTATCAATCTCATAGCATATTCATTAGGTCTAAATAATTTTTCTGAAGGAGATGAAATTATCATTAGTGAAATGGAACACCATAGTAATATAATTCCTTGGCAAATGATATGTAAAAAATTTAATTATACATTAAAATATATTCCTTTACTTCAAGATGGTACATTAGATATTGAAAATATTTCTCAACTTTTTACAAAGAAAACAAAGTTAATATCAATAACTCATATGTCAAATGTTTTAGGAACGATTAATCCTATAGAAAAAGTTATAAATATTGCAAAGAAAAATAATATTGAAATATTAATTGATGCAGCACAAAGTATTTCTCATATAAAAATTGATGTAAAAAAACTAGATTGTGATTATTTAGTTTTTTCAGGTCATAAAATTATGGGGCCAACAGGTGTTGGTGTATTATATGGTAAAAAAAATAACTTAGATTCTTTATCTCCTTTTTTAGGTGGTGGACATATGATTAAAGAAGTCTCTATGGGAAAATTTAGTTATAATGATACGCCTTGGAAATTTGAAGCAGGGACTCCTAATATTGCTCAAGTTATTGGTTTAGGAGAAGCAATTAAATTTTATAACTTAAATATAGATGAGAAAAAACATAAATACACTCATCAACTATTTAAATATTTAATACAAAAATTAAAAAGTATTCCTGAAGTAAAATTATATCCAAATCAATATAGTTCTAATGGTCCAGTTGTATCATTCTCAATTAATAAACTACATGCATATGATATAGCTAAATTGCTTGATACATTTAATATTTGCATTAGAGCTGGTCACCATTGTGCACAACCTATATTAAATAAATATAATGTTACTTCATTAAATAGAATGAGTATTTATTTTTATAATACCCAAGAAGAAGTTGATTTATTTTATAATAGTCTATTAAAGGTAATTAAAATATTATCTTAATTATTTACTGAATACATCCTTTAATGTACCCTGATTATGCATTTCTAATGCAATATCGCACCCACCAATTAATTCACCATTAACAAATAATTGAGGAATAGTAGGCCAATTTGAATGTTTAGATAATATTACTCGAATATTTGGATCTTCTAAAACATTAGTTGCTTTATAATCTACTTTATAATGATCAAGTATTTTAACGATAGTTGATGAAAAACCACACATGGGCATTTCTTTTGTACCTTTCATATATAACATTACATAATTATTATTAATTTCTTCTACTATTTTATCTTTTAAATCCATTATTAGCCTTTTTAGTAAATTAAATTAGAATTACTGTCTTAAATATATTATAAATTATCAATGTAATTAAAAGCGTTTTTTATTTTATATGAAAAAAATACTTCTAGCAATATTATGTATATTATTTTCAATTATTTTATCAAATAATAATCCAAAAATTGCATTAGTATTATCTGGAGGAGGAGCAAAAGGAATAGCTCAAATACCTACTCTAGAATTAATTGATTCATTAAATATCCCTATTGATATAATTGTTGGTACTAGTATGGGTTCTATTACTGGAGCTACATATAGCATAGGTCATTCAGCTGATGAAATGAAAAAAATGGCCTTTGAAACAAATTGGGATGCAAGCTTTTCTAATAATAAAGAAAGAGATAAATTATATTTTTTTCAAAAAAACGACCATGATAAATATAGAGTTATATTTGAATTAGATGGAATCTCCCCTATCCCCCCAATTGCATTTACGAATGGACACAATAGTTATATAAATTTAAATAAAACTATAGGTATATATGAGACTATCACTGATTTTGATAATTTATATATTCCGTATAGATGTAATGCTGTTGATCTTCTAAGTGGTAATGAAATTATATTTGAAAGTGGTTCTCTTTCTAAGTCACTCAGAGCAAGTTCATCAATTCCATCTGTATTTAGTCCTGTAAAAGATAATGATTTATTATTAGTTGATGGAGGAGTTATAAATAATTTTCCTACTGATATTGCAAATCGTCTAAATGCAGATTTTATTATAGGCGTAAATGTTGCTATAGACAAAAAAGAAATGAATGATATCGCAACTGTTTTTGATGTTTTGTCACAATCTATTTTATTAAATGGATTTAAAAAACGTATTGAAAACTCAAAATATGCAGATATTTTAATTGAACCAGATCTAACAAAAAATTCTACGTTAAATTTTGATTATGATAATATGATTGAAATATATAATAATGGTAAAAAAGCAGCTTATAGTCAACTTGATGATTTAATAAAATTAAAAGAATCATTAAATGATACAAATCCTATGCCCATTACTTTAAATGCAATTGAAAATGATTTAATAATATTTGAAAATATAATAATAAATTCTGTTGATAATATTTTAATATCTGATATTTTTGAATTCAATTTACCAGTAACATTAAAAAAAGATGAGTTCTTAGATTTAATGCATAATCTTAGGCAATCAAATAAATACATTCATATTAATTATAAAATATATGAAGAAAATCATGCGTACACACTAAAACTAAATATTGAAAAAGCTCCTATTAGAATAATAGACAAAGTAATAATTAAAGATAATAAAAAATTATCTAAATCATTAATTAAAGATATACTAAATGTTAAACCAGGAGATATTCTAGATATTAATATAATAAGAGAGAATATTAATAACGCCTATAATTTAGATTTTTTTGAAAGTATTCGTTATGAAATAGAATATAATAACCAAAATACAAACCTTATATTTATAATAAAAGAATCTACTTATAATAAACTTAAAATATCAGGAGCTTGGCATAATTATTACAAAATTATTGGTCAAATGAAATTTGATCTCTTAGATGTTCCTTTTAAAAAATTTAGATTAACTGATGAAATTACTTTTGGTAATGATTTAAGAAAAAATAATATTAATATTTATTATATTAATAATTTTAATTTTAAATCATGGATGATTCCAGTTATAAAAATTAACAATATAAAGAAAAAAGTATCTATATATGATAAACAAAATAATCTAAGAACTCAAAATTTATATAATAGGGATTATTCATTTAATACAATTATTTCACTTAAAAAATACGGGCATATTGATCTCGGATTACATAAACAAAAAATTAAATATCAATATGATTTTAAAGATGAATTAATAAAATATTATTCATTAAATCTAAATATTGATCAAATAGATAATCTCCTTTATCCAAAGCATGGATATAATTACAATGTTTCAATAGAGAAAGGTTATAATCAATATAAATATTACCTTAGTAAATTTTACTTTGATCATTTTATTTACATAAATGCAAAGTCAAGAATCAAATTGTATGGAGATGCTATATTTAGTGATTTATCTAATGTTAATAATACTCTAACTTCAAAAAGTATACATTATTTCTCATATGATAGAATGTTATCATTTAGTGAATATAATTTAATGGTGACTAGTTTAACATCTTCAGGTATAGAATTAAATTTTGATTATAAAAATAGTACCACACTAAGATTTTTATATAGTTATATTAATAATGCTGAATTTAAACACACTAATCAAAAAATAACTAAATTTAGTAGTTATGGATTTGGATTTAGGGTAAAATCCATTTTGGGTCCATTAAATTTCATGTGGACACAAACAAATGATGATCTCTATAATCAATCTAAAGATAATTATTTCTTTAGTTTAGGAATTGATTATTAAATATATGTTTTTATATTATAATTAATATAAATTTGATACGCTTATCATATATGATATATGCCGGGGTGGTGGAATTGGTAGACACGCTGGTCTTAGGAACCAGTATCTTATCGATGTGAAGGTTCGAGTCCTTTCCCCGGCACTTCACATAAATATATTTGTCTATATATAAATTATAATCTATATTTTAATAACAATAGGAATGAAGGGATTATGCATATGAAACAGAATATCTTAATAATGATATCGTCAATGTTTTATTTATTAAATGCTGAAGTAATTAATATTAATAATAAAAAAAATGACTTAACACTAATTAATCATGGCAACTACATTGAAGGTTCCATATCAATAGGTAATTTAGAATATTATAATGTCACTTATAAAGAGAATGATTTTGTAACCCTTACTATACCTGGCTATCATTTTTCTCAAGAGGTTGGACTTCCTAGATTACCACAAATGAATGAATTAATTGAATTACCCCAAGATGCAATTCCTAGAATAGAAATACTATCTCAAGATTTTTCCTATTATAAATTAGATGAACTGAATATTAATAATCCCATATTTCCACATCAACCTTCTTTATCTAAATCTCAGGATATTAATGATATTCAATTATATTGGAATAAAAAATACTACAATAATAATTCCTATAATGATAAAGAAGTAATAAGAATCGATGAAAAGGGAACACTACGTTCAATTAGAATTGGAAATTTAAATATTAATCCAATTAATTATAACCCAGTGAATAAAACATTAAAAGTTATATCTGATATTCAATTTAATATTTATTTTGATGAAGCAAATTATGTTAAAACAAATGAATTTAAGGATAAATATTATTCTCCATATTTTAATAGTATCTATGAAAATATTTCTAATTACGATCCTATTCTTTTAGAAGATGATTTAGTTGATTATCCAGTTACATATGTAATTATTACAAATCCTATTTTTGAAAATAGTTTATCTGAATTTATCAATTGGAAAACACAAAAAGGTTATAAAGTTGTTGTAGGGAATACTTCTGAAATAGGATCATCAACAGAAACTATTAAATCTTTTATTCAAAATTTATATGAAAATCCTACTGATGAAATCCCTGCGCCTTCTTTTGTATTATTTGTAGGTGATGTCACTCAGGTTCCAACATATAATGGATCTACTGGTGGACATGTAACAGACTTATATTTTTGTGAATTTACAGGAGACTTGTTGCCAGAAATATATCATGGTCGTATGTCTGCAGAAAACTTAAGTCAGCTTGAATCGCAGCTAAATAAAACTCTAGAATATGAAAAATTTGAAATGCCAGATCCTTCTTATTTAGAAGAAGTTTTAATGGTTTCTGGTGTTGATGGTTCCTTTGCTGCTATTCATGGTAATGGACAAATCAATTATGGGACTACATACTATTTTAATGAAGATCATGGTGTATCTTCACATACATATTTATATCCAGAATCTGATGGATCAGGAGCTGCTGCTGCTATTATTCAAGATTTCAATGATGGTGTTGGCTTTTCTAATTATACAGCACATTGTAGTGAGGCAGGTTGGGCAGACCCTAGTTTTACCACAAGTGATATACCTGGACTTACTAATACACATCAATATGGTACTATGGTTGGGAATTGTTGTACATCCTTAGCCTTTGACTATGGAGAATCCTTTGGTGAAGCAATTTTAAGAGCTGAAAATAGTGGAGCAATTGGATATTTAGGTGGTACCAATAGTACCTATTGGGATGAAGATTATTGGTGGGGAGTTGGATCTGGTTCTGTTTTAGAATATCCTTCATATGAAGAAACAGGCATTGGGATATATGATGGAATGTTTCATGAGAATGGTGAAGATCAAAATAAATGGTTTGTTGTAAATGATGCAATTAATATGGCAGGGAACTTAGCAGTAATGGAGGCTGGATCTAGCCTTGATGCATATTATTGGGAAATTTATCATGTTATGGGAGATCCATCTATTACAACATATATTGGCATGCCTTCAGAAAACAATGTTGAACATCTTCCAATTTTACAAATTGGAACTGATTCATTTGATGTTTCAGCAGATCCATATTCACATATTGCAATCTCTATGGATGGGATATTATATGGTACTGCATTTTTAGGAAATAGCAATAATGTACAAATGCCTATCACTCCATTTTCAACTGCAGGAACAGCAACAATTGTTGTTACTGGCCAAAACAAACAACCCTATATTGGACAAATAGAAGTTGGCAACGCTGAAGGCCCATATGTTGTAATTGATGAATTTAGCTATACTACTTCAAATGGTAATGATATTATTGAATTTAATGAAACAATTAATTTATCTATGAATTTAAAAAATGTTGGGAATGAATTAACTGAAGATGTTCAAGTTAATTTATCAACTGTAAATGAATATATAAATATTGTAAATAATAATAACAGCTATGGTAATATTTCACCACAAGAAATTACCAATAATAATAATGAATTTTCTTTCTATGTTGCATCAAATGTCCCTAATGATTATTCATTTACAATTATTGCAACAATAACTGGAAGCAATCAAACATGGGAATATAATTTAAATATGAAGGCTTTTTGTCCTGTACTTGAAATAGATGAGATAATAATAAACGATGAGAACAGTGATGGACAAGTTGATCCAGGAGATCTTGCTGATATTGGTATTACTATTTTTAATGAAGGAGGCGCTTTAGTTTCCAATCTTATTTCAACAATATCTATTTCAGATCCTTATGTTACCTTAAACGGAAATAATACATTTGAACTTACTTCAATTGAATCAGAATCATCAGAAATTGCCTATTTTTCAATAACTGCAAATGAAGATACCCCTATTGGTCATATTGTTTCATTAGACTTATCTATATTAGGAGATGGAAATTACTCGACAAATCTTTCAGGTTCATTTAGTGTTGGTCTTACTTGGGAAGATTTTGAAAGTGGTGCTTTTATAAACCTACCTTGGAATTCTTCTGGTGATGCAGATTGGACTATATCACAAGATGCTTATGATGGAACATATAGTGCACAAGCTGGATTAATTGATGCTAATGAAACAAGTGAATTAAATATTTCTGTTAATGTAACATCAACAGATTATATTTCATTTTACTATAAAGTATCTTCAGAAGGAAGCTATGATTACTTGCGATTTTATATTGATAGTATAGAAATGGATGCTTGGTCGGGAGAAGAAGGATGGAGCGAAGCTTCTTACTTAGTATCTTCTGGTGAACATACATTTAGATGGGTTTATTCAAAAGATAGCTCAGTAGATAGTGGAAGTGATACAGCATGGATTGATTATATTTTATTTCCTCCAATTGGAGCTCCAGCATTTTCAGATATTTTAATTAGTTTAGAAAATATATCACTAACATTAGATGCTGAGACTGAATCAACTGAACAATTTTCTATAGAAAATATTGGTCAAGGAGAGTTACAATATTCTATACAAACTATTTTAGATTCACCTGATAAAAAAATATATGAATCATTAAAATTATCAAAAGGAGAAAAAGACCCACGGTCTGGTATCTATACTGAAAAAGATTTTGGTGGCCCTGATGCCTTTGGGTATAGTTGGTATGATAGTAATGAAGAGGAAGTATCCTATAATTGGACAGAAATCAGTTTATCAGGAACTGAAGTAAGTTTATCAGATGATGATAATGTAGGTCCTTTTGAATTGGGTTTTCCATTTTATTTTTATGGAAATGAATATAATGCTATAAGAATATCAAGTAATGGATTTGCATCTTTTACATCTACGTCAACTTCATTTTCTAATCAACCTATACCATCTACAGATGATCCCAATGCAATATTAGCTCCATTTTGGACGGACTTAAATCCATCAAATGGAGGTGCAATTTATTATCATCAAGATAGGAACAGATTTATTATAGAGTGGAAAAATGTACCTAGTTATTCTGATTCTAATAGTTTACAAACATTTCAAATTATTATTATAGATGATGGTACAATTTTATTTAACTATCAATCTATAGCAAATGCAAATGAGTGTACAGTTGGGATAGAAAATGAAAATGGTACTGATGGTCTACTGGTAGTTTATAATGCAAACTATTTAGAAAATGAATTAACTATTAAATTTAAATCTAATTACATTCAACCTTGGGTTACAATTTCTCCTTTAGAAGGAATTGTGATGCCAAACGATTCAAATATAATCACAGCATTATTTAATTCATCTGAACTATTAGAAGGTATCTATACAGGTAATATTAATGTTTTCTCTAATGATCCAGACCAATCATCAATTATTCTTCCAATATCAATGACAATTAATTCTGGATGTAATAATGGTGGAGATATCAATGATGATCAATTAGTGAATGTTCAAGATATTGTTTTAATAATTAATTGCATCTTAACTAATGAATGTATCGGGCTTTGTACTGATTTGAATAATAATGGTACAACTGATGTTGTTGATATAGTATTGCTAGTTAATCTTATATTAGATTAGTTATTATTTGATATCTTTATAGAAAATGTTTTTAAATAAAAAATATTTCAATACTATGCTTTGATTATAAATGATTTTATTTTTAAATAACTTAGAATCATTTATTACTCTAATATCATTAATTAATCTCCTTCTCTTAAATAAATACAATATATTTAATAAAGATAATATTGCTATATAATGAGCAAAGAAATGAAATATACGTAGCTTAAATAATTCTAATATTGATGATAATATTTCTAAAATAATTCTAAATGGTATTAAAAATAATGATAAAGCTAAATTATAATTTGTTAATAAAAGAATCATACTATTACGATGATTTAAATATGTTTTAAAATAAGATTCATGAGAAAGAGTCTTCGCACCATGATGATATACTATTGCATTAGTATTAATATAACAATCATAACCTGCTAAATAACATTTCCAACAATAGTCAATTTCTTCCATATGAGAAAATAATTTTTCATCAAATCCTTTTAATTTTATAAATATGTCTTTTCTTGTTAAAAAGGCAGTTCCCGATGTCCAAAAAACTTTAACTGAATTATCATATTGTCCATTATCTTCTTCGATAGTATTAAATAATCTTCCTCTACAAAATGGATAAACAAAAAAATCAATAAACCCTCCTGATGCACCTGCATAATCAAACATAGTTTTTTGATTATAATTCTTAATTTTAGGTTGAACCGATGCGATATTTTGATTAATATTTAAAGTATCTACCAAATGATCTAAACAATCATCTTTATGAATTGTATCATTATTTAAAAAAAATAAATATTCACCTTTAGCTATACTAGCACCTAGATTACATCCTCCTGCATAACCTAAATTTTTATTTGATTTATATATTATAATATCTAAAAATTTATTTTGAATTTTACTTATACTATCATCAATTGAATTATTATCTACAATGATAATTTCTATAGTCTTATATTTAATATTATCAATGGATTGAATACATTCTTCAAGAATAGAATAATTATTATAATGAGGAATAATAATAGATACTAAAGGATTTTTCTCATTCATGAAATTATTGTAAATAATTAAGTTGTAGCATATAATCTCTTAGTTGAATTAGATCTTGATTATTTGGATCACTTGTTAACCAGTCTTCAAGAATATTGATTGCTTTATCCCTTTCTCCAATTTCATCATAAACTCTAACTAAGGAATATAATAAACCTACAATATGATTAGTTTCAAATATTGTATGACAATAATTTATAAAATCAGGAGCTTCTAAATAATCAGATAAAATATCTCCAATATACTTTTCTAATTCAAAATTTAATTCGTTATTCTTATATATATATATATAAGTAGCTTTTTCTTTTACATAATCAATTTCATTTAATTCAGAAAGCTTATGCATTAAATAAATTTCAGTATCAATACTTAAAGGATTATTAAATAAATCTTTTAATATTTTAATTTGTTTATTACTATCATTTATTTTTCCATATATAGAATCGCTAACCAATATCGCAATCCCTGGTTCAATTTTAAGTATATTTGGAGGGAAGTATGCATTCATTAATTCAATCATTTTATCAGCTTCTTTATAATTATTTTTATCAATATTGTATTGAGCTAATCTAATAAAACCAATTCTATAATTTTGTACTAAACGCTGAATATTATCATTAAAATAAATACTTGAATCATTAAGGTTTCTATATCTATATACACCATAATTATCACTTAGAACATCATAATAGTCAGACTCATTATATATAATTTTATCATAAGATGATTGAGTTAAATTCTTTTTCATCTTCTCATAATTTATTCCATGTGTATTATCTTTATTTTCAATAACAGATAAGCGATAAGTCATCCCTTCCATAGTAAGATATTTTTCTAATCCAATTTGATTATTATTAGCTACTGTTGCTGCAAAATATATAGGTCTATTTAATCCTACATCATGAATTAGCTTTAATATCATATAATCTTGAACTCTCAATAATTTCCCAATTAATGTAGGATGTATATCAAAATTTAAATTGTTTCCATCTACTTCTAAATTACATTCTAATTTACTCCAATGTTCTTCAAGATAAGTTTGTGAGCATAATTCAAAAGATGCTTCTGTTGCATACCATGGATCAAGCATATATATATCACTACTAAATGAATTTTTAGAAAAATTAAAATTAATTGATGGCTCTAATGACATTAATTGTTCAATGTACCAAGGTGTATTTAGTAAGCTTAAATTAACAACATTAACATCTTTTCTTATATTCTCCACCTCCTGTAAGTACCATAAAGGAAAAGTATCATTATCTCCATTAGTAAATATAATACCATTTGGCTCACATGAATTAAGTAGATTATAGCCATAATCCCAAGCTGTAAAATTATCACTTCTATTATGCTCAAAATAATCTGTAGCTAGCATTTTAATCGGCATAAATATAAACGTAATAGTAATTATTGAAGATAAAACAAATAAGGATATATTATTATTTTTAATGAAACTTCTGATTTTATATTGCAATGCAGATAAACCTATTCCAATCCAAATTGAATATGCAAAAAAACTACCTACGAATGAATAATCTCGTTCACGTGGTTGAGGATCATATTGATTAAGATATAGAATAATTAAAAAGCCTGTTGCTAAAAACAAACTTAAAACTGCTAATGCTCTTTTTGAATCATGCTTAAAATGTGCAAATAATCCTAAAATACCTAAAATAAATGCAAGAGGTAATCCATATCTAAAAAAATTAATTCCATCAAGCTTTTGATTACCAATCAAATTCCCTTTTATATCCTGAATGTACCAAGGATATTCTTCCTTATCACCTCTCCCAATAAATTGCCAACCAAAATATCTTAAATACATTTCATTTACTTGGTACTTAAAAAAGAAATTCATTTTTTCAGTAAATGTGGGATTATTTCTATCTAAAGTATATCGCCTCCAATTTGTATTCTCAGGTCTTGCAAGAGTAGATTCAAAATTCAATATCTCCCAATCACCATATTGATCTCGATTCATATAAGATAATGCACGATCTACAGTATTAGGGTTATTTTCATTTATTCGTGGAGATTGATTTGCTCGAACAAAAATTAATATGTATGTTGAATATCCAATTAAAACTAAAAGTAAACTTGAAAAAATAAATTTTGTCAAAAATGAACTAATATCAAAATGTGATACAAAAAATTTATTAAAACCAAATATAGCTAATGCAATAGCTATAAAGATAATTAATAAATTAATTTTTGATTGCCACTTTAATAAATCAATAAATGTTAAACTATTTTTTTGATTATCAAATTCAAAGTATTGTTCATATAAATTTTTAAAAATATCCACTTTATCATTTCGATTATTAATAAGTGTATTTACTTTTTGCTGTAACTCAATTTGATTAATTGAATTATTTGACTCAATTTCTAATGTCATTTGATAAATTTTCTTATCATCATTATCTATAGATTGCTGTAGATCTATAATTTGATTGTGTATGCTGGTTTCAATTTGACTAGTTCCTTTAATAAACAATGGGTTTAATATTAATAATAAAATAAATCCAATCGATACTGAAACTAAAAAATGGGATATTATTTTTATTTTTTTATCAGATTGATTTAATGATAAAAAGAATATAGATATAATTAGGATTATCGGAATTGATAAAATAATAAAAATATTACCATTAATTTTATGCAATAAATCAGGAATCCCTTTTATAATACCAATATATATTAAAATAAATGAAAAAATTGTTAATAAAATTGTTAATAAGAAATTTTTAAATGAATAATTAAATTTCTTAAACAATATAATTAAACCTATAAATGGTAACGCTAATAGATTTAATAAATGAACTCCTATTGCTAAACCTAGCATATAAATAATAATTAATAAATATCTAATATTCCAATTATTACCATTACTCCATTTTAATATCATCCAAACTACTATTGCTGTAAAAAATGTAGATAATGAATAAACTTCAGCCTCAACTGCGTTAAACCAATGTGCATCAGTTACAGAAAAAGTTATAGCTGCCGTAAAAGAGCTACCATAAATAATAATTGCATCATATATAGTAGAAACTTTTCCAAGATATTCTTCAATCAAATAAACTATAATTAAATATAAAAACATCACAGAAAATGCACTAGCAATTGGTGAAATTAAATTTACACGAGCACCGATATCAGTAAATGTTGGTAAGGATGAAAAAATATTCCCTAGAAGTAGATATAATGGAGCACCTGGTGGATGTGGAACACCTAAAATAACTGATGTTGCTATAAATTCTCCGCAATCCCAAAAGGAAGTTGTAGGAGCCATTGTCATTATATATATAATTAATGGAATAAAAAAAGATAAACCAACAAGGGCTTTATGTATATTTTTATAAATCACAATTATCCAATATTAATAAATTCTAACATACTTTTATAATTTTCAATGAATTCTTGTTTAATCAATTGATTTTCAGATAGACAAAGTTTGCTATCCTTATCAATAATATCAAAAGCTTTTTTTCTACATCTAGTAATTATTTCTCGATCTTGACTAAAATTGATTAATCCAGTATTAATATATCCATGCTGTTTTGTGCCAAAAAAATCTCCAGGTCCTCTTAGCTTTAAATCTTCATCTGAAATAATAAAACCATCTGAAGTTTTTTCCATAATTCTTAATCTTTTTTTAGATATGTCTGTTTGTTTATGATGAATAAGAAAACAATGTGATTGTAAAGAACTTCTACCCACTCTTCCTCTTAATTGATGCAATTGAGTTAATCCAAATCTTTCTGCATTTTCAATAACCATAATCGTTGCATTAGGATTATCAATGCCAACTTCAATCACTGTTGTTGATATTAAGCATTGAATATCTCCATTGTTAAATTTTGTCATTAAGCTATCTTTATCTGTCTTTGATAACTTCCCATGCATAAACCCTAAAGAATAATCTTTAAAAACACCCTTTTTTAATTTTTCATATGCTGATTTTGCATCACTTAAATCTAATTTATCTGATTCTTCAATTAAAGGATATACTAAATAACAATAATATCCATAATCCATTTCTTTTTTCATTTTGCTATAAACAGAATTAATATTTTTTATATTAATTAATTTTGTAATAACAGGTGTTCTGCCTTTAGGCATTTCATTAATCCATGATATATCCATTTCACCATGGATAGTAAATGCAAGTGTCCTTGGTATAGGTGTAGCTGTCATAGATAATATATTCGGATACTTCCCCTTTTCCTGTAGTCCTTTTCTTTGGTCTACTCCAAATCTATGTTGTTCATCAATAATAACAAGACCTAAATTTCTAAAGTGTACATTCTTTTGGATTAAAGCATGTGTTCCAACAATTATATCAATATTACCTTTAGACAAATTATCATATAATTGTTTTTTATCTTTTGCTTTAATATTACTAATTAATAATTCACAATTAACATTATAATTCTTAAAATGCTCTTTAAAGCTTTCAAAATGTTGTTCAGCTAGTATTTCAGTAGGAGCCATAATTGCAACCTGTGATTTATGTCCAACTGTAATGGCTGCAGTCAATACAGCTACAATTGTTTTACCACAACCTACATCACCTTGAATTAAGCGATTCATCGGTTTTTCTAACTTCAAATCAGATCTTATATCTCTTAATACATTAATTTGAGAATCTGTTAATTTAAATTTTAAATTTTTATATATTGAAGATGCATATTCACCTATTTCTTGAAATTTTTGCCCTTTATATGATTCTATCGTTTTTTT
>CETH01108943.1_pt1 | contig 17203 bp, 18 predicted proteins | sample 361461 | NCBI WGS metagenome assembly CETH01 (sample SAMEA2622695, study PRJEB7988) | marine metagenome | isolation source: saline water (ENVO:00002010), including
GATTTTAAGTCCGGCGCGTCTACCAATTCCGCCACACTCCCAAGAGGGATTTGCGCTCTCTAAGCCTAGCGAAAAGTATTTAATTTAACCATCAAAAATTTTAATATTTAAATTTTTCTTTGATTTCTTTTAAAAATTATTCCAAAACATTATTTATTGTTCTTAATTTCCAGTTTAGAGTTTGACCGGAATGAAATTTTTTAATTTTTCCTACAATTTTACCATCATCAAATATTTCAACAAATTCATTTATTTGATTTGATTCATATTCAAAAGATAATTTATCTTTATTTGGAGGCAAATTATAAAACTTTGCCCCATTTAAAGATGCAAATTTTTCAAATTGCTGTAAAGCTTTTTCTTCTTCGAAAATTTGCAAATAACTTTCTAAAGCAACAGGTGCGTTAAAAATACCTGCACAGCCACAAAGTGCTTTCCATTCTCTAAGATGAGGAGCTGAATCTGAACCTAAAAAGAAACATTCTTTACCGCTGGTGGCTGCTTTAATTAAAGAGATTCTATTCTCTTCTCTCTTAGCTACTGGCAAACAATAAAAATCACTGTTTAATCCTCCAAAGAACATTGCATTCCTATTTATATGCAAATGATGTGGTGTAATAGTTGCGCCAATATTATTTTCTTGAACAAAATCGACTGCATAACTAGTTGTAATATGTTCTAAAACAATTTTTAATTTTGGAAATCTCTCAATTAAAGGGACTAATTCTCTATCAATAAACACATTTTCTCTATCAAATATATCAACGTCAGCATCATTAACCTCACCATGTATTAGAAGAGGCATACCAATTTCTTCCATTACCTCAAATAAATAATAGATATTTTTAATGTGTTTTACCCCATAACTTGAATTGGTAGTAGCGTTTGCAGGGTATAATTTAGCTGCAAAAAAAATATTATTTTTATAACCTTTCAAAAGTTCTTCTTTAGAAGTTGAATCCATTAGATAAATTGTCATCAAGGGATTGAATTTTGTATTTATGGGTAATGCTTCCAAAATAGATCTTTTATAATTAATAGCCTTTGTTATTGTTGTTATCGGATCTTTAGTATTTGGCATTACTATTGCTCTCCCATAGGATTCTGAAGTGAATTTAATAATATTTTTTAGTATTATTCCTTCTCTTAAATGAACATGCCAGTCATCAGGTTTTATAATCGTAAGATTTTCCAAAATTTTACATATTTAACTAATTTTAACAGCAAAAATTGATTAAAAATAATTTATCGATTTTTATAGATAGTATTTATAAGGATTTTAAAGATATACTGACTTTAAAGCAGAATCTAATATGAGCGATTTTATATTTCCGATATCAGAAATAATTGCTGGTATAGCTTTACTGTATATAGGAGGAGAATTATTTATACAGGGAGCAATTGCTTTATCTCTTGTTTTAGGCATCCCTCAATTAATAATTGGTTTAACAGTGGTTTCTTTGGGTACAAGCTCACCAGAATTATTAGTTAGTTTAAATTCAATTTTTAAAAATAGTGATTCACTTGCTGTGAGTAATGTCATAGGAAGTAATATTTTTAATATTCTTGTTGTACTTGGCATTAGTGCACTAATTACACCCCTAAAGGTAAAAAGCAGAATTGTTAGAAGAGATGTACCTCTCTTAATGGCCATATCATGTGCAGTTTGGGCAATGTCCTCTACTGGATTGTTAACATGGCAAGCGGGTATTTTCCTTTTATTTTGCTTATTGGTTAATACAGTCTGGGAAATTATTACAATAACTGAAAAAGATGAAGATATTAAAACAGCTGAACCAGAAATTGACGATAAAAGTATCAATAACGGGAAAATAAATATCCTTTTAAAATTATTTTTGGGAATAATCTTGCTAAGTTTTGGAGCTAATATTTTAGTTAATGGATCAAAGTCACTTGCTTTTTTAATGGGAGCGAGTGAAACGATTATTGGTTTGACTATTGTAGCGACAGGAACTTCATTACCAGAATTAGTTACCTCGATTATTGCGGCCTTTAAGGGGAAAACTGATCTTGCAATAGGTAATGTTATCGGGAGTAATCTTTTAAATCAATTATTAATATTAGGAAGTTGCAGTATTTTCTCAGGTTTAGAAGGGTTAGTTATAAGTAAAAATCTTATAAAGATTGATTTACCTATAATGGTACTTACAACTTTTGCTTGCCTGCCAATATTTTGGACAAAAGGCAAGATAACAAGGATAGAGGGATTTATTCTGTTAAATATTTATGCATTTTATATTTTGGATAAGATATTTATCACAAACAACTTTTATTTATTAGAAGAATACAGGATCTTTCTTTTAATTTATTCATTTTTACTTGCAATTTTTTTATTTTTGAGAAAAAAGTTCACTTTGTTCAAAATCTAATTAATACATAGTAACGAACTCTTCTGATACGCTTGGATGTAGAGCCATCGTCATATCAAATTCTTTTTTAGTTACCCTTGAATTTAATGCCACTGCTGCCATTTGAATTATCTCAGATGATGTTTCTCCAAACATATGACATCCTAAAACCTTATCGTCTTTTTTATTTACTATTAATTTGAGCATACTTTTACTTTTTTTATTTTTGAAAGTATTAGACATCGAAGTAAATTTACATTTAAATATTTTTATATTTTCTTTAGTGAATTTTTCAATAGCTTCTTTTTCTGTAAGTCCTACTGTTGCCAATTCAGGAATAGTGAATACTGCCTTTGGAATATATTTATAATTGACAATCCTACTCAACCCCCCAAACATATTATCCGCAAAAACTCTACCTTGCTCAATAGCTACAGGGGTTAAATTTGGTTTATCTATGATATCTCCGATAGCAAATATATTGCTTTTATTTGTCTGATTATATTTATTAACTTTGAGATATATTCCGCTTTTTTTTAAACCTATTGATTCAAGATTCAAATTACTAAAATTAGGGACTCTTCCCGTAGCAATTAAAACATTTTCGGCTGATCTTATTAATCCAGATTTAAGATTTATTTGAAGACTATTTCTTATTTTATTGACCTTACACAACTCATCATTAAATATTAAATTGATTCCTGCATTCTTTATCACTTCCTCAAGAGAAGAAGATAAATCAGTATCAAATCCATTAAGGAGAGTACTACTTCTTATAACTTGTGTAACATCAATTCCTAAATTTTTAAATATACAAGCAAATTCACAAGCGATATACCCTCCGCCAACAATCAATACTGAACTTGGAAATCTATTCAATTTAAAAATATCATTACTAGACCACAAAAATTCAGCACCTTGGACATCAAATTTCTTGGGTATACCTCCTACAGAGATTAATATTTTTTCTCCCCTTATTTTATTAATAATTGTTTTTGTTTTTGGACAACTAATTGCAATATGATTTTTATCGACAAAATTTCCCCAACCATTAAAAACTTTTACTTTTAACTTAGTAAGCGAATTTAAGTGGATCTCGCTTAGTCTAGAAACCTCTTTTTTTATATTTTGTAAAAGTATTTCTGAATTAAAATGAATATCTCTACTAAATAATCCGTAACCTTCTGAATTTAAAATATTATTATTCGAATTTGCTGCATAAACCATTAATTTTTTAGGTACGCATCCTCTAATAACGCAAGTACCTCCTATCAAGCTTCCCTCAACTATCGCAACTTTCGCTCCATAACTAGCCGCACGCTTCGCTGCGGCAAGACCTCCTGATCCAGCACCTATTACTACTAAATCAAAATTATTATCCACTTCTTTTTTTTTATAACTATCATATTTTAAATAATAAATTAATATTTATCCATATGACTAATGTCTTGAGTTGGGAGGAATTAGGCAAATTTAGTATTGATCATTTTGATCGTATAAATGGGAATACTAACTCTTATTCTAACCTAAGATTATTCAACCATAAAAATAAAGAAGCAGAACTAATTCTCTATCGTGATAGACATGCTTGGTGTCCCTACTGCCAAAAGATATGGCTTTGGCTTGAATTAAAGCAAGTTCCGTATAGTATCAAAAAAATTAATATGTATTGTTATGGGAAAAAAGAAAAATGGTATTTAGAGAAAGTTAATTCTGGTAAATTGCCTGCGATTGAACTAAAAGGACAAATAGTTACAGAGAGCGACCATATAATTTCTTTCTTAGAGAAAGAATATGGCACGTTAGGTTCCTCAATCTTTTCTAATAAAATTGAAAAGCTCAGAAGGATAGAAAGAGATATTTTTAGAGCTTGGTGCGAATGGCTATGCAGAGAAGATTTTATTTTTATTGAAAGTTCAATAAAAAAAACAAAACTTAAACAAACTTTAAAAAAGTTAGAAGATCTAATAACAAATTCCACTACGGGATACCTTGATCCCATAAATGAAAAACCTGATCCCACGAAGCCAGGAACTGGTGATATAATCTTCATCCCTTATTTAGAAAGATTAAATGCATCTCTTTGCTATTACAAAGGATTTAGCCTTAGAGAAGAATTCCCAGGAATAAATAAATGGCTAACTCTTTTTGAAAATTTAAGTACTTATACTGGAACTCAAGGCGATTTTCATACTCATTCACATGATCTCCCCCCTCAGATGGGAGGTTGCTTTAAACAAAATAACTCTAAACAAATTTATTATTCAAATTTAATTGACAATGGTACAGGCTTAGGAGATTTAGAGATAAATAAAAGTCATGATTTAAATTATTATTCTAAGTTAGCCCTTTTTAGAGTTATAAAACATAAAGAAAACATAATCAACTCCAATCCTTGTGATAGTGAATTATTTGAATATGGGCTTAGGTCTGTTCTTACATACGTTTACAGTGGCGAAATTACTAAAGTTGATGAATCTTGTGCAATTGGGCTTAGATATCTTAGAGACAGGATTTCTGTCCCAAGAGATATGCCTTTAATTTCGGCGAGAATTTTAAGAGTGGCTCTCGAGAGGATTGCTGCTCTTTGCGATTCAAAAGATACCTATAAAATTCCAACACAACATCGATATGATCAAAACCCCTCAGGATTTATAAACTAAAAATATAAAAAAATTTATAAATTCTTCCTAGAGTCTATCTGAAGTAAGTCTCTAACTTTCTGCACTTGACTAGCAACATTAGGATCACTAGATAATTTCTTTTCTACTTGTTCAATAGCATACATAACAGTTGTATGATCTTTTCCTCCAAACTCATCACCAATTCTGGGTAAACTTAAATCAGTACCATGTCTCATAAGATACATCCCTATTTGTCTGGCCTGACTAACAGGTTTTCTTCTACTTGAACTGGTAAGCTCTTCAGCAGACACTTCAAAAAATTCAGAAACTTTTTGAATCACCTGTTTTGGGGTAACTACAACACCAACACTATTTGGGTCAAGCATTGGTGCTATGGCCTGAACAGTCATAGGCAAACCAGTTATTGAAGCGAAAGCTACAGCTCTTGTAAATGCCCCCTCAAGTTCTCTAATATTTGAAGTAAATCTTCCAGCAATAAACTGTATTAAATCTCTAGGCAAGCTCATTTTTTCTATCTCAGCTTTTTTTTGTAATATTGCCATTCTTGTCTCTATGTCTGGAACTTGAATATCAGCAATAAGACCCATTGAGAATCTTGAAATTAGTCTTTCTTGCAATTTCGGAATTTGACTAGGAGGCCTATCACTGGCGATGACGATTTGTTTGCCTGCTTCGTATAAAGCATTAAATGTATTAAAAAATTCTTCTTGCGTATATTCCTTACCTTCTAAAAATTGAATATCATCAATTAGGAGTAAATCAACAGATCTATATTTATTTTTGAATGCATGCATTCCATCTTTTCTTATTGATTGCACTAGATCACTACTAAAGGTTTCAGTTGAAACATACAAAACTTTTGATTCACTATCAATTTCTAAACTATAATTACCTATTGCTTGCATTAAATGAGTTTTGCCTAAACCTACTCCTCCACAAATAAACAAAGGATTAAACTCTCTTCCAGGCGATTCTGCAACAGCTAGCGCTGCAGCATGAGCCATCCTGCTATTTGGCCCAACAACAAATCTATTAAATACGTAGCGCAAATTTAACGATGTGGTGAATTTACTATTTTTATTTAAACTATTATTTTCATTTTTCTTTTCATAAGTGGAGGAATTTATATTAACGCCAGAATCAGAAAAATTGTTTATTGTAATAGTCTCTCCATTCTTAATACTTTCATCTGATTTGAAAATTACTTTAACTGGCTCACCACTTATTTCTTCAGCTGCCTTTTCAATAGTTTCACAATAATTTTTCCGTAAATAGTCGCTTGCAAATAAATTAGGCGCTATTAAAGTTAAAAATCCATTTTCAAAACAACTAAATTTAGCAGGTCTTATCCATGTTTCGAAGGAGGGCTTACTTAAATTTTTCTGAAGTGATTTTTGAACTTCCGTCCAAATAAAATTTTTTGTTTGCACAATATATTTATTAATAGATTATTAATCTACTTGCATTTTTATAAATGGCCATTAACTCATTACAAGATGATGTGAAATTCAGAAATTCTTAACAAATTCATGACTTTGCATTACATATTTTTGTATATTTTTGACTTTTACTTAACTTTATAATGAAGATGATTTTAAATTCTATTTGGAAAATCCAATACTCATAATAATGGCTAAGTGGCCAGCATATGGCCGAGGCAAAAGTAGATTATCTAAAGACATTGGTAAAAAGTATGCTTTAAATATTCAGAAACATATGTTGCTTCATACAGTATCGGTATCCAAATTTCTTGAGAATAATGGACATTTGGATATCTCCTTAGCAACTACTGGTATTGGATTTAGGAGTAGTAAAAAATGGTGTAAAGAATTAGGGCTAAAAAATTTCAATCTGCAGGGTAAAGGGAATCTTGGAGAAAGGATGAAAAGGCAAGTATTAATTAATAAAAAGAATTTTCAAGATGATAAAAGAGATTATTTGATTATTGGCACTGATCTACCAGACTTATGTCATTTGGATTTATATGATGCAATTTCTAAAATAAAAAAAAATGATTTAATTTTTGGGCCATCTGAAGATGGTGGTTATTGGCTTATTGGCTTGTCAAGAAGAGTTGTATCACAACAAATAATCTTTCCTTTCATTGATATAAAGTGGAGTAGAAAAGATGTTTTAAAAAAAACTCTTGATAATTTATCAATCCAAAAATTGAAGATTGACTTCCTAAGTTGTAAAGTCGACATTGATACAGTTAAAGATCTTGATAAGAGAAATTAAGCTTTCCATAATAATACCTACTCTAAATGAGGCAAAAAACTTACCTTTGCTTTTGTCCGATTTAGGAGAGATTAGAGACATCTCAGAAATATTAATAGTAGATTCTAGTAGTAATGATGCGACAAAAGATATTTCATCAATATACAACACCAAATATTTAACTTCAGAACTGAAGAATCGGGGACTTCAATTAAATAAGGGCGCAATAGAGGCAAAAGGGCAATGGTTTCTATTTATTCATGCAGATTCAAGATTATATAAGAACTGGTCTCAAGAAATAAATTCTATTTTTTCAAAAGGGAACAAATTTATATATTTTTTTAGATTTAAAGTTAACAGTACAAGATTTATTTATAGATTTCTAGAACTATTTGTAAATTTAAGAACTTTATTTTTTAAAACTCCATACGGTGATCAAGGCCTTTTGATAAAAAAAGAAATATTTTTTAAATATGAAGGATACAAAAATATTCCAATCATGGAAGATATTGATTTTATAAATCGCTTAAAAGCGAAAGAGGTTCTGAAATCATTAAATGCATCGATTTTTACTAGTAATAGAAAGTGGCAAAAAAGAAATATTTTTAATCAAGCTTTAATAAATTTTAATTTAAGAAGAAAATGGTCTCGAGGATTTTCTATAGATGATATTTATAAAGAGTACTATGATAAATAAGTGAAGCTAGTTAGCATACCAAAATGCGCACTTTGAACCCCTTGGCTCTAAATTCCAGCCTTGACTCTTATAAAATTTAACTACCTCTGCATCTGCGAATAATGTTACTTTACTAATTCCAAGACCCTTCAATTCTTTTAATAAATATTGCATAAGAATTTTGCCTAGTCCTAATCCTTGGTAAACAGGATTAATAGCTACATCCCATATAGTTGCCTCTATAACTCCATCACCAGTGCACCTAGCAAATCCTATAAGCCTGGGAAATTTATTATCATGAACCCATACTCCAACCACAAGGATACTATATTCTAAAGCTCTTTTTACTCTACGCGTTGGTCTTCTACTCCAACCAACAGTCTGCAATAATTGATCTAATTCAACTAAATCAAGCTCTTTATATTTGCTGCATACAAAAATATTATCATTATTTTTTATTTGAAAATCATAAGAACCCTCTCCGTAAAATTTTATAAGAGAATCTTTTTCTAAAATTTTTGATTTTTTAATGAACGACCTCGGATTTCTTAAAATCATCCTAAATTAGCAAAACCTTTTTCTTGAAGCTCAGACAACTGAAAATATAATCCTTTTTTAGATCTAAGCTCTTGATGTGTTCCTTGTTCAACAAGTATCCCACCTTTTAGAACTAATATCTTATCAGATTTTTCAATAGTGGCCAATCTATGAGCAATAACTAATGCAGTTCTATTTTTCAAAATTTTCTTAAGATCATTTTGTAACGTAGCCTCTGTAGATGGATCCATAAATGCAGTTGCCTCATCCATTATCAGAATTTTAGGATTTCTAACTGCAACTCTGGCCACAGAAAGTAATTGCCTTTCACCAGAGGATAAATTACCGCCTCTCTCTCTCAATGGAGTATTTAAACCATCAGGTAATTTATCTAATAAATTATTTAAACCTAATCTGCTACAAATAAGTTCAAGCTCCTTATTATTAATTTCAGAACTTAATTTTAAATTTTCAGCCACATTGCCACTAAAAATAAAAGTATCCTGTAAAACCACCCCTAACATATTCCTTAATTCACTTATTGGAATATTTTTAATATTTACATTATCAATCAAAATTTCTCCCTTTTGAGGCTCATATAGTCTGCAAAGCAATCTTATCAATGTTGATTTTCCCGATCCTGTTGGCCCAACAAATGCTATGTGTTCACCAGATTTAATCTTAAAAGATAAATCTTTCAAAACATAATCATTGTCATTGTAGTAAAAGGAAACGTTCCTAAATTCAATCTCGCCTCTAAAACTATACTCTTTATTAAATTTATTAATTTCATAAATATTAAAATCATCCTTAATATCAATTTTCTCATCTAATAATTCATTTATCCTTTCAACTGCTGTTAAACCTCCTTGAATTTGAGTAAATCTCTCTGCAAGTTGCCTTAAAGGTTCAAAAAGTCTTTGCGAATATAGAATAAAAGTTGTAAGAGTACCCAAGCCAATACTTCCCGATGAAACTAAATACCCACCTACGGAAAGGACTAAAGAAACTGCCGCAAGAGAAATCCATTCAATAAATGCTGAGATACTACTGTCATAAAAAATTGTTCCATCAACTGCTTTCCTATAAGATTGCCCTGTTTTATTAAATTTTTTGCTATTGAAAGATTGCCTTCTAAACATTTGTACTACTTCTAATCCTTGTAAATTTTCTTGAAAATCTGCATTTAACTGCGACAACTCTTCTCTTACTTGATAGTTGGCTTTTCTATAGCGTTTTTGAAGCCAAATGATAAAGTATGAGACTGGTATTTGAGTGATTAAAAGTAAAATAGCAAGACCTTTATCTATTGAAAGCATTGTTAATGTGATAACAATAAGACTAACAAAATCAGCTATTACTCCAACCGCTCCACTACCAAATACCTCTGATAAAGCGTCAACATCATTAGTCAACCTTGTCAGTAATTTACCAACGGGCATCTTATCGTGATAACGAAGTGATAATGCCATCGAGTGAGAAAAAAGTTCTCTTCTTATTCTTGCCGTTAATTTTTGCCCAACAGCTTGAATATTATATGTTTGATAACCTTGCAAAATAAGTCTTAAAAGGACAGAAATAAAAAGACTAATTATTATCGCATTAATAGATCTACCTATAAATATCTTACTTAACCAAACATCTGAACTCTCATTTTTTAAAAGGCTAATAGCCTGTCCTACCAAAAGAGGCTGTACAGCTCCTGCGAATGCTACAGGTATAAGAATTAAAACTATTAGATATATTGTCGTTTTATCATTAGTTAAATATTTACCTAACTTCTTTATTCTTTTTAAATCCTTCAAAAACATCTGAGAGTTTATATTCCTAATGAAGATTCTATTAATAAAATAAGCTCGCGGAGAGGAGTATTATCCACTCTTATTGAAAGTGGATTTGCTATTAATCTTGCTGTCGAATAATAGATATCATCTATTTTAATTAATCCATTTTCTTTGAGAGTTTTTCCAGTGGCTACTAAATCCACTATTGCCTCTGCCATTCCTGTGATAGGGCCTAATTCAACTGATCCTGTCAAGTGAACAATATCAACTGGCAAGTTAAAAGTATCGAAATAATTTCTAGCAGTATTTACAAATTTACTCGCTACTTTGCAATTTGGAGGAAGATCTGTCGTTTTTTTATAAATACTATCTTTTTTAACAGCTAATGACATGTAACAACCTCCAAAGCCCAAATCAAGCAATTTTGCTACATCCAATTCAGTTTCTTGTAGTACATCAAATCCAACAATTCCCAAGTCAGCTTGTCCATAATTTACATATACGGGAACATCTGCATTTCTTACTAAAAGTGCTTTAGCCGATTTACATTTAGATTCTATTGTTAAAGATCTATTCTCAACTGACAACGCTTCAGAAAAATCTAACCCTGCTTTTTTAAAAGTTAAAATTGAATCTTTCAGTAAAGCTCCCTTGGCTAAGGCTATAGTAATCATAGGAAAGTATAATTATCGGCTTTGTTTAATTCTAAAGTAATAATGAAATTTAATAAAGTAAAAGGGATATATGGATTACCTGTATTAACAGATAATATCATTTGGCTTTGGATAGAAGATAAGTCACTGGTAGTTATAGATCCAGCATTGTCTCAACCAGTAAAAAAATTTATAAAAGAAAATAATCTTTTTCTAGATTCAATTTTTCAAACTCATCATCACAATGACCACATAGGAGGCACAGAAGAATTGATAAGAGAATGGCCAGAAGCTAAAGTAATCGCAAATCAAAAAGACAAGGATCGTATTCCATTTCAGAATAAATCAGTAAAAGACAACGATAAGATTAAGATACTAAATAAAGAATTTAAAATTATTGAGCTAATTGGTCACACTAATGCTCATATTGCGTTTTATTCAAGTGAATTTGAGAACCCAATTCTTTTTGTAGGCGATACACTTTTTTCGGGCGGTTGTGGGCGAATATTTGAAGGTACAAACGAGCAAATGTATAACTCTATAAAAAAAATTTCTAATCTACCCTCAAATACTAGAATCTACTGCGCTCATGAGTACACAAAATCAAATCTTTTATGGGCGCATAATCTTTATCCAAAAAATAAGTTAATTATGAAAAAACTTTTGGAAGTAGAAAAGAAAATCTCCTCAAATAAACTTACAATTCCTACTACATTAAGAGAAGAAATGGACATAAATCTATTCCTAAGAGCAAAAAGTTTAAAAGAATTTAGTTTTTTAAGAGCACATAAAGACTCATGGGTTTAAATTAAGAAAAACATTTTTTATTATGTCATCAAAAAGTCTAATTAAAACGATAAATGCACCCGATCCAGTTGGTCCATATAATCAAGCCATGAGGGCTGGCAACTTTATTTTTTGTTCTGGACAAATTGCAATCAATCCAAAGACTAATAAAGTTGAATGTTTAGGCAATATTGAGGAAGAGACAAAACAAGTTCTTAACAATTTAAAAGCAGTTCTTAATGCAGGAGGTGCAACAATTGATGATGTCATTAAAACAACAATTTTTTTAACCGATTTAAATAATTTTCAAGTAGTTAATGATATATACAAAAACTATTTTGGGAGCATAAACTCACCTGCCAGAGCGTGTGTAGAGGTCTCCGCCTTACCAAAAGGAGTTATGGTTGAGATTGATTGCGTGGCATTTATAGATAATTCTTAAAAGTATGTAGAAAGTTTATATTTGGTCCTAATTTGCACCATATAAGTTTAGATTATAAAAAGTTTAAGGTTCAATTCATGTCAGCAGCAAAGCTAAACATAGATGAATTAGAGGCTGGCTACCCACTATTTTGTAAGGCTCTTAGATTATTAATATTGAAAGGTCATACAATAAATCAAATTGAACGTACAGTATGTTGGGGACATCTAGAAACCTTGAATAGATGTTTGCCTAGTAGATATAAAGCACCTTCATATCTAATGGCTCTTATAAAGAGAGATATAGATAATCCTAATAAAGATTAGTTCCATTAATTATTATATTTGACTAAAAATGTCATCTATATTTTTTTTAAAAACATCTTCATTATTACTTATCTTTTCATTTTTAAAGAAAATTGTAAAACTCACAAAATTTTTTCCAAAGCTTATGTTGGGATAAATATTTGAAGTCTTACATAGATCATCTATTTTCTTCATAAATTTACTTATTTTTTGATAGTCCTCAAATTCAAATCTCTTTTCAATCCTTGAGGGCGACTCCCTTAATTTCCACATTTATTTATTTTTTTGATATATACACTTATAACACAGACAATTAAATAAATATAAATTCAGGCAGGTTTCTAATTATAAAAACAAAACAAACTAATCTGGATTCCAATAGTCAATAATTCCTCCAATAGTCAAATCCGTTATTGTTTCAGGGTTAGGACAAGCAAACCTTGCAGCTGTTCCAGTTGTAGTAAAGACCCAATTACCTTCTCTTGCCCCTACAGGATCAACGGCTACCAGAATTTTTCCTTTATTATTTTGAAGAAGCCTTAAATGCATATGTCCAAGGCCTTCAACTCTTTGAGTACATACCAATCTACCTGCTACTTTCATTATTTCCATAATAATTTCTTTCCTTTATTTTTTAATATTATCTGGATCCCAATGATCAATTATTCCAACAATAGTTAAGTCACTTGGATAAGATTTACTTCCTGCAGCTTCTCTAGCAGCAGAACTTCCTACGCAAATTACCCAGTCACCCGGTTTACATCCAACAGAATCAACGGCAACTTTATTAGTTGATCCGTCCAAAACGACTTGTAAATGCTTGTGTTCAAAACCTGGAATCCTATTTGTTGAAACCAGTGGTTTAACGACTTTACAAATAAGCATAATTAATGAGCCTCCTTTGTTTTTTTATCTAAAGACATACTAATAATTTGAGCAGGGTCTGTTTTGTCTCTATCTCTAATAGTAAGACAAGTATGCAACAAACCTACATCCACTAAATCTTTATATCTTATTGAAATTGCATTATTAACCCTATCACAATCCTTTATTGCTCTTTCTTTAGCACCTGGAACTTTACCAGAATAATCGAATCTTATTACAACAGGAATAGGTAAATCTTCTGATACATTTAATCCTTTGAATATTTTTACCCCAACATCTAAATCTGGAGCTCCCTCCTCAACTGTATCTAAATGTGAAAAATAAGTTAAATTCCTCAAATGTACCTCCTTAAAACCTATACCTACGCCTATAAATCTCTCTGCATGTCCAATATCTTTATAAGATCCACTATGAAATTCCTTCACATAATCAAGCTGCGAAATATTATTTTTTATTAATTTATAAATGAACTTTTCTATTCCTTTTAGTTCACTCTCATAGGAATTATTAGAAATCATCTGGCAAATTTGTTTTTCAGCATTTTCTTCAGACTCATTGATTGTTGCATTATAAATATCTAATGTTGAGATGGTATTAAGCAGACTAATATCTCCTTCCTTTGTATTCAAATGAATCTTTAAAGCATCTGTATCAGTATCAAGACCAACTAGCATCAAATCTACAGATGCTCCGCAGCAAAAGCTATTCTCAACAGCTTGCCTAAAAGCCAATAGTTTATTAAGACCTTCTTCAGCCGCCAAATTATCATTACTTCCATGAGCAGCGCATCCTTGATGTAAAGGATCAACAGAACTAAAATGATAAGTTACTATTTTTAAATATCTTGTATCATTATTGGCCAGGTTAGGGGAACCTTCTCTATATCTTTTATGTTCGGTTTTTATCCATCTATTTACAGTATTTTCAATATCAAAAAGAGCTCCTGCGTGAGATCTTCTTCTTACAGCACTAAATGGAATCCTCAAAACATATGCAACGGTATGAGCAAGTCTTCCATCAGAACAAGGAGTTATATCTAATAAGTGAAATCCGCATTTCAAAAGAAATTCTTCAAAAATTTTAGCTTCATTACTTCCTAAAGAGCCCTCCAATGGATCGTTTTTAAAAAAATTATCACTCAATTTTTCATGCTGTTTAAAAACACACCATGCATAAAGAGCACGCATATCAATTGGCTTTACCCACGATTTATCTAAAATATGTGATGGCAAATTTATGCCTAGATTCTTTTGAGATATTTCTTGTGCATTTTTTAAAAAATTTTCATTATGCTGAATATAAGCAATTTCCTTTAATGTAGAAACAATTTTATCAAAGCTTTTTTTTGTTTTAGTCTCATATTCATACAATTTTTTATTTTCAGCCTTATTAGTTAAAACGTGAAATTTTTTTGATCTATCGTTTGAATCTCTATTTTTTATTTCAGGATTGATAATCTCTGAGAATGATTTCAGTGGCGCTGTAGGCCCCAATGAAAAATTCTTGGCTTTACCCAATCCTCTTAAGACCATTTTTTATTTATCCTCTTGCACCACCTGAGAAAGTAACAAGTTGCCCTTCTCTTGTGTTACCACTAGATCCCGTAATAAGAAAATCAGGCTCTTTAATCTTATCATTTCTCTTTATATCTACTGGTGGCATAGCACTTGTCAAACCTGCTCTTGAAGGATTTCTTCTCCTTGAGGAGGCTCCTTCTGTTCCGGTTACTCGGTCACCTCTAGCCCAGTCATCACCTGTTATATTTAGTCCAGCAGATTGTCCTTCACCTGTGATACGTGATTGAGCTCTTTCTTCCTCAAGATTAATATCTTCTATATCCTGTTTAGGATTAAGCCTATTTAATTTATTTTTATCAAATCTAAATTGTTCTGTGCCAGTAACTTTATCAACGGCCATGTCAAAAGGACCCGTGATATTTGTACCACTCTCGTATTGATTACCAGTTACCGAATCTCGTGTTTTTTCAGAATATCTATCTCTTGATGGAGAATTAACTGAGAAATCGTTCCAAGTATTTTGTTTAACTTTTTCATTATTAGCATAAGGTTGATCTGATTGATAGTTAGAACAATTAGAACTTAGCTGATCTCCTCCGACATATGGAGTCCCAGTTGGATTTAAACAAGCACCTTTTGCTGCACCAGTTAGCTGCCCACCAATCCCAGGTTGTTTTCCTGTTAGTCGCGCATTTGAACTACTTCCTAAATAAACTTTTCCTTTTCCTCTTAACTCATTTTTAATATTTTGATCGCAATTATTATCAAATTGCTCAATACCAGTATATGGTGTTCCAGTAACATTTTTACAAGTTCCAGGCTCATCACCAGTCACATTATTTGAACGTCCAGTCATAGTACCGCTTATGGAATTATTATTTTGAGACTTGCTAAGGCCAACTTTTCTTGCTTCTGCAGATGGTTTATTTACGCAAAAACTTTCGTATTGTTGTGATCCTATATATTCATCACCAGTGATATTTTTGCAACTACCACTTTCATTCCCAGTCATTCTCTCAGATCTTCCAACTCCTGTTCCTGTAACAAGATTTCCATTAAGAGTATTGTAAGCTCCAACTTTTTCAAATGATTTACTATCAGGTAGTGGATCAGCACCAAGATATTGATCTCCTGTTAATTGATGTCCTGATCCACTTTCATCTCCAGTTACAAGTGATGATCTGCCTGGTAACGAGCCAGACACATTTTGACCATCAAGAGTTTTACTATGTCTAATTTTTGAGGGAGTTTTATTTACATGACCACAATAACTTTGAGATAAATTTGCAGAATTATATTCTGTCCCAGTAAGATTTTTGCAAGTTCCTGGTTCATTACCAGTAACTAAAGATGACCTTCCAACTTCATTACCAGTAACTCTATTTCCAGAAGTGGTTGAGCTGACATTAATTTTAGAAGGTTGCTTATAACTTAAATCTGAATTACAAAACTCATTAATAACTTCTGTACCTAAATATTGTGTACCAGTAATATCTCTACAAGTACTAGATTCATTTCCTGTGGTTTTTGATGACCTATTAGCTTGCGTACCAGTAACAGTTTGTCCTGAATTTGTTCCACTTTCACCAACTTTCCAATGAGCATCTGCCTTGATTTTTGACCCATTTTTGTTTGGACCACAAGGTCTACATTTACCATTACCTTTATTACCTGTAGCACCTGTTTTACTTCTTAGCTCTCTCACTCTCTGAGAAATTTCTCTGCTACTTAAATCTGGATCTCCCCTTCTAGCTAAAGAAGCGGCACTAGTATTTTGTTTAGATGCTGATTTGCCATGCTTAGATTGAGCTTCTCTTCTCGCTAAAACAATATCTCTACTTGTATTAGTAATAGGCTTTCTCTTCTGGTTAATTCTTCTTTTAACATTAGGTTTTAGTGTTTTAATTTCTGTATTATGTGAATTTTGAACTTCTTGGTTTTTACTTGCAGTTAATTTAACTTCACTTACAGGAATTCTTTTTTTAACATCAGTACGAGTTCTATCAGATGAAGTAATAGCTGATTTCCCGTGAGTAGACATTGCTTTTCTTCTCTCAATAACTAAATCTTTACTTGATAAAGTTTTAGAAGAAGACTTTCTATTTGCCTGAATTTTCTGAATATGTTTTGTAGCTGGTTTGGTAATATTTTGATTATTAGAAGAAGAAGACTGAGTCCCAGAAATCTGTATATCTTGAGAAGATCTAACTCTATCTTTTGTAGTTGAAGAATAGGCAGCAGCTTTTTTACCGCTATTACTCATCGCCTTTCTTCTTTCAAGTGAAATCTCTCTACTAGTTTTTTTTGACATAATCTTCAAATTTGAAACTCTTTAAAAAGAACTTTCTCCAAAAAAAACTTTGGAGAAAGATATTTACTACATAAAGTAGATTTAGCGTCCTTGGAAA
>CETH01001787.1_pt1 | contig 17147 bp, 19 predicted proteins | sample 361461 | NCBI WGS metagenome assembly CETH01 (sample SAMEA2622695, study PRJEB7988) | marine metagenome | isolation source: saline water (ENVO:00002010), including
GTTCCTTGACTGCTTCAATAATACCATTTGCTATCATGTCACAATGAATAATTCCTCCAAATATATTAATAAGGACTGACTTAACATTTGGATCCGACTGAATAATTTTAAATCCTTTTACTGCCCTTTCTTTATTAGCAGTTCCTCCTAAATCTAAAAAATTTGCAGGCTCTTCTCCAAACTGTTTAATTAAATCCATAGTTGCCATTGCTAAACCAGCTCCATTCACCATACATCCAATTGAACCATCCAGCTTTACATAGTTCATATTATTTTTAGTTGCTTCTAACTCTAATGGATCTTCTTCACTTATATCTTGTAATTCTTTTAACTCTGGATGACGAAATAACGCATTATCATCTAAACTTATCTTTGAATCTAATAAAATAAAATGCCCTTCATCATTTAAAACTAAGGGGTTAATCTCAATGACACTGGCATCTATATTAATAAATAATTTAAGTAGTTTTGTTACTATAGCGTTAAGTTCTTCAAATTGTTTTACTGAAATGTCTAAAAATTCAATATAAAATGAAGGCAATACAATGACAGAAGTGGCTGAACCAGCATTTAATTCTTTCTTTATAGGAACGTTTAAATGAGAAAAGTAATTATAACGAATTTCATCAGGATTAGATTCAGCAACTTCTTCAATATCCATACCACCAGATGCTGAAATCATCAACATTGGCTGAGAAGTATTTCTATCTATTAAAATGCTTAGATAAAATTCTTTTTCTATTTTACAACCTTCTTCAATGTAAATTCGTTTTACTTTCTTTCCTTTTGGGCCTGTTTGTTTTGTTATCAAAACATTATTCATCATTGAATCTGCAATTTTAAAAACATCATTTTTTTCTGAAACTACTTGCACTCCTCCTTTATCATTAAAATTATTTTTAAATTTTCCAGCTCCTCTTCCACCAGCATGAATTTGGGATTTCACAACCCAAGGTGGTCCTGATAAATTATTAATATCTTGATTTAAGTTTGATAAGTTATCAACGTAAGATTTTCCTTTAAGTAAAGGTAATCCAAAATTTCTAAGAATTTTTTTTGCTTGATATTCATGAAGATTCATTATTAATCTTTATTTTTATATGTTGAATTATAAATTATAATACCTTTAAAATTATTTTTTTACTAATTTTTTTGCTAAATTAGTTAATGATTCTACTGCCCTTACTGAGTTATTAAATTGCTTTTTTTCATTAGAATTTAATTTTAATTCTATTACTTTTTCTACTCCTCTTTTTCCTATAATAACTGGTACACCAACATATAATCCTTTTACACCATATTCTCCATTTAGATAAGCTGCACAAGGTAAGGTTCTTCTTTGATCTTTTAAATATGATTGTGCCATAGCAATGGCTGAAGATGCTGGAGCATAAAATGCTGAAGTATGCATCAGTTTAACAATTTCTGCTCCCCCGTCTCGTGTTCTTTTAATAATAGAGTCAATTTTTTTCTTTGTTATAACCTTTGTTGCTATTAATTCTGAGATAGGTATTCCTGATATAGTAGAATATCTTAGTAAAGGAACCATAGTATCGCCATGACCACCTAATACCACAGTATCAACATCTCGAACAGAAACATTCAGTGCACTTGCTAAAAAATATTTTAATCTAGCGCTGTCCAAAACACCTGCCATTCCTACACACATGTTAGTTTTAAGACCAGCTGAACTTTGTAAGACACTAACCATAGCATCCAAAGGATTAGTTATACAAATTACAAAAGCCTTTGGACAAAATTTTTTAATTGCTCTGCCAACATCTTTAATAATTTTAGAATTTTTTTCAACGAGGTCATCTCTAGACATTCCTGGACGTCTTGGAAATCCAGCCGTAACTATTACAACATCTGAATTTGCAATATCTTTATAGTTTGAAGATCCAATTATCTTAGATTCAAAATTTTCAATACTAGAGGATTGAACAAGATCTAATGCTTTTCCTTTAGGAACACCTTTGACAATATCTATCAAAACTACATCACTTAATTCCTTTAAACTGATTAAATGTGCTAAAGTCCCGCCAATATTTCCTGCTCCTATAAGAGCAATTTTTTTTCTCATAAATGCCCTATACTAGAATTACAATTCTGTAACAATAGCCTTCTTTAAATCAGCAATTGCTTTTGCAGGGTTTAGTCCTTTTGGACATGAACGAGTACAATTCATTATGGAGTGACAACGAAATAATTTCATAGAATCATTTATTTTACTTAATCTTTTTTTTCTCTCATCATCTCTAGAATCATTTACCCATCGAGCCGCTTGAAGTAAAACAGCAGGACCAAGATATTCATCTCCATTCCACCAGTAACTTGGGCAAGATGTTGTGCAACAAAAGCATAATATGCATTCCCATTGTCCATCTAACTTATCTCTATCCTTTTGACTTTGTGTACTTTCTTTTAATTTATTTTTTGAATATTGCCTATTCTTACTACCTTTTTGTAACCATGGTTTGATTGAGGCCAATTGCTTATATGCCTTACTTAAATCAGGAACCAAATCTTTTATAACTCGCATATGGGGCAAAGGATAAATACGTATATCTTTTTTAACATCCTCAATAGGTTTTAAACATGCTAATGTATTTACGCCATCTATATTCATTGCACAAGATCCACAAACTCCTTCTCGACAAGATCTTCTAAAAGTTAAAGTTGAATCAATTTCATTTTTGATCTTAATAAGCGCATCTAAAACCATTGGTCCACAATTTTTAAGATCAATTTCATAAGTGTCTAATCGTGGGTTTTTTTTATTTTCAGGATCCCATCTATAAATAATTATTTTTTTTGACTTTTCAACAGTATCAGAACATGAGTATTTAATACCTTCATTAATCTTAGAGTTTTTTGGTAAAGTAAATTGAACCATTTAATATACTCTCTTTTTTGGAGGTATAGATTGTATATTATTCGTAAGTGTATTCATATGTACGGGGCGCTTACCCATTTTTACTTTGCCGTCCTGCCCTAACCATGACAATGAATGAACTAGCCAATTAGTATCATCTCTCATCTTATAATCTTCTCTCGCGTGTGCACCACGACTTTCTGTTCGATTTAATGCGGAGTGTAAAGTAACTTTTGATTGAGCTATTAAATTTTCTAATTCTAATGCCTCTACTAAATCAGTATTAAATATAAGAGATTTGTCTTTTACATTAATACTACGCATAGATGAATCAATTTGGCTAAATTCTTCAATTCCCTCATCAATTAAATCTTTTGTTCGAAAAACAGAACATTTTTGTTGCATTATTTTTTGCATAGAAATTCTAATTTCTCCTGAAGATGTAGTACCTTTATTAAAACGAATTTTATCAAACCGATCTAATGTTTGTTCAGAAGCATTATCACTTAGCTCAAATTTTGATGAATTAGGTTTAATTTTTTTTGACGCAGTAATACTAGCTGCTTTGCCAAAGACAATTAAATCAATTAAAGAATTTGTTCCTAGTCGATTAGCTCCATGAACAGAAACACAAGCAGCCTCCCCAACGGCCAATAGGCCTTCACACACATGGTCAGGGTTATCATCATTTGGTTTTAGAACTTCACTTCTATAATTTGTTGGTATACCTCCCATATTATAATGAACAGTAGGTAAGACAGGAATAGGCTCTTTTGTTAAATCAATTCCAGCAAAAATTTTTGCTGTTTCTGAGATACCTGGTAATCTTTTTTTTAATGTTGAAGCATCAATATGTTCAAGATGAAGAAGAATGTGGTCCGCTTTTTCACCACAACCTCTTTTTTCGTTTATTTCAATTGTCATAGCTCTACTTACTACATCCCGTGAGGCTAAATCTTTAGCATTAGGAGCATATCTTTCCATAAATCTTTCACCATCTCTATTTGTTAAATAGCCACCTTCGCCTCTTGCTCCCTCTGTAATTAAAACACCCGCTCCATAAACACCAGTTGGATGAAATTGAATAAATTCCATATCAGATAGAGGTAAATCCTGTCTCAAAACCATTGCGCTCCCATCACCTGTACATATATGGGCGCTTGTAGAAGAAAAATATGCCCTTCCATATCCTCCGGTAGCGATTATTGTTTGATGAGATAGAAAACGATGTATGATTCCATCTTCTAAAGACCATGCTATAACCCCTTTACAGTCACCGCTTTTATCCATTAATAAATCTAAAACAAAATATTCTATAAAGAATTCTACATTATGCTTTAATGACTGTTGGTACAATGTATGCAGAAGAGCATGACCGGTTCTGTCAGCTGCTGCACAAGCGCGCATCGCGGGAGCTCCTTCACCATTATTAGTTAAATGTCCTCCAAAAGGTCTTTGATAAATTTTACCTGTTTGTGTTCTACTAAATGGCATTCCATATTCTTCAAGTTCAATGACAGCTTCCGGGGCATTTGCACACAAATACTCGATAGCATCTTGATCTCCTAACCAATCAGATCCTTTAACGGTATCAAACATATGCCAGCGCCAGTTATCCTCTCCCATATTACCAAGAGCAGCCCCTATACCACCTTGAGCCGCAACAGTATGACTTCTGGTAGGAAAAACTTTTGATATACAAGCAGTCTTCAACCCTAACTCAGCTGATCCTAGTGTTGCTCTTAAACCAGATCCTCCAGCCCCAACTACTAGTACATCATAATGATGGTCTACAAATTCGTATGACTTTGGCATTATAAAAGGTTTATTTTTATAACAGAAAATACTGTTATGCTCATACAAACATAAAAAATAACTTTTATTGAATATTTAGAAATTTTTTTTTTACTTTTAGAAGTAATATAATCGTCTAATATAGTCTCACATCCAATTTTAGCATGCAAAAACATCGACATCATCAATATTAAAAATAAAAAAGAGTTTAACATTGAACTAAAAAAAAATATTATTTCATCAAAACTTAAATAAGAAAATGAAATACAATTATACACAAACCAAAAAGTAAGAGGAATTAAAACAATTGCTGTCACACGTTGTAATATCCATTTTCCAGCATAATTTTTCATTATAATATCCAAACAAATATAGTTGCAGTTATTGAACTCACTAAAACAATGTATCCAGATAAATACACTGTATCCAGAGCCATTCCTTTTCCAAATGACCAAAACAAATATCGTATTCCATTGAAGAGATGATAAAATATTGCCAAAGTCCAAAAAAAGAGAATAAGTTTAAAGACAAAAATAGATGAAATGTTTTGAAAAAAATAAAAATAATTCGGTCCCAGAGCCAATAATAAAATCCAAATAGCTATTAAAATAGATCCAAAACTTAAACCTATTCCGGTAACTCTATGAAATATAGAGAAAACTGATGTTAAAATTTTTTTATGAATAGATAGATGTGGGGATAAAGGACGTTCTTGGTTCATTTTGAAGCTATTTATTGATGCCTTATATCTTATAACTATATTTTTTTTGCAGAAATTCAAAAAAAATTATGATTAATTTTTATATTTTGTTCTTTTATAAGATGTGTATAAATCTGTGGATAGAACTAAAATTGTCAATATTTTTTACCAAGATTTAGCCAAAAATCAGCTGATAAATTTGCATATTTATTGAAAAAAAATTTAATTAGGATTAGTTGTGTCTTGCCGGATATTAACTCAGTTTCTTTGCTTCGGAGGAATGCCAAGAGATTATATTGTCTTACCCGCCGTTTGATAATTTTAGAGTTTTACTTAACTAGAGAAGTGTCTGCCAAGGTACATACTAGTAAAGAAACGTCCGGCATTATTTTATTAAATTTTTTGTGAAAAATTTATGCATTTTATCTGCATATTCATCAGTATGTTTAAACATTGAGTCAACATGATATGAATTTTCCGCTAACCAAAAATTAGCATTAATGTTATTTTTCTCAGTATAATTTTTAAAATAATTGTAATGTCTTGTAAGCATACGCTGATCTTTATCACCATGTGTAAAAAAATATGCTTGTTTTTTTGTTAATTTTTTTACTGGATTTAATTTAGTTGGATCAACACCAGTTAGTAATTTGCCAAAAAAACTAACAGCTGGGCCAAACTCAATTGACAAACCGTACCTAGCTATTTCATCTTGAAGTACCATATTAAATTCAGCAAGTGAACTATCAACCCATATAGCCCTAATATCTTGTTCAACACTTGACGCAAAAATTACTGGAACTGCTCCCAAAGAAATACCATGTAATCCAATTTCATAATCTTCAAAACCTATATTTTTTAAAAAATCATAAGCTCCCAGAACATCATTAAATGATTTTAGTCCTAAATCCTCATATTCACTTACAGTATCACTTTCTCCATAATTTCTAAGATCTATTGTTAAAGCATTTATTTGTTTACTAATAAGCATACTTGCAATTAAATTAGATTCAGGTTTACACTTGCCGTTAGGAAATATACCATGAACAACAATTACAATTGGTCGATTAGGAAAGTAATTAAATAACCATCCATTCAACATTATATCATCTTCTCTAGAAGAAAAATAAACATCTTGCCAATCCTCAAGATGATATTTACTAGATGGAAAATTCTCACGTAAACGACTTCTTGAAAAATTAGAATATTCATGTGAATCAACTTTAGTACTCCATGTATTTGGAAGAGAATTTTGGTGCCATCCACAAGTAGGATCAATCTTTAAAATACTATAAGCTACATAAAAACCAATACCTCCATAAGCAAATATAGCAATGCTAAATAAAATCAGAATAATGATAATAATTTTTTTAATCATGATGGATTAATAATTGTCATTTCATATAATCTACTAGCTGTTCTTTCAAATTCTCTTGATAAAGAAGTTATTTTGCATAATGCAGATATAGGTTTATCAGCAAGTAAAACTACTGAGCAATTTTGCTCATAAAGCATATCAATTAAACTAATAAAACGTCTGCATTGGTCTCTTTTTTCATCAAAAAACTGTGGTATTTCAGATATAAATATTAAATTAAATTCTTTGGCTATATTATTATAATCATCGTGAGCAAGGTTTGTATCACATAAAAAATCAAAATCGCAAATAGCAACATTAGCTGTACATCTTTTAACCAACAAACTTCTGCTTTTAATTTTAATTGTTTTTGAGGTTAAAGAAGATACGTCAACTAAACGATCAAAAAGATTATTAAATTCAACTTTTGTATCTTTGTTAATTGGAGTAAAATATGTCTTAGACTGATTTAGCGCCAATCTTCTATAGTCTTTATCAATTAAAGAGGCAATAATTTTAAATCTATCTAAAATGTAATCAACAAAAGGTAAAAAATCATTTCTTTGTAAGCCGTCTGTATACAAATCATTTGGATGAAAATTAGATGAAACAATAATGAAAATTTTTTTTTCCTTAAATAAACTAAATAATTTTTTTATAATTAAAGCATCCACAATGTTAAATACATGTAACTCATCTATAAAAAGTATTTCAATATCTTGAACTAATTTTTTAACATATTGTTTTAAACTTTTATCTTTGTGATCTTTAGTATTTATAGAACTATGCAAATCATTCATTAAATGATCAAAGTGAATTTTTTTTCCTACTTTGCTATATTCACAAAATAAATTCAACAAAAAAGTTTTTCCAGAACCCACAGATCCATAAAGATAAATTCCATTTTTTTTTCTTTTAGAAAAAAGAAAGGTATTCTTTTTAAAATCCAACCATGTAGAATTTATTGTTTTCAATATTTGAAGCTGTTTAACATCTTTCTTTAAAAAATTATTACTAACAAAACTATTGTATTGATCGATTATAGTAAAAATCATAATTTTTTTCCCAAAAATTTTTTTAAATTTTTAAGCGTTTCTTCTTCTGATTTAGTAATTTTCATATTTTTTTTTTTATTTTCTAATCTTTTGTATTCAGCTAATAAAAAATTAATACTATTTGCAATTTTTTCACTCATGGCAGTTTTTTAAATATTGGAAGTATAGTTGCAATTATTATTATTAATATACTAATTGTAACAATTGTGAAAATTCCAAAGCCCCAGTTAATTAAATAACCAAAAACCAAAGGTGACAAAGCGCTAGAAAAAACTCCGCCTGCATGCAATAGAGCTTTAACAGTTCCCAAACTTTCAACTCCATAAATTTCTGCCCAAAGGGCTCCTATAAAAGGGGTGTAAATACCGTGATTTAAACCATATAAACTCATGTAGATAATTAGAAAAAAATAGTTATCAAAAAATAATAATACTATCAAAGCTAGAAATAAAGGCAATAAAGCAGTTAAAACTGTCTTTCGAGTATCAAATTTATCAATAATTGGTCCCCCAATTAATAATCCAATAATTGAAAATATTCCTAAAAATAGAAAACCATTTCCCAACATTTCTAGACTCCAACCTTTTTCATTAAATATAAAAATTTGGTGAAACATTAATCCTGTAGAAATAAAAGATAGAGAAATCGACAGTGGAAGATAAATATAAAATTTTCTTTGTTTAATTATATCTCTTGTTCTCCACTTTTGATTTCTTAGATCATTATTTATATTTTTCTTAAAATTTATATGTCTGTTTGATTGATCATTTAAAGAATAAAATAAAAGAGGTATAAATAATAAAATAGAAAAGGAAACACCCAGCCAAATTTGATTTATTGACCAATGTTTCATTAAATAAATAATAAACATTGGTAAAAACATTACCCCAATCATTCCTCCTAAAGTCGATACTGAAAGGGCTTTTCCTCGATTGTTCTCAAAATATCTAGCCATCGATGTTTCTCCTGCGTGTGACATGGCTCCCTGTCCAAAAAATCTTAATGCAAAAATTGTTAAAAAAAGAAATGATAAATGTTTAATAAAAAAAAACATCGCTAAACATGATAAAAACATACCTATAGTAATGATAAATGAGTAAACTCTTAAATCAATAAAATCAATTAATTTAGCAAAACTAATTAAAAGAATAGAACTGAAGATTGTAGCTATAGCATATACAAATCCAAAACCACCATCAGATAAATTATAATGAGAGCGAATTTCATAATTAAAAATTGATATAAAAAATGTTTGACCATAGCTTGCAAAAAAAACAATAAAAAAACCATAAATCAAAAGTTTAGGATCATACAAAAAAAAATTTTTCATTTAAATATTTTTATTGTTTTCATGCTATGTGGTCTAGATTTAATCAATAGTTTTAATTTAAATCTTGAACACAAATTAACAAAACGTTGACGATTAGGTAAATTAATAGTTTTAAAATGTAAATTATCATGACCAAACATAGATATTTGACCAATATCTTCATAATATTTTTTTAAAATATTTGATTTACTTTGTTTAACCATCACTGTTCTATTATCTTTTTTACTTTCATAAGAAGAGCTACCATTTTTTTTTGATCAATACGTCCAGTATTAACATTACGCGGACTTGGATGATAACTTCCTAGTAATAATTTATTATCAGGCAGCAAGTATTTAACACCATGTTTAAAAATAAATTCTTTTTTCTTAATTTCATAATCTTGCATATAAAAATTAAGACATGCATCAAAAGCTATCTTGCCTAACGCAACAATAGTATTAATTCTTGATAAAAATTCAATTTCTTTTTTAAGAAAAGTAAAACATGTTTTTAATTCTTCAGTTGAGGGTTTATCTCCAGGAGGTACACATTTTAGAGCTGTTGTTAAATACAAATTTTTAAGAATAAGACCATCATCTTTCTTAATCGAAATAGGTTGATTTGAAAAACCTGCTCTATAAAGGCAATTAAATAAAAATTCTGCAGATTTATCACCTGTAAATACTCGGCCTGTTCTATTACCGCCATGGGCGGCTGGTGCCAATCCTATCATTAATAACTTTGCATAAGGATCACCGTATCCTGTAATCGGCTTTCCCCAATATTTTTGGTCAATATATTGCCTTCTTTTTTCATTAGCAATTTTTTCTCGAAAATTTACAAGACGATTACATTGCTTACATTTGATAATTTTATTGTTTAATTTAATTAATGTCATGTAAGTTAATCTTCTATAGTATAGTGATGAAATGAAAGAAAGAGCAAAAGCTATTTTAGACTTCTGGTTTATACAGTCTAGCATGGAAGATTGGTTCAACAAAAATGACAAATATGATGAAAAGATTAAAAAATTGTTTTCTCAAGATTTACAGAAAGCAATAAATAATGAGTATGATGATTGGCAAGATAGCCCTGAAGAATGTGTTGCCTTAGTAATATTATTAGACCAGTTTTCTAGAAATCTTTTTAGAAATAGCCCAAAAGCATTTGAACAAGATTATAAAACTCGGCTTATAGTTAATGAAGCAATTGACAGAGGTTATTTGGAAGAATTGTCTCAAAATAAAATTCACTTTTTGCTTTTACCCCTAATTCACAGTGAAGATATAAGCGATCATGATTTTGGTCATAAGCTTGTTGATATTTATCTAAAATCATTTGAAGTTTATGATAGACTTAAAAAATCGTGGAATGATCATACTATAGCAATTAAAAAATTTGGAAGATATCCTCATAGAAATACTGTTTTAAATAGAAAATCAACCAAAGATGAGGAATTATTTCTAAAACAACCAAATAGTTCCTGGTAACTAATTTGCAATATCTTTATTTATTTTGATATTATATTTTGATGCAAGGGTCTCGTGGTGAAATGGATATCACACGTGTCTTCGGAACATGGATTTGGGGTTCGAGTCCCTACGAGACCACCAATTTATTATGATAGAAATAAAATATAGAAAATTTATAGAAAAAGATAATGAAGCAATTATTGAGCTTTGGAAAAAATGCAATCTTATAGTTCCTTGGAACGATCCTCATAAAGATATTATGAGAAAATTAAAAATTAAAGATGATCTTTTTATAATAGGTGAAAAAAGTAAAAAGATTATAGCATCAGCAATGGCAGGTTATGATGGTCACAGAGGCTATATTTATTATTTAGCAGTTTTACCTGAGTACCAAAAAAAAGGTGTTGGTTCTGAAATTTTGGAAATAGTTGAAAATAAACTGTTAAAAATAGGGTGTCCTAAAATTAATCTTTTTGTTAGAAATAGTAATGTTAAAGTAAAAAATTTTTACAAAATAAATTATTATAAATTACAGGACTCACAAGTTTATGGGAAAAGATTAATAGAGGATAATTAAATTTTTATATAATTTGCATATTTAGATATCACCACTTCTGCAATTTGAACCGCATTTAAAGCGGCTCCTTTACGTAAATTATCTGATACAACCCATAAACTTAAACCATTGTCTATTGAGTCATCGTTTCTAATTCTACTTACATATACCTTATCTTCTCCAGCTATTTCGACTGGAGTAACATACCCCTCATCTTTTCTATGATCAATAACTGAGATACCATCAGACTTTGACAGAATTTCATTTGCATCCTTAGCATCTATTGGGGAATCAAATTCAATATTAATAGCCTCAGAATGTCCTATAAAAACTGCAGTTCTGACACATGTTGCTGAAACCTTAATTCCTTCATCTAAAATTTTTTTTGTTTCATCAATCATTTTTTGCTCTTCTTCAGTATTTCCATTGTCTAAAAAATCACCAATGTGGGGAATAGCATTAAATGCTATTTGTTTTGTAAACTTTTCTTTTTTTAATTCTTGATTTGCATAAACATTTTGAGTTTGATTAAATAATTCGTCCATACCAGTTTTACCTGCACCAGATACAGCTTGATATGTAGAAACTACAACTCTATTTATAATTGATTTTTCATGCAGAGGTTTCAATGCAACTACCATTTGTATAGTTGAACAATTAGGGTTTGAAATAATATTTGTTCTATTTTCATTTTGAAAAAATTCCTCAAGAATATTCGCATTAACTTCAGGAACTACTAAAGGTACATTTTTTTTCATTCTAAAATGTGAAGTATTATCAATAACTATACAACCATTCTTGGCAGCTTTTGGAGCATATTCCGATGAAATTTTACCACCTGGTGAAAATAAACCAATATGAGCTTTTGAAAAATCAAATTTGGAGAGATCTTCAACAACAATCTCTTTTTCTTTATATTCTATTTTTTTTCCTTTTGATTTTGATGAAGCAAGTAAGTATAAATTTTCTATCGGAAAATTTCTTTGTTCTAATATTTGAATTATCTCATTTCCAACTGCTCCAGTTGCACCAACTACTGCTATATTAAATTTTTGGGTCATTTAATTTCCTGATAAAATTTTAAGTTCTTCAATAACTGCGTCACCCATTTCTTTTGTAGAAATTATTTTTTTGGCTCCTTCTTTTATATCAGCTGTTCTTAGACCTTTTAATAAAACATTTTGAACAGCTTTTTCAACTAATTTACTGTCTTCCTGCATATCAAAACTATACTTGAGCATCATCGAAAAACTCATAATCATTGCAAGAGGATTGGCTTTAGATTGACCCGCAATATCTGGCGCACTACCATGAACTGGTTCATACATTGCAGCCCTAGTACCGTTATTTTTTAATGGTCCAAGTGCTGCTGATGGCAGCATACCTAGTGAACCCGTTAACATGGCTGCAGTATCACTTAAAAGATCACCAAATAAATTATCAGTAAGAATAACATCAAATTGTTTAGGATAACGAACTAATTGCATTGAACAATTATCTGCTAATATATGTTCTAAGTCTACTGATGCATATTCTTTTTTATGAAGTTCTGTTACAGTTTTTCTCCAAAACAATCCCGTTTCCATAACATTAGATTTCTCAGCAGATGATACTTTATTTTTTCTAACTTTAGCTAAATCAAATGCAACTCGTGAAACTCTATCAATCTCAGAAGTAGTATAAACTTGGGTATCAATTGCTTTACTTTCTTTATCACTAATCTTTGAAATTCCTCTAGGTTGACCAAAATATACACCGCTAGTTAATTCTCTTACAATTAGAATATCCAATCCCTTCACTAAGTCCAGTTTTAAAGAAGATGAATCTGCTAGAGCATCTAAAACAACTGCTGGTCTGAGATTTGCAAATAGATCTAAATCTTTTCTTAGTCTTAATAAGGCTGCTTCAGGTCTTTTTTCTCTTTCAACATTATCCCACTGAGAACCGCCAACAGCTCCAAACAATACTGCATCTGAATCTAGTGCAATTTGCATAGTTTCATCACTAATTGAGTCACCCTCTTTATCATATGCTGTCCCACCTACTAGTCTCTCAGAAATTTCAAAAGATAAAGATTTAGTTTTCTCCATCCAATTAATGATTTTAATGACTTCTGCCATTACTTCATTACCAATACCGTCGCCAGGCAAAATCAGAATTTTTTTATTGCTCATAAATTTTAAACAATCCAAGGTTGAATATTATGGATTTTTTCTTCGTGAATATCAATCTTACTATTTTTTTGAAGTGTTAAGCCTATATCATCCAACCCCTCCATAAGGCATTTTTTTCTAAATTGATCTATTTCAAAATTTATAACTTTTACATCTTGAAAAAAAATACTTTGATTTTCTAAGTCAACAGTGATTTTATTTTTTTTCTCTGCTTCTTTCATCAATATATCTACTTCTTTTTGCTCTAATTTAATTGGTAAAATTCCATTTTTAAAACAATTATTATAAAATATGTCTGCAAAACTAGGTGCAATTATAGATTTAAATCCAAAGTCTAAAAGTGACCATGGGGCATGTTCTCTACTTGAACCACAGCCAAAATTAGCACCTGCAATTAGAATTTTTGAAGTTTTGTAGGGATCCCAATTTAATACAAAATCATTTTTTATATTACCTTGAATATCATATCTTAACTCATGAAATAGATTTTTTCCTAAGCCAGATCTTTTAATAGTTTTAAGGAATTGTTTAGGGATAATCATATCTGTATCCACATTGATCATGGGTAAAGGTGCAGGAATGCTTTTTAAAGTTATAAATTGATCCATATTATAAATCCTCTACAGTTGAAAAATAACCTTTAATTGCTGAAGCTGCAGCTATTGCTGGACTAACTAAATGTGTTCTTCCTTCTCTACCTTGTCTTCCTTCAAAATTTCTGTTTGAGGTTGAGGCACATCTCTCTTTTGGTTTTAATTGATCTGGATTCATAGCTAAACACATAGAACAACCGGGTTCCCTCCAATCAAAACCTGCTTCGATAAAAATTTTATCTAAGCCTTCGTTTTCTGCTTGTTTTTTTACTAAACCTGAGCCTGGTACAATCATAGAGTCTACAGAAACTTTTTTACCTTCAACAACTTTTGCTACTTCACGTAAATCTTCTATTCTGCCATTTGTGCATGATCCTATGAAAACTTTATCTATTTTTATATTTTGAATTTTTTCTTGAGGTGCTAATCCCATATATTCAAGAGATCTTTCCATAGCTTTTTTTCTATTAAGATTATGTTCTTCATTAGGATCCGGAACTATTCCATTAATTGAAACAACGTCTTGAGGGCTTGTCCCCCAAGTAATTTGAGGAGAAATATCTTCTGCTTTAATTAATATTTCTTTATCGTAGTTTGCTCCCTCGTCAGATGGAAGTGATTTCCAAAATTCCAAAGCTTTATTCCAATTATCTCCTTTGGGAGCATATGGTCTATCTTTAATATATTCAAAAGTTTTATCATCAGGTGCAATTAATCCAGCTCTTGCTCCAGCCTCAATACTCATGTTACAAATTGTCATTCTTCCTTCCATAGAAAGATTGGATATAACTTCTCCAGAATATTCGATAACATATCCTGTACCACCAGCAGTTCCGATTTGACCGATTATGTGAAGAATAACATCTTTAGATGTGACACCTAAATTTAATTTACCTTTAACTTCAATGCGCATATTTTTGGCAGGTTGCTGAATTAATGTTTGTGTTGCAAGTACATGTTCAACTTCACTAGTACCAATACCAAAAGCTAATGCACCAAATGCGCCATGGGTAGCTGTATGACTGTCACCACAAACTATAGTCATTCCTGGTTGAGTTATGCCCTGTTCCGGTCCTACTATATGAACTATACCTTGTCGACTGTCTAAAAGTGGAAAAATAGTTACATTAAAATCTGAACAATTTTTTTCAAGTGTCTCAACTTGTATCCTGCTTTCTTTATTTTCTATACCTTTAGTTCTATCTGAAGTTGGGACATTATGATCGGCAACTGCAAATGTGCTGGTAGGCCTTCTAACTTTGCGGTTGGAATTTCTTAAACCTTCAAATGCTTGTGGACTTGTAACCTCATGAACAAGATGACGATCTATATATAAAAGACATGTGCCATCTTCTTGTTTATCAACTATGTGATGTAGCCAAATTTTGTCAAATAACGTTTTAGGATTAAGATTTTTTCTCATCCGTTTTCTGTTCAGCTTTTTCAGTTATAGTTTCTGCTGTTTTTTCTTCAGGTTTGGTTTCAGATTTTTTAATATTTTTTTCATCTTCACTTAAAGTGTTAGATTCTTTTTCCAAAATATCGTCAGATTTTTTTTCAGTTGAGGGTTCATCAATAAATTCATATTGATCTAATTCCTCTCCTCTATCTCTATCTGCTATTCGTGCCTTTTTACCAGTTCTATCACGTAAATAATATAGCTTAGCCCTTCTAACGTCACCCTTACGAACTACTTCAATTCTTTCAATAATGGGACTAAATAATGGAAATACTCTTTCTACTCCCTCACCATGGGATAACTTGCGTAGAGTAAAATTTGAATTAACTGAATTATTTTTTCTTGAAATACAAATTCCTTCAAAAGCTTGTAGTCGAGATTTATCTCCTTCAATAATTTTGATGGTTATCTTAATAGTATCACCTGCTCGAAATGCTGGAATACGTTTTTTTGCAGTTAATTTTTCTATTTGTTTTTTTTCAAAAGTTTCTAATAAATTATTCATCTTTTACCTTTTTAATTCTTATTAAATCTGGTCTAATAAATTTTGTTTTATTAATAGATTTATTTTTTCTCCATTCTTTAATTTTTTCATGGTTACCAGATATTAAAACATTTGGTACTTCATGCTTATTGCCTTCTATATCCTGCCATACTTTTGGTCTAGTATAGTGAGGGTATTCAAGCAAATTATTAGAAAAACTTTCCTCTAATAAACTATTTGGTTGTCCTAATACTCCAGGAATGAGTCGAATACAACCTTCAACTAACACTTGTGCAGCAATCTCCCCACCAGTTAAAATATAGTCACCAATACTTATTTCTTCAAAAAATAGAATATCTATTGCTCTTTGATCTACTCCTTCAAAACGGCCACAAAGAATAATAATTTGTTCAAAATTAGCGATATTTCTTAGTTTATCTTGATTTAAAGCCCTACCTGAAGGAGTTAAATATATATTTATTGTTTTTTGATCATTGTAATTTTTAATAGACTTTAAGGCTTTTTCTACCACATCAGGTTTTAAAACCATCCCAGGCCCTCCACCAAAAGGCTCGTCATCAATATTTCCTCTTTCATTTATTCCAAATGCACGCAAATTTATAGTCTCTAAAGTAAATTTTTTTTCCTTTAAGGCTTTCCCAATTAATGAGTATTCAAGGCTTCCGGGAAACATTTCAGGAAAAGCTGTTAAAATTTTTATTTTTAACATCAATCTAGTATCCCTTTTATGGGATTAATAATTATTATGTTTTTAACTGTGTCAACAGAAACAACATTTTCTTTATTCATAGGAATATAAATATTTTTATTTTCAAAATTTGTCTCTAATAAATCACCTGCCCCAAAATTTTGTACTGCAATAACTTTTCCGATTATATTTCCATTATTTAAAATAATTTTGCATTTCATTAGATCATAAGGAATATAACTATTTTTAGTAGTTGCATTTAAATATTTTTTATAAGTAAAAATTTTTTTTCCTTTCAAAATTTCTGCTTCATCTCGATTATTAGATACAGTAGGGTGAACAATACACTTATTATTTCTCATCGTAATTTTATTGAATAACCATTTTTCAGAATTATCTACATTCATATAAACTTTAATATTCTTAAAAAGATCAAAATTTAAATTAAATAAATTAATTTTTACCTCTCCTTTAAGTCCTACAGGTTTTGAAAATATTCCAATTAAAATTTTTTCTAATTTTTTCACATTTATTTTATTTTTATTTTTTTCAATTTTCAGCAGGTTTTTCTTCTGCTTTAACATCTGGAGCAGGTTTTTCTTCTGCT
>CETH01051703.1_pt1 | contig 17129 bp, 16 predicted proteins | sample 361461 | NCBI WGS metagenome assembly CETH01 (sample SAMEA2622695, study PRJEB7988) | marine metagenome | isolation source: saline water (ENVO:00002010), including
CAGTACTAATAGCTCAATTGGCTTGATTAATGCACTGAAAAAAATTTTTGTATTGATAAAACTGTTTAAAAAGGCCGTCGCTAGCTGACGGCCTTTTTTTTTAAATTTATCTTTACTGTTCAATATTTGAACGTTATTTTATTTAATATGAAAACAATTATTATTGCTGAGGCAGGTGTTAATCATAACGGTAACATTAATTTAGCAAAAAAAATGGTCAGAGCTGCAGCTAACGCAGGTGCAGATATTGTTAAGTTTCAAACTTTTACTGCAGCAGAAACGCACACAAAAAAAACAAAGAAAGCCACTTACCAGAAAAAAAATACAAGAAAAGATAAATCTTTATATGAAATTATAAAAAAATTAGAACTTTCAAAAAACGATCATTTTGTTTTAAAAAATGAGTGTAAAAAAAATAAGATTGAATTTTTATCTTCTCCTTTTGATATTAAGAGCATTGATCTTTTAAATGATTTAGGCGTAAGAAGGTTTAAAATACCTTCAGGAGAAATTAACAATTTACCTTTTCTAAAGTATATTGGAAAGTTTAATAAAAAAATTATTTTGTCATCTGGAATGTCCACAATATCAGAGATTAGAAAGGCTATTCAAATTTTAAAAAGATCAGGTACGAATAAAAAAAAAATTGTAGTTTTGCAGTGTAACACAGAATATCCTACACCCTTTAAAGACGCAAATCTCAAAGCCATGCTAACTATTAAAAGGAAATTAAACATTGAGACTGGTTATTCAGACCACACAGAGGGGATCGAAATACCTATTGCAGCTGCAGCTCTTGGAGCAAAAGTTATTGAAAAGCATTTTACTTTGAATAAAAAATTTAAAGGACCGGACCATGGTTCTAGCATAGACCATAAAGAATTAAAATTAATGATTAGATCAATAAGAAATATTGAAAAATCTATTGGTAATGGAGTTAAGTCTCCAACAAAAAGTGAAATTAAAAATATTAAAATTGCAAGAAAATCAATTGTAGCAAAAAAAAATATAAAAAAAGGGGAAAAATTTTCAAATGAAAACTTAACAACAAAACGACCAGGAACAGGAATTTCTCCGATGAAATGGGAAAGTTTTATAGGAAAAAAAGCAAACAAAAATTATAAATTAGATGAGCTTATAAAAAGATGAAAAAAATATGTTTTGTTACCGGCTCCAGAGCAGAATATGGACTGCTTCGTGATTTAATCATAAAAGTGAAAAATGATAAAAAAATTAAATTACAACTGGTTGTTACATGTATGCATTTGATGCCTAAATTTGGTTTAACTTATAAAGAAATTTTAAAAGATGGATTAAAAATTAACTTTAAAGTTAAAATGCCAATTTCCACAAGCAATCCAGAAAATATAACTAAGGCCACCGGCCTAGGAATGATAGGATTTGCTAAAGTTTTTAAAAAAATGAAACCAGATCTATTAGTAGTTTTGGGAGATCGTTTTGAAATTCTTTCTGCAGCTTTTGCAGCACATTCTCAAAAAATTCCGATTGCACACATAGGCGGAGGAGAGTCAACGGTTGCCGCAATAGATGAGTCAATTAGACATTCAGTAACAAAAATGTCTACAATTCATTTTGTTTCAACAAATGATTATAAAAAAAGAGTGATTCAATTAGGGGAAAAACCTAGTAATATTTTTGTGGTTGGTTCACTTGGAGTAGATAGGATAAAAAAAATAAAATTATATTCAAGAAAAAAGATAGAAGAAATGATGAAATTCAAATTAGAAAAAAATAATATTTTGTTTACTTATCATTCGGCTACCTTAAATAATTATAACGAAAAAAAAAATATTGAAATTATTCTTAAATCATTAGAAAAATTAAAAAAAACATCAATAATTTTTACTTACCCCAATGTTGATAGTGGGAGTGATATTATTTTAGGAAAGATAAAAAAATTTGTAAAAAAAAATAAAAAAAATTGTAGAATATTTAAATCTATGGGCGATTTACTGTATTTATCACTTATGAACCATTCAGATTTAGTAATTGGAAATTCCTCAAGCGGTATTATAGAGGCCCCAAGTTTTAATACGATAACTATTAATATAGGAGACAGACAGCAAGGACGCGTAAAATCTAAAAAAGTTATAAATTGTAAAATTAATTTAAAGTCTATTTTAGGGGGTATAAAGAAAGGCTTGTCAAAAAAATTTAAAAAAAAGACATCAAAATCCAAAAATCCCTATGAGATACCTGAGTCATCAAAAAAAATCCTAAAAAAGCTCAAAACTTTTAAAGTTAAAAATACGCTTCAAAAAGAGTTTTACGATCTAAAATTTTAAAATGAAAAAAAATTTATCTTTACATATCTTCTTGAGGGGTGCTATGTTCAAAAGTTGAACATTATTATGAAAGTATTAGTAACAGGAGCAGAGGGTTTTATTGGTTCACATTTAACAGAAATGTTAATTAAAAAAAATTTTAAGGTGCGAGCACTAATTCTTTATAACTCTTTTAATTCATATGGATGGATAGACACTTTTCCGAAAAAAATAAGAGATAAAATTGAAGTTTTACCAGGAGATGTCAGAGACAAAGAGTTTGTTGAAAGAGCATTAAAAGGTGTAGATGTTGTATTTAATTTAGCAGCATTAATTGGAATACCTTATTCGTATATAGCTAATAAATCTTACATTGACACAAATGTAATAGGCCTATTGAATATATTAAACGCTTCTATCGACACTAAAGTTAAACAAATTATTCATATATCAACTAGTGAGGTGTATGGAACACCCAAGATTTTACCTATCAAAGAAAACTTCATGATAAATGCGCAATCGCCCTATGCTGCGAGTAAAATTGCTGCTGACCAACTTGCTTTATCATTTTATAAATCTTATGGACTGCCAATTACAATAATTAGACCATTTAATACTTATGGTCCCAGACAATCTGCTAGGGCAATAATACCAACAATAATAACTCAAGCACTTAAAAAAAATATTGTAGAAATTGGTTCAATTTTTCCTACTAGAGATTTTCTTTTTGTTGAAGATACTGTTAGAGGAATGATGTCAGCGATAAATAAAAAGAAAAGTATAGGTGAAATAATAAACCTTGGATCTGGTTATGAGATATCTATTAAAAATTTAGCTTATATTATTGCAAAAATTTTAAGAGTTAAAATTAAATTTAAATATAGCAAAGTTAGAATAAGGCCAAAAAAAAGTGAAGTAGAAAGATTACTTGCTTCAAACAAAAAAGCTAAAAAAATACTTAACTGGAAACCAAAATTTAAAAATAAAAAAGGACTCGAAATGGGAATAATTAAAACTATTAACTGGTTCAGAAATAAAAATAATCTTAAACTATATAAAAGTTCAGAATTTAATTATTAATAATGAGAAACTTAAAAAAATTCATTAGTTTTGAAAATTATAGTTTAAAAAAAACTTTGAGGATTATTAAAAAGAATGGAGCCAGATGTTCGGTAATAGTGAACAAGAGCTATTATTTGGTCGGTACATTATCTGATGGTGATATTAGAAAAAGAATAATAAAAGGGAAACTTAATTTGAGACAAAACATCAAGTCGGTTTGTCAAAAAAAACCAAAATATTTAATTGAAAATTCTTATAATACAAACACTGTTAAAAAATTATTTACAAAACAAAAATACGACATAATACCTATTGTAGACAAAAATAGAATACTTAAAAATATCCTTATTAAAGATAAAATTTTAAAATCAAAAAGAAAAAAAAATAAAAAAATAAAATCTATAAAAGCAGCAGTAGTTATTATGGCTGGAGGTTTTGGTAGTAGAATGGACCCAATAACAAAAGTAATACCAAAACCTTTGGTACCTATTCAAAATCAAACAATAATTGAGCATATAACCCATAAGTTTTTCATAAATGGTTTTAAAAAATTTTATTTTTCAGTTGGATATAAGAAAAATTTAATAAAAGCATATTTTGAAGATCAGATAAAAAAGTATAAAATAAATTATTTATCTGAAAATAAACCTTTAGGCACAGCTGGAGGCCTCAAAGCGTTACAAGGAAAAATATCAAATAGTTTTTTTGTTACAAATTGTGACTCGATTTTTAATATAGATTACAAAAAATTATATTCACACCATTCTAAAAATAACTTTGACATAACAATAGTCGTTTCAAAAAGAAAATTTAGTATTCCTTATGGGGTCTGTGACATAAAGAAAAATAAAAAGCTTATAGCAATAGAAGAAAAACCTGAGTTTAATTTTCATGTTATGACAGGGATGTATATCTTAAAACCAAAAATACTAGGTCTCATACCCTCAAAAAAATTTTTTAATATGGACCAGCTTATAAAAAAAAGTTTAGCAAAAAATCTTTCAGTAGGGTGTTATGCTATTAGTAAGACATCTTGGACTGACGTTGGTCAATTAAGAGAATATAAAAAGAATGTTAAAAATCTTTCCTAAATTAAATTAAGGAAAATTGATATCTATTTTATGAAATTTTTTATTTAACGGTATTTTAACTGATTTACTTAAATATTTTGATGCATGACATCCAAAAACAATTTCCATTGATTTAATAGATTCTTCTAGGTTTGACTTAAATCTTGATGTTTTAAATAATTCTTTTAATGAAAGTCTAGTTAATTTTACCACATCATATTTGTTTAATGATTTTATTTTTGTAATTTTTGGTTGATATAGATACCAATAGTTTGGTCTATTTCTCAAAATTTTTGGTCTTTCTTCCAAAACAAACTCACTGTTAATTTCATCAAAAGATAATTGAAGATTTTGACTTTTTAAAATTATTTTATAAGGTAAGGCAGTATTTTCGCTTAAATCAAAGAAAACTTTTTTATTTTTTTTGTATCTTACAACACCAAAGCCACCCGGATCTAAAAATTCACGGCCTCTTGGATTTTTAGTTCCAGTTTTATCGATCCAGCAATTAACAGAAATCGGTTTTTCTTCAATAAAATAGTTCGATAAATGAAAAAAAATTGAACCCATATTTCCAAGTCCAGCAGAAGGTGAATGAATTGAAATATGGGTAATTTTTTCTTTTCGTTTTTTAAAAATAGATTTTATTTTTTTAATATTTGGCGATAAAGTTCTAAATGTATTAACAAAAACTCTTTTATTAGCCAAATTTCTTTTTACTAGCAATCGAAATTTTAAACACTTTTTAAAAGAGCTACCTAAAGGTTTTTCAACTAAAATTTTATTAATTTTTGATTTAAGAAAAAAATCTTCAAATATTTTTGTTCTAGATTTTGTGTTCGATGATATACATACAATATCAGAATCAATTTTTAAAAGTTCTTTATAATTTGTTGTTTTTTTAATTTTTTCTAATTTTATCGAATTAAGTTTATCTTTTTTTTTATCACATACAGCAATAATTTTTATATTTAAAGATTTTAGAGCTTTGATGTGCCTTAGACCCATGCCTCCTAGTCCTATGACTATTGCTGTTTTTTTCATAAAATATTATTCTCCACCTGCAACAGTTATTGTTTGTCCGGTTATGTAAGTGTTCGTTTCGGTTGAAAGATTAATTATATATTCTGCCATTTCCTTTGGGCTAGCCATTCTTTTTATCGGTATAAGTTTGACTCTATTTTTCATGTTTTTTTTTACCCTTGAATGAAGTTTGGTGTCTGTTACACCTATTCTTATATTGTTTATTAAAACATTTTCTCTAGCCCATGATTTGTACAAACTAGGTATGAATTCTCTACAATGTTGTGATAATGCATAATTATAATTAAATTTTCCTCCACCGAATTTAACACCAATGCCAGAACAATTTAAAATTCTCCCCCATTTTTGTTTTATCATTTTTTTTACTAATAATTTCTGAATAATTAATGGAAATATAAAATTTATCGAAAGTGTTTTTGTTATATTTTCAATACCGGTATTATCAAAGGATTTATTATCAGTATAGCCAACTAAATTAATAAAAGAGTCAAATTTTGTTTTAAATTTTTTGTTTATAATATTTAAAAAATTCTGACCTTTAATCTTTGAAAAATCAATTTGTACAATTTCTAAATTGCCAAGATTATTCAACTTTTTTAAGCTATTTTTATTTTTTGAACAATGTGCTGTTACTTTCCATCCAATTTGAAAAAATTTTTTTATTACTTCAACTCCAATATCTGAACTACCACCTAAAATAAGAACATGTTTTCTCATAATTTTTTTACTTTAACTATATTTTTTATTCTAATTCCTTTTAAAGACCTCGCAGCATTTTCTGCTGCTTTTGACCTCATTTCTATTCCTGATGTTGAAGAATAGTATGCTGCATGAGGATTGATTATAATTTTATCGCTAAGAGGGTTTTTTTTATCTTTCCAGACTTTAAGTAATTTTTCATGGTTAGATGGTGGCTCGTCCGGCAGAACATCAAGACCAACACCTGCTAATCTTTTATTCTCTAAGGCTTCGTAAACAGTATCAAGTTTATCTATAATTGCTCCTCGAGCCGTATTTACAAGAATTGAACTTTCTTTCATTTTATTAACAAAACTTTTATTAACCATACCTTTTGTTTCATCGGTTAAGGTACAATTAATAGAGATAATATCTGAAGTTTTTAATAGATCATCAAGATCATCGAATTTTTTCACTTCTTTTAGTTTATTAGAATTATTCTTAATGTAAGGGTCATAAAAACCAATTTTCATTTTAAATGCTTTCATTCTATGTGCAACGGCCGAACCAATTCTTCCAAGTCCAATTATTCCTAGATTGATCTTGCTACTCCTTCTGACTGGTTCTATTACATTTTCTTTAACTACATTTTCTTGCCATCCATTTTGATAGAACTGACATTTATTATTGTATAAAAATATTTTTCTGTTTAAAGAAAGCATCATCGAACATGTTGTATCAGCAACTTCGTCGGTTCCATAATCTGGATTATTAGCACAATTGATTTTAAATTTTTTTGCAGATTTAACATCAATATTATCCATTCCAACCCCATATCTAATAATAGATTTACATTTTTTTAATTTTTTAAAAGTTTTTTCTGTCAAATTTGCGTGCCAAACTAAAAGACAATCGGCATTCTCAATTTCAGATGAAAATTTATTTTCATCTGGCTGCTGAAGACAGATAATATTTACATCTTTTCCTAATATTTTTTTTTCAATTTTAGCTTCTTTAAAATGATCTGTGATTATTACTTTTTTCATGACTTTTTAATTCTATCCTCTACAATTTTAATATCTTTCTTTTCATCTACAGCCCAACTGTCCCCGATCATATTTACACAGTAGACTGGAATATTTATTTCTAAAAATCTAATGATTTCATTATCTTCTAATAAATCTAATTTTGTTTTTCCTGAAAATTCAAAATATTTATTAAGTGCGTGCTTATTAAATGCATACAGCCATATAGCTCTTTCAGCTGAAACATATCTGCCTTTATTATCCAATGGTATTCCTGCTCTAGATGAATAAAGAAGTTTACCGTTCAAATCACAAACAACTTTTGCTTTTGAGTAATCTTGAAACTCTTCTTTGTTTGCAGGAGATTTCCCAAATACCACTCTGTCAGGATATTTTTTGTTGTAATCGATTAAAGTTTTAATATCTTTAATGTTAACGATTGGTTCATCGCCTTGAACATTAAGGTAGTTGTCTGCTTCAATTTTATCACTAAAAAGTTTTATTCTATCAATAGCAGTCTCTGCAGGCCCGGTTAAAACACATTTAATTTGATTTTTCTTACAATAATCTAATATAATTTGGTCTTCAGTCGCAATGTAAATGTTTTCTTTAGACATTACTTTACAACATCTTTCCCAAACGTGATGTATTATTGTTTTATTTAAAATTTTTATTAGTGGTTTTCCAGGTAATCTAGTGCCCTTCATTCTTGCAGGAATAACAATAACTTGTTTCATAAAAATTTTATTTTACTTTGTTAGTTAACTTTCCTATTTTTTCAATTTCAATAACAACTTCGTCACCTGGTTTTATTATGGCATCCATTGCACCAGCCGGCGTTCCCGTAAAAATGATATCACCTGGATGTAATGTTATAAATTTAGAAACCAAAGCTACGCACTCAAAATCATTTAAAATTCTGTCATTAGTTGAGCTATCTTGAGTTTTTTTTCCATTTATAAAAGATTTTATATTTAAATTGTTACTATCAATATTTTTTACTATAGTTGGTCCAATTGGGGCAAAAGTGTCTATACCTTTTGAACGCGCCAAGTGCCAATCTCTACTTAAAATATTCTCTGCAGTTATGTCATTACCGCACGTGTAACCTAATATGTAATCTTTTGCGTCCTTACTATCTATATTTCTGCAGGTTTTTCCGATAATGATGCAGAGTTCTGCTTCGATCCAAACTTTTTTTAAACCTTTGGGATAGATTATTTGCTCATTATTTCCTATCAAGCTTGTGTTTGATTTAAAAAAAATTAAAGGTTCGTCAAAATTATTTTTTTTTTTAACCATACTTTTATAATTGAATGCCAATCCTATTACTTTGTTGGTTTTAAATTGATCAAAATTTAATTTTTCCATTTGAATTATATTCTTTTTGTAATGTAATCTAAAATATCAACAACTCGGTTGCTATAACCCCACTCATTATCGTACCAAATAACCATTTTAATTAAATTTGAATTCACCGTATCTATATAGTTTGAATCTATTATAGATGATTTTGTTGTTTTTAGATGATCAATAGAAACAAGAGATTCTGTTTGATAATCGTAAATTTTTCTTTCTTTTTTGGACAAATCCAAGAAAAATTTTTTTACTTCATTGGTGTTAACATTTTTTTTAACTTTTATAGTCAAATCTGATCCACATACAATTGCTGTTGGAACTCTGAAAGACAAGCCAGAGATTTTTCCATTTAATGTTGGGACACATCTAATTACTGCATCTACAGCGGTTGTTTTCTTAGGTATTAAACTTGCAAAACTATTCCGACCAAGTGAATAATCTTTCCAATTATGTCCTGGACTTGAAATTGATTTCAATGATCCATCAAGCAAGTTTTGATACGATAATCTCGAATGAAGAGTAGTTACAAAACCACTTTCTACACCCCATTTTTTCTCTATTTGATTTAGGACAGGACCAATCGCAGAAGCATCACAGATGCTGCTACTAATAATATTATGCGCTTTAGAATTATACTTCTTTTCGTTAACACCTAAAATCATTGTGAAATCAATATTCTTTTTTGGCGAGTGGGTTATAATAATTTTTTTAATGCCAGATTTTAAAACTTTTTTTGCAGATTGAACATTTGCATTTGTACCCGAGGCATCTATTACTATATCTATTTTGTGTTTTTTCCATGGAACGTCATTAATCTTATTTTTAGAGAAAACTTTTATTTCATTTTTGTTTATTAAAATATTTCTTCCTTTAGTTGAAACTTTTCCATTGAATTTGCCATAGATAGAATCATACTTGAATAAGTATGCCAAATTTTTTACATCATCATCTACTTCGTTTATTAAAACCAATTTAAATTTTCTTTTAGTGGAAAGAATTCGAGTTACTACTCGTCCAATTCTTCCAAACCCGTTTAATCCAACCCTAATCATGTTACACAGCTCCAGTTTTTAGATATCCACTTATTCTCTCTGAAACTTTATCACTTTTAAGGCAATAATCTTCATTGTTCAAACTAAACATTTTAGATGATCCGTCTACTATTTCAAAATAAGTTTTTTTAAATTCCTCATAAGTTTGTACTTTTATTTTGTTATATATATTATTGTTGGGTAAAACAGAGATATTATTTCCACCTGGATTCATAAAAATACATGGTTTACCATTACCAATTAATTCAAGACCAACTGTAGATTGCCAAGTGCAGATAACTTTTGCTTTATTTGCGTAATGATAGGAATGTTTTGCAAAAGTTTCATAGCTCTTTTTGTCACTGAAACTTTCAGAGCCAGTAATTATTTTTACCTTACTGTTCCTAAAAAAGTTTAAAAAATCTTTATTTTTATCAATCCCATCACCCGGTCGCCTTTTGATAGCAACATTTAATTTTGGAAATTCATTTGAAAATCTTTTTAACCAATCGCAATGTTTGTAATAACATGCCAAATAATTCTCTGAACCATCACTAAATTGAGAATAATTTGCTATTAGGTTAATTAAATCATAAGAGGGAATTTTATTATCATTTATGTTGGAGTTAAAATACCATGACTCCATGACTAAAGATCCGACAGGAACAATTTTATCATAATTTCCACCAGATTGAACAGCATTTTCACCAGTTTTTAACCCAAGACTAAAAAGAATATCAGCATAGGCTATACCTCCTTGTCTCATTAATTGTTCGGGATTTTTTTGAATTACAGATACATATTTCCCTCCGTGCTTGTGATAAATATGTCTTTTGATTTCACTTGTTCCGTAAGGTCTTAATTGTATTAAATAATCTGACTTAATTTTTGTAAAAAGGTTTTCACATTTGTATACTTGTTTTATTAAATGTAAAATAATATCAAAAAGATTGATTTTACATTTAATAGAATTTTTAAAAATTAAATAAAAACCTTGAAAAAATATATTGAAGTTTTTAGAAAATAAAATTTTTCTATTAAGATTTTTGTAATTGAAAGATATAAAATCAAACTCATTGCTTAAATTTTTCTTTGAAATAAATAAAACTTTAGAAAAATATTTTTTTAATGTAATAAAGTTTTTAGCTTCTATCTGATCCAAAACATCATCAACTATTATTTCAACTTCATAAGTTTTGATTTTTTTTTCAGGTTTTCTGAATATATAAATCCACACAAAAAATCCAAAAAATCTTAAGATCGATTTAAACAAATTTTTTAGGTAAAAAATACTACTGAACTCGCCCTTGCCAGCAATATAATTTCTATGTAAAAAGATTTTAGTTTCTTTTCTCAGTATATCCTCTGGAATATCTATTTTATTTGATAACCACTTTAAAATTGAATTGTAATCTTTATCTTGTGACTCAAGATCAATAAAATTTAATAGTTCGTTGTTCCTGTAATTAAGATCTTTATTTTTGCTGGATTTAAATAATTTTATTTTTTTCATTATATTAATTAGTTATTTTTCCCAAAATTCAATGAAATAAGATTTTTCATCATTTTCAAAAAGTTTATTTATTAATTTAAATTTTAAACTTTCTAGTATATTTTTAATTTCATTCGTAGTTGAGTGGCGTGTTTCGATTTCAAGAGAAACCTTATTTGTTTGATTTAAAAAACTTTTAGCACCTTTCAAGATATATTCTTCCCCGCCATCTACATCTATTTTTACTAAAATGTTTTCCATTTTTTTAAATTTAAAATAATTATCTAAGGTAATGGACTGTGTTGAAAAACTTAAATCTGAAGTATTTTTAACTTCATTATCAAATCCAGAAAGTGCTGCGGCAGGTCTGTTTTTTCCTATATTAAAAATTCCTAATTTTTCAGTTTCAGAAATTGGGTTTGATATTAAATGAATTTTTTTATTTAGTTTATTTAAATTTATATTTCTCGAAAATAAATCAAGATTTCTAAAACTTGGTTCAAACGAATAAACCTCAGAACCAAATACATGTGCATAGTAAAGTGAATAGATCCCCATATTAGCTCCAATATCAATTAGTGGTTTATTCTTGCCTCCTTTTTCTTCAATCCAAGAAATTGTGTAGGGTTCTTTTAAAAAAAGTGAGGCAACTCTTTCACTTGATATTCTTGATGGGGTATAAAATTTTAAAGGATTTTCATTATTATAAAGTTTTGAATCATATTTTTTTAAATCATAATAACTTTTTGGCAAATTAAAATTTGTTCCTTGTTTTTTGTCTATTATATCTTGAAATCTATCTTCAATATAATTTTCGAAATGATTGGGATCAAATTTTATTAAAATTTTATTAATTTGACTTGGTAAATAAATTAAAATTTTAAGAAAATTTCCTAAGATATATCTAATTAGTTTTGTCATTTAGCTCGAGATTGTTTTTACCTCTTTTATCTGATCATTTTCTGATTTTTCTTGAACGGGGTTCAGCTTAAAAATTTTGTCACATTTTTCAAAAATTGATTGTCTGTGGGCAACTATTATGATTGTTATACTGCCCTTTAATTGGAAAAGTTCCTCTACTATTTTTTTTTCAGTCATAACATCAAGAGAATTTGTGGATTCATCCATTATTAATATATTAGGTTTTGTATATAAAGCTCTGGCTATACCTATTCTTTGTTTTTGACCACCTGATAGTCTTTCGCCAAATTCTCCAATATTAGTATCAAAGCCTTTAGGAACTTCATTAATTAACTTTTCAAGTTGTGATTCTTTTATTGATCTTGCAATTTTTTGATTGTCAATTTCGTTTTCTCTTTGCCCAAATGCAATATTTTTTTTTATAGTATCATCAAAAAGGGTTATTGTTTGAGGAACATAACCGACGTTTTTTTGCCAGCCCCTTATGTTTTTAAAAATACTATCTCCGTCAACCGCAATATCACCTTCATCAGGTGTTATTAATCCTAATAGAAGATTAATCAATGTAGTTTTACCAACGCCACTCTCACCTACAATTCCAATAATAGAGCCATGGTTTATACTTAATGATAAATTTTTTATTATTTTTTTTTCAGTATTTGGATATTTAAAAGATAGATTTTTAATTTCAATTTTGTCAGAAAAATTAATATTTTTATTTTTTTCATTTAGCCCAAAAGTATTACTATTAATTAAATTTATTTCTTCTTGAGAATTTTGGATTTCTTCTGAAAGTGTTTTTAAAACAGGATAATTATATTTAAATCTTTGTAGATTATTCATTATCCTTACTATAGATGGCACCAATCTGAAAGCTGCAGCAGCAAATAACCCTAAAGTTGGAATTAAATTACTCATTTGATTGCTATAGGAATACAAAATAAATACCAAAATTATCATTCCAAGAACAGTTATCCACTCAAACCAAAATCTTGGTAGAGTGTTAGTAAATGAGTGTTTTTTAAATTCTGTTTCAATTGAAACTCGAGCATCTTTTATATAATTATCTATAAATTCTTTCTCTTTACCAAACACCTTAATTTCTTTTATTGCACTAAAGCTATTTGTCATGTTTTTGAGCAAAAAACTCTCATATTTCTGTCTTGTCTCTCCCCATTTTTTTACGTGTCTTTGAATTTTTTTATGAAAAAAGAAACTGAAAACTCCAAATACTGTTAAAGAACACAACGTCCCAAGGGGTTCATAAATAGTTAATAAAGTTAATACACTTATCATTATTGTGGTTTCAGTAACTATTGAAGTGCTTGATGTTAAGACTGCAGCAAATCTCCTTAGATCTAAAAGATTTCTCATTAATTTTGAAGAGTTAGTTTTTAAATGGAAACTGAATGGCTTTGTGAGGTATATGCTAAATAATTTTTTTGATAAATTTAATTTAATTCTAGAAAGATAATCATGTTCTTTATAAGAGGCAAAAGTTAGAAAAATAGCTTTTAAAGTATAAGCAAAAAACAAAGCTAGAACCGAAATTATGAAAAGTCTTTCTTTTGTATAGCCTTCTAATCCCAAAAATTTAAAAAATTTTAAGGTATTTTCACCTGAATCAAATGAAGAGATAATGTGTAAAGCAGGTAAAACTAAACCTATACTTAAAGTTTCAAAAAAAACCACTCCAAATGCAAGAAAGATAATTATTAAAAAGTAATTTCTATCTCTTTTATCAAATAAGTTAATGTATTTTGAAAAATAATTTTTAATCATTAATAATTGTAAAAATTTAATATTTGTGTATATATATACAACATTGTTCAAAATTTGAACAGAGGTAGTTTAATATGATAATACTTGGTATAAACGCAGGTCACGGCGCAAGTGCAGCACTAATGATCAATGGAAAGATTGAATTAGTTTTTCAAGAAGAAAGGTTAACAAAAATTAAAAACTTTCATGGATATCCAAAATTATCAATTGAAAAATGTTTAAAATTTGTGGATTCTTTAAATTTAAAAATAGATATTGCCGTATTTAGTTCTTCCAAACCTTTATCGATTTTGCCTTTTAAATTTCCAATCCAAAATTATTTTAATATAAAAGATTTTAAAGGTTTTTATGGAGAAGAATTTTACGATCGAGTATTAGCAAATAAACCTGTCGGAAATTATTTTAAAAAATTGGAATTAGATAAAAGAAAAAAAACTAATTACTATTTAAGCTTCAAAAATTTTAAAAAGAAAGATTTTTACAATAGAAAAAAAATTTATAACTTTTTTAAAACAACTTTATTAAATCAGTCAAAAAACTTAATTAAGAAAATAGATTTCTTAGACCATCATTCTTGTCATGCACATTATGCTTATTATTCAATTGATAGAAATGAAATTAAAAAAAACAAAGTTGCAGTTATAACACTTGATAGTATGGGCGATAGTATAAACCAAACTCTGTGGTTACCATCAAAAGATAAAAAAAATATTATTAATATTAATAGGAACGCTGAATGCGATATAGCAAGAATCTATAAACTCGTTACATTAATTTTATCTATGAAACCTGGCGAACATGAATACAAAGTTATGGGTTTAGCTGCTTATGCAAAAACTTCCTACAGCATGGAGGTGTACAACAATGTATTTAAAGATTTGCTTAAAATTAAAAATTGTAAAATTGTACACAATAAAAGACCGAAAAATCTTTACCGGTTTTTGATAAAAAAGCTAAATCACTATCGTTTTGATAACATAGCCGGAGGACTTCAAATTTTTGTAGAAAAAATTTGTTCAAAACTTCTTTATCAAATAAATAAAAAATATAAGTCAAAATATTTTACTATTAGCGGTGGCGTATCAATGAACGTAAAATTACACAAAGTTCTCTCAGAGCTTAAATTTGTTAAAAAAATATATGTAGCCCCAACTGGAACAGACGAGTCGTTAGCAATTGGAGCTTGCTACCATATAACAAAGTCTAAGTCTCATTCTTTAAATAATATTTATTTGGGCCAAAAACTTTTTGAAAATAAAAAAAACCCGAGATCTTTTATAAAAAATAAAATAAAAAAATATAAAAATTTAAAAATAACAGAAAATGTAAGAGGAAAAGATATAGCAAAATTGTTAAAAAAAGGAGAGATTATTGCATTAGCTCAAGGTAGAGAAGAATTTGGTGCAAGAGCTCTTGGGAATAGAAGTATTATTGCTGATCCTTCACAGCCAGATGTAGTCAAAACTATTAATGAGATGATTAAAAATAGAGATTTTTGGATGCCTTTTGCTCTAACAATTTTATACGATTACCACAAAAAGTATTTAATTAATTCAAAGAATATAAATTCAGAATTTATGACCATTGCTTTTGATACAAATAAAAAAAAATACAAACAAATTAAAAGTGGAACCCATCCATATGATAATACAGTAAGACCTCAGATGTTAAAAAAAGAGAAAAATAGATTTTATTACAATATTGTTGAAAATTTCTATAAATTAAAAGGCATACCTGCTGTTTTAAACACCAGTTTAAATCTTCATGGTTCTCCGATTTCATCGACTTTTGAGGATGTTTTTTATACTTTTAATAATTCTGGGCTGAAATATTTGTATGTTGAAAACAATTTCTTAATTAAGAAATTAGGGAAAATGTGATTAAAGCTTTGACAACGTTCAATTTTTGAACTAATTGCTTTACAGTTCAAATATTGAACACTATAATATGAGGATTAATGAACGACACAGAATTTGAAATACTAAGGAAAATATCTAAAAAGGCTGTATCTTCCCAAAGAAGACTTTCTAAGGAGTTGGATACAAGTTTAGGAAAAGTTAACTATTGTCTAAAGGCTTTAGCTGACAAGGGTTTGATTAAGATATCAAATTTTAAAAATAGTAAAAACAAGGCTAAATATTTGTACATTTTAACTCCCAAAGGAATATCAGAGAAATCTAAAATTACCTTAAGGTTCATGAAAAGAAAAATGAAAGAGTACGACGAGCTAAAAGAAGAATTAAAAAAAAGTAATCGTTAACTTTGTGATTTATTTCAAGCATTTCCTTAAAATAATTAAATTTATTATTCAGGATCCTTTTTTTTCAATAAAAGATTTTTTAGCAGATATTAAGAAGGATTACTTTACGAAAAAATTATCAAAAAAAAATAATCCTAAAATTATTTGGTGTGCCGGGTTACCAAAATCTGGAACTACTTTAATAGAAGAAATTTTTGATAATCTTCCATACGTGAGAGCAAATACATCTATGTTGAGATTTTATTATCATAATCCTATCCAATTTGATTATCAAAAAAAAAATCTATCTGAACACGATTACCATGGTATTACAGAAAACAATTTTAAATATTTACCAAAGAATAAATTAACTTTTTTCAAAACCCACACACATTTTGAAAAAAAATATTTTGATATAGCAGAAAGGTACGATGCTAAAATAATTATCTCTGTTCGAGATTTAAGAGACATGATGATAAGTAGATATTTCCATATTTATAAAGAAAAAAAAAATCAAGATCATGAACAAATAAAAGACTTAAGTTTTGAAGACGGTTTTATTAAATCTTTAGGTATTATGAAAAATAGAACCATGAAGCCAGTGGTTTATTATTACAATTGGATAATAGAGTGGAAAAAATTTTCTGAAGATAAAAAAATTTTATTATTATGGTATGAAAATTACATTCATAATCCACATTTCTATATTGAACAAATTTTAAAATATTTAAATGTAGATAATAATTTGTCAAATCAAATTCAAAATTCATTAGAAAGAAGTAGAAAAAATTTTTCAAATGATCTAAGCAAAAATTTAAATCACGTGGGAAAAAGAATTTCAACTTTTAGAACTGGAAAATCATATAATTGGAAAAAATATTTCAATAAAAAAATTGAAGACTCTTTTACATCGATGCTCCCTGGGCCTCTTGATTTAGTTACTTATAAAGAAAATGAAAAATAATAAATTAATAATTATTTGGAGCAGTGTTTTCAGAGATTTTGACTACTACCGTTTAGAGTTAAGTTTTCTATCTAAAAAATTCAATATCGAGGTTCATGAAATGGTAAAAATTTTTAACCCTAACTTTGAGGAAGTCTATCAACAAAGATCTAAAAAGAAAATTGTCAAAAGATATAA
>CETH01000839.1_pt1 | contig 17116 bp, 16 predicted proteins | sample 361461 | NCBI WGS metagenome assembly CETH01 (sample SAMEA2622695, study PRJEB7988) | marine metagenome | isolation source: saline water (ENVO:00002010), including
GTTTATCAAACCAATCTTTTCTAAACCAATAAAGGTTTGCGAATTGTTGATCTGGTAGCTGATATAATTTACCGTCTGGACCAGTTGTAAATGATTTACCAATGAAATCATTTATATCTAAAGTTGGTAAAGTAACATCTTTACCTTCCCCCGACATCCAATCTGTTAAATTAACTGCAAGCTGAAGTCTTGAATGAGTACCAATTAAATCTGAGTCATTAATGTATGCATCATACAAATTTCTTCCTGTTTGCATCTGTGTTTGAACTGCCTGCACTACTTCTCCCTCTCCTAATAATTGATGATTTACTTTAATACCAGTAATCTCCTCAAATGCTTTAGTAAGAGTTTTAGATTCATAAGTGTGAGTTGGAATAGTTTCAGATAGAACATTTATTTCCATCCCTTTAAAAGGCTTAGCAGCCTTTTGGAACCATTGAAGCTCTTTAACTCTTTGTTTTTCTGACAAAGTAGAAAGACTAAACTCACCTTTTGCCCATTTACTGATCGCATCAGCATAAGCAGATGTGAAAAGTAGAGAAAAAGTAACAGCAACAGTTAAGATCGATCTTAATGTTTTTAACATTATTTCCCCCTTAAATTGTTGTTTAAACATTTTTATTAAATCGAATCATAGCCCATCTGTCAAAAGTTAACTTGTTCAATTTTTTTCAATTATAAATTGTATTAGGTAATTAAAGTTCTTCTAATTGCAGCATTCCAGCCTTTAAGAACTTTTTTCCTTTGATTAATGCTAGCTCTTGGTGAAAATTTTTTATCGAGGCTCCACTGTTTTGATATTTCTTTAAGTGATTTATAAACTCCAATTTTAAGTCCTGCCATAAAAGCGGCTCCTAAAGCGGTAGTTTCATGAACCTTCGGCCTTAAAACTTTTACATTAATCATGTCTGCTAAATATTGTGAAAACCAATTGTTCATAACCATTCCACCATCAACCTTTACAAGCTTAGGTCTTAAACCGTCTTGTCTCATAGCTTCAAATAAATCGTGTGTTTGATATGCAACTGACTCGATTGTAGCTCTTACAATTTCGTTGGGACCTGTATCCCTTGTTATTCCGCTTAAAACTCCTCTTGCATTCGCATTCCAATAAGGGGCCCCTATACCAGTAAAAGCTGGCACTAAATAAATTCCTGCGTTATCTTTTAAAGACTTAACAATTTTTTCTGTTTCTGACGCTTTCTTTATAAATTTCATTCGATCTCTTATCCATTGAACCCCTGCGCCAGCAATAAAAATTGAGCCTTCAAGTGCATATGTAGTCTTTCCGTTTATTCTGTAACCTATAGTCGTTAATAATCTATTTTTAGAATATATTTTTCTATAGCCTGTATTTAATAAAATAAAAGCTCCTGTTCCATATGTACTTTTTAATGAACCAGGTTCAAAACAGCACTGGCCTATTGTTGCAGATTGTTGGTCACCGACAACTCCTCTGATTGGTATAGACTTGCCCGTTATAGATGAATGTGTTGACCCATAATCATCAGCACAATCTTTTACTTCTGGAAGGATATGTTTATTAATTTTTAAAATTTTTAAAATTGTATCGTCCCATTTATTTGATGAAATATTGTAGATCATGGTCCTACTAGCATTAGTTGCGTCAGTCGCATGAACTTTTCCTTTGGTTAATCTCCAAATCAAAAAACTATCTATGGTACCAAAAAGAAGTTGTTTCTTTGACATTAGCTTTCTTGCAAGAGGTACATTGTCCAATATCCACTTGATCTTAGTTCCAGAAAAATATGAGTCTATTAATAGTCCAGTTCGATTAAAAATAATTGTTTCTTTGTTTTGTTTTCTTAGTCTTTTACAGAATTCCTCTTGCCTTCTATCTTGCCAAACAATCGCATTATATACAGCTCTGCCTGTTTTTTTATCCCACAAAACAGTTGTCTCTCTTTGATTTGTAATGCCAATTGCCAAAATATTTCCCTTAAGTCTTTTAGCTTTACTAATTACATTTTTAAGCGTTTTTAAAGTAGTACTCCAAATTTCTTCAGGATTATGTTCAACCCAGCCACTTTTAGGAAAGTATTGTGTAAATTCTTTTTGTGATGAAAAAATAGGTTTGCCTTTTATATTAAATAAAATAGCCCGGCTTGATGTTGTTCCTTGATCGATTGATATGATGAAATTTTTTTTCATTGATTAAAATTTTCCCATTTAATATTTAAGCTTGTATTTTGAAGGATAGCATCAATCATAGAAATCATTAACGGTAATTTTTTATCATCAAAATCTTCTTTAACTTTATTGCCTATTTCAAAAATTAATTCAGCACCTTCAACGGTTACATCTGACATTTTAGTTTTCTTGGCTTCTGAAAAAAGAATACCTTCTCCTATGTGAGCTCCCATTTTACTATTTCTGCCGCCAGCTGCACTAACATATAAATCACCAAGACCCGCTAATCCTTTAACAGTTTCTTTTTTTCCTTTTAAAAATTCTGTAAAAACTTCCATCTCATAAACAGATTGTCTAAGTAGTGTTGCAGAAGTATTTAAATAAATATTGGATTTATTTTTTAATTTATTGATTCCTGGGGCAGCTCCAATTACCATAGAAAAAATATTTTTAATTGCAGAACAAACTTCAACACCATTTATATCGGAAGATGCTGTTGCATGATAATAATCAGTTTTTAGCATTTTACTTAATGTCCTAGCTGTGTTTAAATCTTTATTAGCGATTACTACACCACTATGAACTCTATTAGCTAAACCATGAGCTAAACAGGGTCCGCCAACAGCAGATAAATTTATTTCCTTAATACCTTTTAATGATAATAATCTTTCAAGTTTGTCGACTAGTAATTCATAATTATTTTCATGGATACTTAAGCCTTTTGTCAACATTAATAAATTAGGTAATTTTCCATTTTGTGAAACTTTTTTGAGTACATCAGCAATCCAGTCAATACCTTTTGAGCTGACTCCTATAACAATTAAATCAGGTTTGTTTTGAAAAACATTTGTAATCGACTCATACTTAAAAAATTTAATATTACTAGAAATTTTCTGATTAAGACCTAAATGAAAACTATTTTTATTTATTTCATCCACTGTTTTATCCTCTAAATGCGTACCAACTATAGTCACTTCATATTTATTGTCAGAACAGGGATAAGCAAATGCTGTTCCCATAGAACCTGCTCCGATTATAACTATTTTTTTCATAAATTAATTTTCAAAAAGTATTTTTCTAGCTAATATTAAAATTGCAAGTAATTCAATTTTAGCTATCACCATAAATATAGTAAGTGAAATCTTAGAAAATGTGAATAATTCACTAAACTGTATTTGATTTAATCCATAAATACTTGATGTAGTTGTGTTTGTTAAAGTTAATATGGATAATTTAAAAGAGTTCTCAAAGTCCAAATAATCTACCATCAAAATACTACTTAAAATAAATAAGCTAAGAAAGAACAATATAAAAATTAAAAAAGACATTTTAATATTATCAGAATTAATTTTATTTTCTGAAAACATTATTTTGGTATTTAAAATAAAATTAGGTTTTACCAACTTATGAATTTCAATCAAGAAACCTTTGAAAAGGATATAAATTCTTAAGAGTTTTAAACCTGACGTAGTAGATAATACTGAACCTCCAATTAATGTTAAAATTAAAAAATACAAACCAAAATTATCTGATACTTCCCCAGTACTTATACCTGAAGTTCCTATGCTTGTTAAAATATTAACAAATGTTGACGATAATTTTAGATCATTTGTAAAATAAAAGATTGCTGAAAAAAAGAATATTAATACAATTAAGTATAAATCTTCTTTATTGTTTTTGAGGTTAGATCTATTAATAAATAAATTATATAAAATATAAAAATTTAATATTGAGATTAAAAAACCAAAACACAAAGCAATAGATTGAAGGTTATTTGTAATTATATCGTTTAAAAAATTGGTTGGAATAAAACCACCTGAAGATATAACTGTCATTGCTAAATTTAAACTATCAAAAATCCTAAGGCCTGATATGAAAAAAAAAATGAAAATAATTAAAGTTAAAGAAAGATAGATTAGAAATAATCTATTAGCAACAGAAAGGAGATTTGAAGATAAATTTAATTTACTTTCTAAATTAAAAGTATAATTAATCATCTTTAAATTGAACTGTTTATTAGAAAATATCAAAATCAAAAAAATTAAAAAATAAAATCCACCAAACCATTGAGAGGATGATCTCCAAAGTATTAAAGGTGGATCTAATAAATTTAATTGTTCAAAAATTGTAAAACCTGTGCCAGTTAGACCAGATACAGACTCAAAATACGCATCAACAAATGAGATATTGTAATTACTATAATAATAAGGAGCTAATATAAAAAATGAAACAATAAAATAGATCAAAATTATTAAAAATATTTGTCCATAAATATCTATAGATTCTCTATCTTTTTTCCCAACATAAAGTAAAATTACACCAGAAAAAAGAGATGTAAATAAAACAAATACATAGGAATACAAATTTTCTAAATAGTTGAAATATAATGAATAAAAAATATTTGCTAATGACATCAAACTTATTGGTAAAAAACTCAGACCTAAATAATATAAGCTTGATTTAAATTTCATTATTATGAAGTTATTTTAAAAATATCTTCAACATCTTTTAATTGTTCTCTCTTAGAAAGAATTACAACTATATCATCTTTTTCAAAAACTAAATTAGATCTCGGAATTAAAACTTTATTTTTTCTAACAATAGCACCGACTCTTACTTCTTCAGGTAAGTTTGAATCTTTTATAGACTTATTTACTAGTTCTGAAGATTCTAAAATTTTTGCCTCTAAAAATTCGTATTGACCGTCTAGTAGTGAAAAAACTGTGTCTATTGTTCCCATATGAACATGTTTCATTATTGTTGAAACAGTAGCCATTCTTGGATCAACTAAATCATCGATTTTGAGTGACTCCTGTAAAAGACTGTAATTCTGTTTATTAATTATTGCTATTGTTCTTTTTGATGGTGTATATTTTTCTGCAAGCACACAAGACATTATATTGTCCTCGTCGTCTTCTGTTAATGCAAAAACTGTTTCCACCTCTTCTATATTTGCTTCTTTTAATATCTTTTCATCAAGCGGGTCACCACAAATTACAATTGATGAGGATAGTTCCCCTGCAATTTGTTCAGCTCTCTCTTTATTTTTTTCAATAATTTTTATTCTTAGTCCTTCGGTGCCTTCAAGAAGTTTTGCTAAATGCAATCCTACATTACCGCCACCAATTATAAGAATTTTTTGAGCAACTTTTTCATTGTGTCCAAATACTGACAATAGTTTATTTATTTGTTCTGTGCTAACAATTACATAAACTTTGTCACCTACCTTCATCTGGTCATTTTTTTTTAGAAATACAAAATTCTCTTTTCTTTCAGCTCCAAAAATATGTGCCCTAAATTCAGGAAATTTTTTTGTCAAATCCTTAAGAGGGATATTGGCTATGGGGCAATTTTTTTCGATTAAAATTTCTAACAGTTTAACTTTGTCTTTGATAAATGGAACATTATCTAAAGCTCCTGGCGCTTCTAATTTTCTATAGAGAGATTTTGCTACTTCACGCTCCGGAGATATAATAACGTCAATTGGTATATTAGATTTACTATATAATTTACTCCATTTACCTTCTAAAAAGTCCTGTGTTCTTATTCGTGCTATTTTTTTGGTAATATTAAATAATGAGCTTGCAATTTGACATACAATCATATTGATCTCATCATTTCTAGTAACAGCGATAATCATATCTGTATCTTTTGCTCCAGCATTTTCCAAAACGGAAGGCAACGTAGCTCTACCAACGATTCCTTTTACATCTTGGGTTTCATTGATTTTTTTAATATCATCTGAGGATTGATCTATTACTGTCACAGAATGACCTTGTGCTTGCAATTGCTTACTTATCGAAAAACCGACCATGCCGGCACCACATATTATAATATTCATGATTAGTTAATACCTTTAATACCTAAAGATTTAAGTTTTCTATGAAGAGCTGATCTCTCCATGCCAATAAATTCTGCGGTTTTAGAAATATTTCCTTTATTTTTTCTCAATTGATTGAGAAGATAATTTTTTTCAAAATTTTCTCTCGCTTGCTTTAATGGATAAGACATTGAGTCTTGTCTGCTTTCTATTTGTTCAGAAGAATTTTTACTCAAAATTTCATGTAAAAATCTACCAATATTAGATTTGTTTTCATTTTGGGAAAGTATTGTAATTCTTTCAACTAAATTTCTTAATTCTCTAACGTTACCAGGCCAATCATAACTATATAGAAGATCATCCTCCGAATTAATATCAATCTCGGGTATACCATTGATCTCGGATATTTTTTTTTGAAAATACTTAATTAAAATTGGTATATCTTCAGTTCTAGATTTTAATTGGGGAATTTCAATTGGCACTACGTTTAACCTGTGATAAAGATCTTCTCGAAAATTTCCTGTTAAAACCTGATTTTTAAGGTCCTTAGATGTTGATGAAATAATTCTTATATTTACGTTAATATCTTTTGTTCCATTTAATCTTTTAAACTTTTGGTCAATCAAAACTCGCAATATTTTAGCTTGGGTATCAAGTGGAATTTCTGAAACTTCATCTATTAATAAAGTTCCATTCTTTGCTTTTTCTAAAAAACCATAACTAATACTGCCATCTGAATTTTCTGTTCCAAAAAGTTCTTGTTCATAATTATCAGATTGAAGTAAAGCTCCATTTAAAACTATAAACGGCTTGTCTGATCTTGAAGATTGTTTATGTATTTTTCTAGCAACAAGTTCTTTTCCAGAGCCTGTGGGCCCAGAAATAAGTATTCTACTATCTGTGGATGACAATTTATTTATAAGTTTTTTAATTTTATTTATCAATGCACTATCACCAATAAGCTCAAAAGAATGGAATAATTTATTTTCTAACTGAACATTTTCTTTTTTAAGAGATATATTTTCTAGTGCTCTATTAACAAAATTTAAAAGTTGTTCAGCAGCAAATGGTTTTGTAATAAATTCATATGCGCCTAACTTTAATGATTCAACTGCCATTTCAACATTCGCGTGGCCAGATATCATGATAACTGGAATATAATCACTTATACCTTTAATTTTTTTTAGTAGATCAATCCCATCTTTATCACCCTTATCTAACTTGACATCAATGATGGCAAGATCAGGTAATTTTTTATCTATTTCTTTAACAGCCTGATCATAATTTGCAGCCTCTCTTATGTCATAGTTCTTATCTTTAAGAAGATTTGATACTAAACTTCTAATGTCAAAATTATCATCGATTATTAAAACTTCTTGTTTCATTATAGTTTGGGAATATAAATATCTATTTTAGCTCCATTAGAATTTTTTATAAACTTAATTTCACCATCATGCTCATTGATAATTTTGGACACTATAGGCAAACCTAAACCTGTGCCTTCTTTTTTTGTTGTAAAGTATGGCTTTGTTATAATTTTTGTATCTGTAAAGCCAATACCATTATCTTGCATTTTGATCACTATATATTCATTATTCTTGTTTATTTCCACATTAATTTTTCCTTGTAAATCGCTGTTTTTTTGTTTTTTTTCATCAATAGCCTCGATAGAGTTTTTTATTAGATTTAAAAAGACTCTATTTAGTTGTTCTTTGTCACCATTTATTAGATATGAGGTGCTACTGTCTTTATCTAAATTTATTTGAATTTTTTTATGAGACATTTTGTAAAAATTAACGGCATTAGTTAATTCTTTATAAATATCAATTTTCTTTAAAATAGGTGATGGCATTCTTGCAAAATCTGAAAATTCATTTACTAATTTTTTAATATCAATAATTTGCCTATTAATAGTTTCTAAGTATTTTGTAAATTCATCCTTATCATCCTTAATTTTTTCTGAATACTTATCTCTAAGTCTATCTATTGAAAGCTGTATAGGTGTTAAAGGATTTTTAATTTCATGCGCTAGTTTTCTTGCAACTGTCTCCCATGCAGAAAACCTTTCTGCTGTAAGTAGTTTTTCTTGTTGTTTTTTTAATCTATCAATCATGCTATTAAAATTTTTATTTAATATTTTTATTTCATCATCGGATTCTATATCGGGAACTCTACTGTCTAGTTGGCCGATACTTATATTTTTTGATGCTGAAATTAAATTAATAATGGGTTTTGTTAATCTTCCTGCAAAAGTAATTGCCAATACTATAGTTAAAAATAACAACATAGAAACAACAATTATATAAATAATAGCGAAAGTTATTTTAATTCCGGTTCTATTATTTTCAACAGTGTAATAAAAATTTACAGCTTGTTCCGTAGCATCTAAATAATTTAATAAGTCAGATTGTATATTTCTTGAAATATAAAGGTAAGTATCAATGTAATTATTTAATTTAATCATAACTGCCGTTTTTTCCACCAATGTATTTATTTGAATTGGTTTTCCTTCAAGGGCTTGATTAAAATTCTCTTCTGTAGGTAAAATAAATTCATTTGAGGGATTGTTGCTATCTCTAAGCAATATACTTCCGGTACTATCAATTAAATAAATCTCATCAATTCTTCTCAATCTTTTTTGAGCATTAACAAAGTTTTTATATTTTATTGGGTCAGAATAAAAAATATTTGAATATTTATTTAAATCTACACTTATTAAAAAGATATCAGCTTCTACAGTTTTTTTTGTTTCTTCAATATAATTTTTTGCAACTTCATATGAATTATTAACAGCTGACGTTATTTTGTTATCAAAATATTTTTGTAAACCAACATTAAATAATACTAGTGAAAAAATAGCTATTATTAAAGATGGGATAAAAGCAAAAAGCGAAAATTGGAGAACATAATTAAGACTAGTTTTTGATCCAGTTTTTTTTTGTTTGTATTGAGAAAAAATATTTGAGGTTTCTTTAACCAATAATGCTAAAAAAATTATAAGAAGTATAATATCAAAAATTAACAAATATTGAATATTGCTTTTGTTAAAGAAAATAAAATTCTGATTAATGAAAGTTATAAAGGTGAATATTCCTAATAAAACACATATAAATGATACCCCAAAAAACCATTTAAATCTTTTTATAGTATTAATCATTTTATTTTCTTAATATTTTACATAAATATGAGGTAAATTAATATAATGAGTTTTTGCTTAATTTTATTAGCGGCTGGAGATAGCAAAAGATTTGGATCTAAAATACCCAAACCATTTGTAAAAGTTGGGGGAAAGACTGTTTTAGAGCATTCTTTAACCAAATTTAATAATTTTAAACAAATAAAGAAAATAATAGTAGTTATTAATGAAAAACACAAAAAATATACTAAAAATTTAAGATTTAAAAAAATTATAGGAGGAAAAACTAGACAAGATTCAACGTTAATTGCACTGAAATATATTAAAAAAAATAAAGTTAATTTTTCAAACGTACTCATCCATGATGCAGCTAGACCTAATCTTTCCATTGGTCTAATAAAGAAGATTTTAAATAAATCTAAAAATTATTCGATTATACCTAAAATTAAGATAAGCGACGCTCTTAAAGAAATTGTAAGCAAAGATACTATTGTGAACACATCAAGAGAAAAATTTTTTGTAACACAAACACCGCAGTCGTTTAATTTAAATGAGATACTTAATTTACATATAAAAAATAAATTTTTTTATAAGGATGATGATATGTCTCTGTTACAATCTTTAAAAAAAGTTAAATTTATTCAAGGAGAAAAAAATAATTTAAAAATTACAGACAAAGAAGATATGTTTATTTTTAAAAGTTTTATGGGATCAAAATTGAATGTTGGTATTGGTTTCGATGTACATAGACTCGTTCCGAAAAGAAAACTTTATCTTGGCGGATTAAGAATAAAATCAAAACTTGGTACTTTAGGACATTCGGATGGTGATCCAGTTTTGCATTCAATAACAGATGCAATTCTTGGAGCTTGTAGCATGGGTGATATTGGAGATTCATTTTCTGATAAAAATAAACTTTATAAGAATATAAGGTCTACTATTTTACTTAAAAATATTATAGAAAAAATAAAGTCCAAAAATTATTTTGTTAATAATTTAGATATAAATATTATTGCTCAAACTCCAAAAATAAAAAAATATAAAAAAAAAATCATAAAAAATATTTCTAAGTTATGTGAAATTTCAGTAGACAAAATTAATATCAAAGGAAAAACTACCGAAAAGTTAGGTGTGATTGGAAAAGAAAAAGCAATAGCGGCTGAAGCTATTGTTTCTGTTATAAAATATGATTAAAAAAATTAATTACAACTTAATAACACTGTTTGTTTTTAACGGACTTATTCAAAAACATAGGGGAACCTGGGCCTCACTTTTTACAACCATATTCCTATTTTTAGTTTTAAAAGTTTTAAACATATCTGTTATATTTATTTCTTTTTTAATTCTTATAATATTTTTTTACTCTCTTTATGCTATTAAAGAATGCCTCCAAGATTTTAAAGATGAAGATCCACAGCAAATTGTTATAGATGAATTTATTGGTCAATCTATACCAATTTGTTTATACGAATTATTTCATAGCAATAATTCTAACAACTTGTATGAGTCTCTGCAGATATATTTTTGGTTTTTTTTGTTATTCAGATTATTTGATGGCCTCAAACCTTTTCCGATAGATTATATTGACAGAAAGTATAAAAATTCTTTAGGAATAGTTTTTGATGATGTTTTAGCTGGTATTTATGTAGTTCTTTGTCTTATTTTGTTTATGATTGGTAAAACTTTTTTTTATTAATGAAAAAATTAAATAATAAAATTCTTAAATTACTCAAAAAAAAAAGACTTAAAATATCAGTTGCTGAGTCCTGTACCGGTGGCATGTTATCATCTTTACTAACGTCTTTAAGTGGGTCATCAAAGATATTTATATTAGGACTAGTAACTTATTCAAATCAATCTAAAAATAATATTCTAAAAGTGCCAAATAAAATAATAAAAAAATATGGTGCTGTAAGTTATCAATGTTGTCTTAGTATGGTAAATAACTTAATAAAATTAAGTAAAAGTGATATTGCTGTTTCAATTACTGGTATCGCTGGACCATCTGGAGGAACTAAGAAAAAGCCGGTTGGACTTGTTTATATTGGTATTAAAAAAGGAAGTATTGTTAAAGTAATCAAGCTTAATTTTAAAAATAAAAACCGAATAAAAATTCAAAAATTAACCGTAAAAAAAACTTTGGAATTAATTTTAGGAATTCTTAAATAATTCTATAGCTCTCTTTTCAAACGCAGTAGCAATATTACTCAAACCCCTCTCAAATGACTTTTCCATCAAAGCGTTGTAAAAAACATTCTTAATTTCAAAATCAATTTTAAAATTTACCTCACTTTGGTTATTTATTTCTCTAATAACCCATTCATTTTGCAAATGTTTTAATGGGCCGCCAATATTATTGACGATAATTTTATCTTTTTTTTTATAATAAGTTACATGGCTTTTGTAAGTTTGATTTAAAAATTTTTTTCCAACTGTTAGGTCAGCTTCCATTTGGATAATATCTGTTAAATCTTCCTTCTTAAAGATTCTTCCATTTAAACACCACGGAACAAATTCAGGATATTTTTCAATATCAAGTATCATCGTAATTAAATCAGTCTTTTTGCAGGGTATAATTTTTTTTATTGAAGCGTTAGGCATTTTAATTGTTCGTCTCGCACATTTTGTAATTTTTTAAAATCCTCGTCTGCATGATAAGAAGATCTAGTTAGCGGAGATGAAGCAACTAATAAAAAACCCTTAGACAAAGCAATATTTTTTAATTCGGTAAATTCGTTTGGTTGATAATATCTCTGCAAGGGGTAATGTTTGCTAGAAGGTTGGAGGTACTGTCCAATAGTAAGGAAATCAACATTTGCTGTTCTTAAATCATCCATAACCTGTATGATTTCATCTTTTTTCTCACCTAAACCAACCATCAAACCTGATTTCGTAAAAATTTTAGGTTGAATTTTTTTAACATTCTCTAGAAGTTTGATTGACGCATAATATCTAGACCCCGGTCTAACTTGTAAATAGAGGCTAGGAACTGTTTCTATATTATGATTAAAAACATCTGGATTTGACTCTAAAACTTTTTCATACGAATTTCCTTTTCTTAGAAAATCTGGGGTAAGAACTTCTATAGTGGTGTTAGGATTATTTTTTTTGGTTTCAATAACAACATTTTTAAAATGGCTCGCCCCACCATCTTCTAAATCATCCCTATCTACTGATGTAATAACAACATGGTTTAAACTTAGTTCTTTGACTGCTTTAGAAATTTTAAATGGTTCTAATTTATCCAAAGTATTTGGTTTGCCAGTTTTGACATCGCAAAAAGCACAGCCTCTAGTACAAGTATCTCCCATAATCATGAAAGTTGCATGTTTTTTACTCCAACACTCAGTAATATTAGGACAGTTAGCTTCTTGACAAACCGTGTTAAGTTTATTTTTATTAACAATCTCTCTTGTTTTGAAAAAAATTTGACTATTTATAATTTTAGATCTAATCCACTTTGGTTTTTTCTTAATTGGATTAACAGGTTTGTTAATTTTTTCAGGATGTCTTACTTTAAATTTACTCATTTATTTTGATTAATATTTCATTTTTTTTACCAAAACTTAATTTGTCTCTTACTAATGTGTCGATAAAATCCAAATCAGTCTTTTCTGATAGTAAGCTGTTTTTGTTGTCCATTTCATTTAATTCTTTTTTTAATTTTTCTTTGTTAGCTATTAAACTGTTTTTAATTTTTGTTTTTTCAATGTATGAGAAAAAACCTCTGTTTCCATCAAAAAAGTTTATTAAAACATATAGAAGCAAAAATATGCTTATGAATAATAATTTTTTTCTTTTTAGGACGTGATAAAATCTCATATTTTAGATTTTAGCCATTTTTCCAGAATTTCCAAGTTCCTCTTGGATCCTGATTAGTCTATTATACTTAGAAACCCTTTCAGATCGAGCTAAAGATCCAGTCTTAATCTGAGATGAATTTGTCGCAACAGCTAAATCTGCTATAAATGTATCCTCTGAGTCGCCAGATCTATGCGAAATTACCGTCTTAAAGCTATTATCTTGGGCTAATTTTATAGTTTTCAGAGTTTCGGTGACGGTCCCAATTTGATTTAATTTAATCAATATTGCATTTGCAGATTTTTCTTTAATACCTTTTTTTAATCTCTCAACATTTGTCACAAAAAGATCATCACCAACTACTTGAATATCAGTTTTTTCACTTAATTTTTTCCATAATTCCCATTCATCTTCGCCGAACGGATCTTCTATTGAAACGATTGGATATTTTTTAATAAGATTAAGATAATAGTCGATAGACAAAGATTTTTTGAGCTCATTAGCGGCCACATCTAAGCATAATGTTATATCTTTACCTGGTTTTAAATTAGATTTTTCAATAGCTTTTAATATAGTTTCGATTGCCTCTTCGGCGCTATCTAAATTGGGAGAAAAACCTCCTTCATCTCCAACATTTGTATTGTCAACAATTTGCTTGAGGTTTTGAATTACCAAAAAACTTTTTTGTATTGCTTCTGAAAAAGATCGGCATTTTTCTGGACGTATCATAAATTCTTGTATATCTAAATTATTTTTAGCATGTACCCCGCCATTAATAACATTTAACAATGGAGTAGGTAATGTATAATTGTTTGAATGCTTTAAATGTTTGTATAATGGTTTTTTATTATGCATAGCACCCAATCTACATGCTGCCATTGAAACAGATAGGATAGAATTAGCTCCTAGTTTTTTCTTTTGTTTTGTACCATCTGTTTCTATTAGTATTTTATCAATTAATGATTGATCGTTTACATCGATATTTATTAGAGCTTTAGAGATAGGACCATTTATGTTTTCCACTGAATTAAAAACACTTTTATCTAAATAATCTTTGTTTCCTTTATCTCTTAATTCAAAAGCTTCGTATGTACCAGTAGATGCACCAGATGGTACAATAGCAGTTGCAGATAAGTTTTCAGTATATACTTCAGCCTCAACTGTTGGATTTCCTCTGCTATCAAAAACTTGTCTGCCTTTGATTTTTTTAATTTTTTCCATTCTTTATTAATCTGTCAATCTCAACTAATTGTTCTAAGAGTTTAGGTATTTTGGATAAAGGAACCATATTAGGTCCGTCCGATGGAGCGTTGTCTGGATCAGGGTGTGTTTCCATAAAAACTGCCGCAACACCAACTGCAATAGCGGCTCTAGAAAGATATTCGACAAATTCTCTTTGACCTCCACTTTTGTCACCCATACCACCAGGTTGTTGTACTGAATGCGTTGCATCAAAAACGACTGGATAACCATTTTTAGCCATGATGGGTAATGATCTCATATCAGAGACTAAAGTGTTGTAACCAAAACTTGCTCCTCGTTCGGTGACCAAAATATTTTTATTACCTGAGTCTTCAATTTTTTTTGTAACATTTACCATGTCCCAAGGTGCTAAGAATTGTCCCTTCTTAACATTTATAATCTTTCCTGTTTTAGCAGCTGCTACTAATAGATCTGTTTGTCTACAAAGAAAAGCAGGTATCTGCAAAACATCTACATGTTTTGAAACTATACTGCATTGTTCTACGGTATGAATATCTGTTAACACTGGAACCTCAACTTGTTTCCTAATTTTATCAAAAACTGGAAGGGACTTTTCAAGACCAACTCCTCTCTTACCGTTTAAACTAGTTCTATTTGCCTTATCAAAGGAAGTTTTATAAATAAGTCCTATCCCAAGTTTCTCGGTTATATTTTTAAGTTCAGAAGCAACGTCGAGAGAGTGTTGCTCACTTTCTAATTGGCAAGGTCCTGCAATTAAAGTGAAGGGGGCTGTGTTTGAAATACTTATCTTTCCACATTTAACAATTTTGCTTGGCATTAGTTTTTTCTCCCGTTAATACTAGCTGCTTTTACAAAAGATGAAAATAGTGGGTGAGGTGTAAAAGGCCTTGATTTAAACTCAGGATGAAACTGAACACCAATAAACCATGGATGATCTCTTAATTCAATTATCTCAGGAAGTGAACCATCTGGGGATAAGGCAGAAAAAATTAGACCTTTTTTTTCAAAATCATTTTTATACTTTATGTTCACTTCATATCTGTGTCTGTGTCTTTCCTTGATTTTCTTTTCAGAATAAATTTTTGATATTAAAGAATTATTTTTTAATACTGCGTCATATAAACCTAATCTCATAGTTCCACCTAAATTTTTTTTAGTTCCTTTAATTTTTTTCTTTCCTTTTTGCCACTCTTCAATCAATCCAACAACCGGAGTGCAATTGTTGCCAAATTCACTAGTAGATGCATTCTTGATATTCAAAAGATTTCTAGCGGCCTCTATAACAGCCATTTGCATACCAAAACAAATACCAAAGAAAGGTATATTGTTCAATCTTGCGTATTTTATGGCAGCTATTTTGCCCTCGGTACCCCTTTTTCCAAAACCACCTGGAATAAGAACGCCCGTTACATCCTTAAGTAAGGGTTTTATATTGTTCGGTTTTAAATTTTCTGAGTCTATTCTCTTTAAATTGACTTTAACATTATTTGATATGCCGCCATGTATCAGAGCTTCATCTAATGATTTATAAGCATCTTTTAAATCTACATATTTTCCTATAATCCCAATATTTACATCTTTCTTCGGATTTAATACTCTTAAGGTTATATTTTTCCATTTGCTAAGATTAGGTGATTTTTTATTTTTAATATTAAAATATGAAAGAACTCTATCATCAAGTTTTTCTTTATGAAAACTTATTGGAGCTTCATATATAGTTTTCACATCAACAGTTTCGATAACATTGTCTATAGGAACATTACAAAATAAAGATATTTTCTTTCTTTCTGTCTTCGGTATTTTTCTTTCAGATCTACATATAATTATATCAGGTTGTATACCTAAACTTCTTAATTCTTTAACTGAATGTTGAGTAGGTTTTGTTTTTAATTCACCAGAAGCTTTTAAATAAGGAACTAAAGTTAGGTGAATGAATAAACTATTTTTTTTTCCTACATCATTTGAAAATTGTCTTATTGCCTCTAGAAAAGGGAGACTCTCAATATCACCTACTGTTCCCCCAATTTCACATATTACAAAATCCTCATTATTTACATCTTGAGAAATAAATTTTTTAATTCGGTCAGTGACATGGGGAACTACTTGAACAGTTCCTCCCAAATAGTCACCTCTTCTTTCTTTTTGTATAATGTCACTATAAATTCCACCTGTTGTAATATTATCAGATTGTGTAGCAGATATTCCTGTAAATCTTTCGTAATGGCCAATATCTAAATCTGTTTCAGCACCATCATCTGTTACGAATACTTCTCCGTGTTGAAATGGATTCATAGTCCCAGGATCTACATTTAAATATGGATCTAATTTTCTGACTCTAACTTTGTAACCTCTAAGTTGAAGAAGTGAAGCTAATGAAGCCGAAGATAGTCCTTTGCCTAAAGAGGATACCACGCCGCCAGTAACGAATACATATCGCGCCATGGAAGGACAATATATCTAATTTTAAAAAAAAATAAAGTTTATTTTGATGAGTCTGGAATTTTTGGTGTATTTGAATCTTTTTCTTCTTCAATTTTCTCTAAAACTGATTGAGTTTCTTGCAAATCACCTCTTGAAAGAATTACAAGGGAGATGCTCGATATAATGAACAAAGTTGCAATTATTGCTGTGGATTTAGTCAAAAAGTTACCTACGGTTCTTGTAGAGGCAAAATTTTCTTGTGACAAACCTAATCCAAGCGCTCCACCCTCTGATCTCTGCAAAAGTATTATTAAAACTAACACAATAGCCAAAACAACATTTAGAACAGTTAGGATTGTTTCCATATAGGTTATTTATAGAAATTTTTTATTATATCAATGAAATTTTTTGAAGATTTTGAGGCACCACCAATTAAAAAACCGTCTAATTCATCAATAGATTTTAAACTATTTATGATATTTTTGTCTACGGAACCACCATAAATAAGTTTTGGCTGATAACTAAGTTTAAATTTTTTTTTGGTAAACTTCTTAACAGAAAAA
>CETH01139388.1_pt1 | contig 17111 bp, 8 predicted proteins | sample 361461 | NCBI WGS metagenome assembly CETH01 (sample SAMEA2622695, study PRJEB7988) | marine metagenome | isolation source: saline water (ENVO:00002010), including
AGATGGAATTACATATCTTGCACGATAAATTGTATCTAATGCGTTTCTAGTGTCAGATTTTCTTGTAATAAATGTTCTAGGTGTTGCCTCTCCTAAAGATGTAGATCCAAGTGAAACAATTCTATCAAAAATTGTATTATCTGTAGGTGATACCTTAATAAACCACTGTGATTGAGTAGGATCGTATTGTATTGGGTGTCCAATATCACCAGAATTCTTATCAGATACTCTACTTACAACTGTTAGAACTCCACCCTTATCATTAATATCCAATGCAGTTCCATCAATTGCATCATTTAGAGTTTTAGCAAGTTTAATATTTGTATTGGTTGTTAATCCTGAAGTAATGGCATAGTAAATGCTATTTGGGTTAACTCCATCAGGAAGTTGACCACTATCACTTATAACACGAACTGACTCACCTGTTAAGAAATCATGAGCAGCAGTAAGAGTGATAACATTTTGGAATCCACCAGCACTAAATTGACCTATGCTATTGATACCTGTAGGACTTCTATCAACAGTAAATGATTTCTCAAAACTACTGTCAGAACCAGGCATTACTATTCTAGCACTAAATTCACTAGTAACACCACCATCAGCACTAACAAACTTTAATGTGTCATCTGGTCTTGCACCAACTCTATATCCTTCAATAACATTCTCTGGTGGAACATCTTCATTAGTTTGCTCATAAAGATATAAGTGGGAAGTAGAACCTACACCAACAGCAGTTCCTGTTACATTAACATCAATAGACTCAAATTCTACTGAACTCTCTGTGAGAGGGATTTCTTTTGGTGGAATAATATGTGTAATATATCCTTTGTCATCTTGCTTAAACGCATTATTCTTAAATCCTACAGCGTTTAGAGCAGAAGCACCAAAGTTTGAGTTAGAGTTAGTGATAGATTGATCACCACCACTCTCTGCTAAAAAGTGCTCTGCATATCCAATAGCGAATACAGAAACAATTTGTAGAACAGAATCATTAGAACACTTAATATGATAGTTTCTATATGATGGTTTGTATATTGCTTTAGAATTTGTGCTTAAATTCTCATTTCCTGGTTGTGTGCTGTCATCATACTGACCAGTAGCAGGACTATCGTTGTTGTAGATAACAAAAGCATTATCATCCTTCTGAAGACCGATACCAGTAAACTGTGCAACCACCATACTCTTAAATCCAGTTGCTTTCTTACCGTCAGCAAATAGACCACACATACCAAAAACAGATCTCAATGATACGTTGAAGATATATGGAGATGCTGATGTAACAGTATCAGAAGAAAGAGTTAAGGTAGCACCAGTAACTGTTGGATGAACAACTGCTGGTGAATTTTGAACATTATAGACTACTCTGTCATTAGTTGGTCTTTCTGCCACAACAAACTTACCATCATAACCAGAGGCAGGGACACCCTCTACACGGAATGGTGTATCTACGTCTAATCCAGTAAATGTGGGATCATCAATAATTGCTGTAATTTGTGTTGTTGCAGTTGCACCATCACCAGAGAAAATACTACTAATTCCAACAGATTTTCCTGTAGAACCAACAATTCTAAATTCGTCGATTTTAGGTTGTATGTCTAATCCAGTGCTTGGATAATCTGGTTCAATTGCACGACCAGATGACTGACCATACACAAGACTAACTTTCTCATAATACATATCCAAGTCAGTACGACTTGAAGAGAAGGTCATAAAGGTGTCATTGATATTAACACCATTTACACCATCAGCATATTCAAAGGTAGTTAACTTATGATGTGAAAAATTAGGAACAAACTCATTTGCCGTATAATCAACAAAACATTTTCCATTTGGATTTGCATCAAACATGGAAAATTGCCAAAAATAGCAACCACCAGTTACACGGAAAAGTGCAGATCTTTCAATATTATCGTTTGTTGGATTTGGAACGTATTTTGGTCTTATTTTTGTTTTTCTTAAATCAAGACCTACAAGAGATGTTCCTCTAGGAATAATAACACCACCAAAGACACTATTCAACTTATAGAGTTCATTATCAGATGATTCTAAATCAAAATTAGTCGTTAAATCGTAAGGTGGTAAAGCGTTGGTTGTCTGTCCGTTTCTTAATCTATAATTATTTGCACCATCAGGAATATAACCAGGTCTATTGTCTATAGTATGATCTCCAGGGTATAACAAGATTGTAGTCTTACCAAATCTATCATTATCCAATCCTTTCTGATATGAAAATCTTGCTGATTCAATTAATGCTCTTTGAATTGTCTTAAATGGACGAGTCAGTGAATTACCACGGTTTTCAATACTATCCGTTGCATCCAAGTCATTTGGATTGACATAGAGAATAGTTCCTCGTGCCGACTTTAGAAAATTATCTAATCTGGAGAGACCCATCTTATTAACACTATAGTTCTTGTTATGGATTATTTATCATTGAACAAATCCATGCAAAACCCTACGTGAGCAAAAATTTGGCGGGATTTTTTTCCGACTTTTTTGGAATTAAAAGTCGATTTTCCCTCACAGAGGACTTGTATAAGATACGACATCATCAGGTGCAGTGTTCCTTACAACATCTAGCACACTCATGAATTCATCTACCGTATCACACTTCACTACTCTTTCATCTCCGTCACTAGAATAAAGATAAAAAGTTCTTTTCAATGTATCCACCACACATTTAGTCAAGTATTCATCATCCATAGGGTCAAAGGTGGCTTACTCTATGTAGTATAGCACAACCTAACAGATTGTCAAAGCGTCCTTGTATTCTGACCTTCATACTTGGGATCATTGGAGTCAGGATCAGGATAATCCTCCCATGTTTCACCTTCATACTCCACTACCAATGGATTAATGTCCTTCCTCTCTGCATATACATGGAAGAAACAATCAATCGGTATACCACTTTTAGACTGAAGATATATCTTTTCAGAATCCCATCTCTTTATAATAATATCTTGATGAGCACCGATTGGTTGTAACTGAACACTGATACTATTGATATGAACCAAATCCTTCCAGTAGTCTGGTAGTATTATCTCTTTCTCATTTCTAACTCTACCTCGATGATATATAGCAACCTCTGCACCCTCTATACAAGCATGTGCAAGACGCATTCCCTCTTGTGAAGGGTGAACTATATCAAACTTCTTTGGGGAAGCATCTGCTGCCCTGTGTCTTGCTTCTAACCTACCTGTAGACTGACAATCAACTGAACCAGTGACATATAAATCACCAGTAATATACATATTCCCTCTTGTCTTAACTGCTGTAGGAAGTCTACCCGATACTCCTACACTACTCGTTGCTGGAACACATTCATCATCATCATTAGTTGTAGGACCAACCATTAATGTTGCTTCATTTAAAGGAAATACTTCCTGATTACCAATGACAACTGGACCTTCAATCCCTGCTGACCCATTGATTCTTCTCCACCCTGATTTAATAGCACGGAAAACTCCTGTGCCAACTATAAGTTGTCCACCAATGTTTACGTCATCAAAATTCATGTGATTTACCTCTTAATTGTCAGCAACAAACTGAGCTTGAGCATCTCTTTGTGCTCTCTTTGCTGCTTCATTTGGATTATTTTTATCAAAGATCGCCTGTCCTGCAACTTTAGAATCTTTGATCTTAACAGCATCCGTTACCCCTCTAATTATAGAACCATAAAGTTCTAATACACCATTAGCAACAACTTCTGCATCACCAGCAGTGCAAAGTTTATACAAGGTCTTTGCAGTAACTACTACTTTTTTAGAATCAATAAGAACATTTTCAGTAGCATTTAATTTTATATTACCTTTGGTTTGACCCTCACCTACAGCAACTAATTCAATATCAGTTCCTTGCATTCTTATCTTACCATTGGTAGCAACAATAGAAATATCACCATTCACAGCAGTTATTATAACAGAATTCTCTGCCTCTTCCAATGCACTTCCACACTCAACTTGAAAAGCACCTGGACCAGTGGAAATTGTCCATCCTTTTCTTTCACCGTCAATATCTAAACTTAATTGGTGCTCTGCATCAGGAGTATATAATCCAACACCAGCAGTTACGTCACCTTGTTTATGAACATGACCCATTTTAATGGATCCTTTGTCATTCCCAAGACCAATCTCTGTATAATTTTGTACTGCTTGATCAGTCGGATTTTTACCAGGATTTTCCTTTGGTAATCTATCGTTAACTGATGTTAAACCTCTTTTCTCTACAGCCATTATTAGTTACCTCTAATAAGTAAGGTTGTCAGGAGTGCCTGGAATATTGAGACGAGGATCATTACTTCTGATATCAGAACCCTGTCTCTGGATTGCAGATGGAGGTGTTGTAACTTCAGCATCAATACTCTCTTGTAGTGTATCATATATTTGGATTAGTTGTCCAGCTGTTTCATACCATCCAGCATATTTAATGCCATTTTTATAGAAGATAGAACCATAGTATGGTTTACCATCATAGTATCCAGTCTGTTTAAGTCCAACAAGATCAGTAACTTGAAGTAATCTACTAGGATCAACCAAAGGTGGAGTTCTTCTAACTTTAAAGACAGGAGTTCCTTTAAATCCAATACCAGTAGAAGTTGTTATGGATATATCAGGTGTTCCTGTAAATCCTGGATAACCCTCTGTTGGAGGTGGAAGTTCTGATGTTGATGGTGGTGTTGGTGGAGGTGTTCCTGGTGGAGTTCCTGGCGGAGGAGTTGTAGGAGGAGGAGGAGTTACTGTAGGAGGATCTGAAGGAGTTATTGTAGGAGGTAGTGGATCTCCTGTTGTAGTTGTTATTACGCCAACTCTTGGTGGAAGATTAATATCTGTTATCTCACCAAAAAGACCAAGTTTTGGTTTAAAAGGAGGTATAACAGGATCACTACCAATACCAGTAATCACAACCTCATCTTCAGGATCATAATTTATACCAGGAAAATCAATTATAACATCAGTTAGTTCTATTGATACATCATATCGAGGATCTCCATCATCTCTAATAGGAGGTCTATACCCACATCCAGGCACAATAGGTATTATATCTTTAATAGAACCCTTACCTTCTACTATTCTAGGACAAGGAGGTGGGATAAGATGAGCAGAAACTAATACAGGATTCTCTTTCCAAGATTTTGTAATTGACTTACCATCAGCACCTTTTCTTTCTATTTTAAGTTTCTTTACTATTTCAAGAGCAAATCCACTAGGATTCTTTTCCCATTCGTATCCTGCAGGTTGTTTGAAAAGAGTATCTATAAGAGAATCATTTGGAGGTCCAACAGTAAGAGTATGTTTACCTTTATCTATCAATACATTACGAAATATACCAGACCCTTTAAAATTAGCTTTATCAATATCAGAAACTCCTACTTCATTATCAAATCTTGATGCTATTATTTTCTTACCATCTAGATAAAGATCTGCGTGTGCATCATTTTGAAATTTAATTTTATAATTACCAGTTTCAGGGAAATCAACATTCTCCCATGTATAATTAACAACTTGTGTGTTTGCTACTAAAGGATTCTGTGATACAGAAGCCTTGTTCATAAACGGACCCCATCCACTAAAATTCTTATGGAATAGTTCAGGTCCAGTATAAATCACACCATCCTTTACTGTTCCACTACCAATACCTCCTTGCAAAACTTTTTTAGTTTTCCTTTCTAAAACAAACTTTGCATTCAAACCATTTATATCAAAGAATCTACCTTGACTTGCAGAAATAATTACATCATCAAAAAGAATTTTCTGTTCTTCTATTCCTACATGAGGAATATCCTCCATCTGAAGAACATTTTCACCTTTAGTTCTTAAGACTGCTCCTTTATTATCACCACCTATTTGACCTATTCCACCACCAAGATTAATAGTGCGTGTTACAGTTCCACTACTACCTGTCCTTTGCCATATGGTGTTACCTAGTTTAATACTATCAATAGCACGACCAGCTTGCCTTCTATCACTCCATGATAAAGTTAGAGTTTGCTCTCCTGTTCCAACTATACTTCTACCATCTGCTGCAAAAGTCGCACTACCACCATCAATAGTGAAAGAAGCATTTGTATCATTCCCATCACCATCCCTTAACGCAAGTCTCTTTCCATTACTAGTAACATTGATTGGATTATTTACAGGATGTAGTCCAATAAATTGCAGTTCTTTATTCGTGGCAGGTAGATTACCAGTTCTTATAGTATTACTGGTTATATTAACATCATATACTTTTCCAAACTCAACATCTCTAGTAAAAGATTCTTTTACATTATCATTGCCAAAAGATTTTTCAAGATTAATATCTAAATCCTTTATAGTTGCAGTAGCACCAAATAAGGTAGATGTGGAAATATTAAACTCAACTTCATTAGTATTCAGTGTTTGATCTACTTCAGTTCCAAGTGCAGACCATCCTTGTGTAGTAAAAATTCTTTTGTCTATCGTATCATAAACTTCTTGTCCTACATTACTAACATCAACAGTGATAGTATGTTCTATAGGTTTGGGAGGATTTTCATCATTGAAAGCTTTAATAAAAAACTTTTGTGATGTCATACTAGACACACCAACCGTTCTTAAAACTTCTTCCCCATCAAAACTAATTACAGCAGAATCATCAGCAGTTGCCTTTAACTTATAGAACCCATCATAAGGAGCTACAATCTTCCATGTATTAGTATAAGTTTTAGAACCACCTGAAGTATTTTCTTGACCATAAGGTATAATAGGAGAAACTGCATACTTATAAACCTTTCTTTGATCTATAAATGGATACCATTGATCACCATCAGAAGGAAAACGAGTAGACCAAAATGGATTAGGAGGACATCTACCTTCATGTTTTGGTGGAATTTCTTGAGGAACAGGAGGATCAGGAGCCTCAATGGTCATCGCAACACCAAGTGGATTTTGATTCCAAGATTTTTGTGCTTGAACCTTTCTCTCTGTAAATACCGTGTCTATATTAATAGAAAGAGACATAGGATTACGACCCACATCTGCTCCAGCAACATTTCTAAATCCTAAATCACCTCCTTCTACTTGTTCCAAATCAGCTTCAATAGTATAAGTTCCTGCTTCAATAAATCTTCTATACAAACTTGTTCCAGTTGCAGTTCTACCATCACCTCTTACCAAGAAACCATCCTTCTTGATATCAACTTGAGTGCCAATAGTATGAGTATTGCTTACAATTCTCAACCTTACATTATCATCAACACCAATTCCAATATCATAATCACCACTTACAGGAAAATTAACATTGTGCCATCTAATAGTATAGATTCCTGCCATTGAACTCTCATACTTTACACCAGTATCGAAAGGAGATATGCCATAACGATTAGTGAAGGATGAATCTTTAGTGGTAACAAGATTAGTTTTCCAAAGAGGTCTATCAGCCTTATCAATAAAATCAGAAGTATTAAATATATTTTGAATTTCACTAGAACTTTCAGTTGATGTTGCACCATTCTCTAAAGGTCTATCCCCTAAAGTATACTTGGCAGTCAATCCATTTATGTCAAAGAATATACCTTGATCTGCTGATAATACAAGATCATCATAGGTAACTTCTTCATCAAGACCTGGAATGTCCTCCATTTGAATAACATTTTGACCTTTAGTTCTCAAATGTGCTTTATTATTTTCTCCACCTATCTGCCCTATTCCTCCACCTAAAGTAATAGTATGAGTTACACTTCCACCACTACCCGTTCTTTGCCATACAGTATTACCTAATTTAATATTATTAATAGCACGACCAGCTGTTCTTCTATCACTCCATGATAAAGTTAGAGTTTGTTCTCCTGTTCCAATTAAACTCCTACCATCTGCCGCAAAGGTTGCATTACCATTATCAATAGTAAAAGAAGCGTTAGTATCATTTCCATCACCATCTTTTAGTGCTAATTGTTTTTGATTAATAACATTGATTGGATTATTTGCGGGATGTAATCCATCAAATATAAGTGCTTTATTTGTCGCAGGTAAATTTCCAACTCTTCTATTATTACTAGTTATTTTAACATCATATACTCTACCAAATTCAACGTCCCTACTAAAGTCTTGCCTTACTTGAGTAGACGCATCACCAAATTTCTTTTCAAGTGAAACATCTAAACCATCAATGTTTAGAGTATTACCATACATGGTGTTAGTAGAGAACTTAAAATTAACTTTATTACTAGTCGCTAGAGCATCTAACTTCTGTTGCTCTGCTACCTTCTTCATTACCTTACCATTAAAAAGATCAACCCTAATTTTATGAGTTCCTGCTTTTTTAATATCAACTTTAGTTTCTTCTGGTGGTGATAGCACAGAACCTGCTGCTCCACCCTTTCCTATTTTATATTCCCCTTTCTTTTCTCCATCAACATATAAGATTCCTTCATTATCACATTGGAATCTAAAAATATATTCACCCTCATGAGGAAAATCTATATCCCATTCAAAATAGTGCTCAACACCACCAAAATCTGATGGTATAACATTAGATATTGGAACAGGTGAAATAGCATAGCTATTCATAAAATTCTTAAGATCTGGCTTGAAATAAGCACCGCCCAACCAAACATCAGAATTGAGAGCAAATCTTCCTTCTCTCTGAACCAATGCATACTCTGGCATGGTCATCATTTCTAACTTTATATTCTCTCTACTGACACCGCTATCTAACTTCCTTTGCCAGAACTCAAATCCACCTGGTTCAGCTTTCCTTCCAAATAATTCTAGATATAAATTATCAACTATAGTACCCAAACCAGGAGGATTAGGAACACTACCCCATGCCCAATGATTTACATCATACTTTTCTCTACTAACTTTTGTTCCGCTTGTGGTTTTTGTAGGAACTTGGGATCTAGTAGTCCAGAAAGGATTTGGTGCGTTTAAAAGAAAGTCCTTATACTTTTCAAGTTGTTGTTCAAATGAAAGAACTCCTCCATCAAAATATAAATTTGGATCCCACTCACCATCATTAGTACCTCTGATATTATATCTTTTTCCATATCCTACCTCATTCTTTGGACAAATTTTATATTCTTCAAAGTCTTCCTCATCATCATACTCAATATACTCTATCAACTCAGGTTCGTTTCCCTCAACCATTATAACTTTTAATACTGCTCCTGCTCCTATACCACAAGGATCTACCACTCTAGCTGTAGGTTTATATTCATAACCATATCCCTGTGGCCAATTTGCATCAACAGCAAGGACTGATCCATCTTTTCCTATTACAGGATTTGCTAAAACACCTAGTCCACCTCCACCAAATATCTGAACCTCTGGTTTACATTCTGAATCTTTAAAATCAACAGTAATACCTTTAACAGATGCTATTCCTACAGCATCTTCGGTTCCACCATCATCAATTCCACAGTTACCAGTAGTATCATTAAGTAAATCATTTACTGTTAAATCATTGACCTGATTGATATTAATATATTGTATTTTCTTTCTATCCCTAAAGATAAAAACCATTCCTGGATCTTTTTTAGCTAACTCATTCGCCTCACAAATAGAAACATTATCTACCATCCCTCTTTCCGTAGAGATATATCCAACTCGAATATCATCTCTAGTTGCAGGACCAAAAATATCAAATGTAGGATTGATGTCTGTCATACTCAATATTTATTAGTAACCTCCTCCTCCACCACCAGATGAACCACCAGAGGAACCAGTGCTTGAGGATCTACCTGTTGATCCACCTGTTGATTCACCAGTAGACGTAGAAGTATCTATTCCCTGACTAACTACTTTCCTCTCAACTAGATCAATTACTTGTTTTACTTTAGGAGTGCGGAAAGGAATTTGCTTGGAACCTAAACCAAATGGTTTATCTTTATTAAGACTATCGACATTTTTTCTAATCGTATCAACACTCGGTAGCTGACCATCTGATTGTCCGTCTCCACCATTAACTAAAGTTACATAATCAACAGGAGAAGAATTAGGAGGAAGTTCAAATGGGAATATATTTGCTGTAATATTCTCAAAATTAAGTGCTGAAGTAAGATTACCTGTCAAACTAGAAATACTAGGAATCATGTTAGCCAGTTGTTGAGGTTTAGATGGGTCTGATGATTTTGCCTCACCATCTCCTGGATCATCAACAGAAATAATCATAAAGGTAGCATCATCACTACCATTTAATACAACATAGACATCACCCTCAAAATAATTAAGTCCTCTTTTGTTTACAGTTATCCCGCCATCCTGAATCCTTCCCCAAACATCAGTTAATCTAAATCTGGCATCAAAATTACCACTCTGAATCTCCAGTTCTTCTCCTTTCTTATATCCTGTTCCTGTTGTATGAGTAAAGATATTAGTAATTTCACCACCACTTGTTACTAAATTAACTTTCATACCTGTTCCCGATCCACCAACACAATTAACTGCATTTGTATTTGTATATCCAGTTCCTTGATTCACCCAACTAAAATCGATTGATCCTGATCCAGTGCCACCAAGACCACCTGTTGGAACTATTATATCAACAAGCAATCCATCACCAGTAGCATCAGCAGCAGTAAATCCTGAAACTGTAGTTGTTCTTTCAGGAACAGTGCTTGTTCTCCATTCAACTCCAACCTTTGTCATAGTTTTATATTTGGTTCCTCCTCTCACCTCATCCATTACTTCCTCATCAGTTATTTGTAATACTGCACCTGCTGTACTAGTATCATCTGCGGGATCCAATTGTTCCGCATCCAATTTTTTTAATTGAGAATTTACATCTTCCAAATAACGACCAATACCTTGTATACTATTATTATTAGCATCGTTAATTTCTTTCCAAGAATCTGCTATAGCTAATCCTACAATAGCTTCTGCAGAACAAGCCTTAACTTCAGGATGTGTTGATTCTGGAAGAAGAGTGCGAGATATAACTAAAGTTTTTTCTTCTCCTGTATCAGGATCTCTTGTTACTACATTCACAGTGGTGCTAATACCCACAGCAGTATTTTTATTATTTTTATCCTTCTGTGCCTTTATTAAGTTAGGAATATCTAATGTATTGTTCAAAATATTTTCCAGTTTACCACACATGCTATCAGTAATATTATTATACTTTTCTAAACTCTTTTGATTAATAACATTCTTAATGTCAGCAAATTGATATCTCAAACAAGATGGCATGGCAGATACAGTCTCTGTCATTTCTTCATTCAAAGTCTTGTTTGTATACTCCATAACCTTATCCATAATCACTTTCATATACTTTGACATTCCACATGCAGCATTTTCAACTAACTTTTTCAAATCACCTTCTTGAGGAGCACCAGAAACTGCATCCTCATAATTAGACAAAGCAGATAAACTCTTTTCAATTTTAGCAGTTAGATTTTCTGTTATAGTTTGAATTGCTTTAATAGATGAATCAACTACTTTATCAGGAACTACTATAATAGTTTTCTCACGATACTTATCCTCTAATTTTATATCTGCAGCAGCAACCTGCATCATTGATCCTACACCTTCCAGCGTTGCACCAGGTCTTGCAGGAGATCCAGGAGAGTTGGCAAAAGCAACTCTGTTTCTCATTCCATCTAATACTTTATCCTTAATAAAACTTGCTTTACCTGCATCTAAATCACTACCATAAAGATATTCTTTTACATCAGAACTCAACTGTTCAAATTGACTTCTAGCACTCTCTAAATCTTTTTGCTGTTCTTTTGTTGTCGCTTTATCAAGAGGTAATCCAAATTGATTAGTGCCTTGCACACCTGATAGGATTGCTTCTTCATCACTAACTGTAGCATCTTTTGGTTTACTAATAGCTTTACCTTCATCCATAGGTAAAGACTTTGCTGGTCCCTTTATATCTTCTTGTCCTTGAGCAAATCCACTAGTAGGATCAAAATTAGTATCACCTTTACCAATTTTAGTTTCTAATGCTGTCTGTGCATTATTACCTAATACACCCATGATGACAGGGACTTGCATGTCCTGACCATCCATATAAAATCCAAAGACAAACATCCCCTGACGGAGATTGGCAGTTTGGTATGAACCTCCTTGCCCACCACCAGCAGTAACTGGATACATTATATTTGCCCAAGGCAATTGATCGGATGGAATCTCATCCTCGGAGGCATCATGCACCCCCATAATTCTTACCTTATATCTCTTACCAAAACCAGGAATCTGACTAGCACTTTGAAATTTACCAGAAAGCTCATTATCTCTCCAAGAAGAATTATCTGCGATCCTTCCGATCCACCAGATAAAATTTCCCCCTATAAATCCTGGATTAAATAATGCTCCTCCTTCCATAAATTAATCGTCGTATACTTTACACTCGTCTGCATCAGGATGATTATCACAGTAAATTTCTAAATGAGAATCTTCATGTCGTGTATGCCAATCATTTATCTTGGCATCATTAGGATCAACTTTATCATTTTTATGATACTCATCATAATAGGCATGAGAATTTTCTAAATCTTCTTTAGTGTATTCATGCATACCATGATTGATATGCTCTTTATGATCTTTAGGATCAAGATAAACTTCGTGATCCAAATCGTGTTTCTTCTCTGTCATAATCGGTATCTTAAGTAGGTTTACCTTTGCGACCAAAAGTATCTCGCACTAAATTTAACTTGGTAAAAGTTTCTTTTGGGGTAATGTAGTGACATAAATCTGCTATAATATATAGACCCCCACTTTCCTTGTTTACCTCATCATTACTAGTATCGGTTTGTAACTCTGGTGCATCTACAAATATAGCATCTCCTGCGTGTAATGAAAAGTCCCCTGCTATAGTGATTGTGTTCATTGCAGCAAATAACTGATTATATCTCATCACAGACTGTGCCAGAATCTTTTGAGCTTGATAGTTCTGTTCTTTTGATTTTTTAAGTTGTTCTTTGGTTGTTGCTACTGGTTTTTCCGCATTTCCTGTGGGTAAAGATCCTGTATCTAGAAGCATATACATTGTCCTAGAAAATTCTTTTGATTTTCCCTCTTGATCAAACTCTTTATTTAAAACAGGAAGACGTTCACCTGCAGTTTGTATTCCCTCTTTCTCCTCAACTTCCTTTGCTTCTTTATTCAATACCTCATACTTACAATTAAAAGGATCAAACACAACAGTCCTTGTAGAATATGCACCCATTCTTAATTTGTTCTTTACATCAACAGCATTTTCTTTCTCAAAGTCCAATGCTTTCATATCATATCCTTCAGGAATATCTTTTCCTCCATTATCAGGAGTCTCATTATAGATAATAGATTTCTTTTTTTCTTGACTTAACAATGTATCAATAGACTTAAACTGATATCCTTCAGATGTTTCAAAGAAAAGAAACCCAGCTGTATTACCATCTGAATTTTGTGTAGAGGGAACAGATGCTTTAGAAAGATAATTAAGCATATAATATGGTTTTTTATTCAATCCAAGAAAATTATAATTGTTCTGTGTTTCTTCTATATTCTCATCAGTTATTTTTTCTTCATCTACTTTAAGAACATCTTTTAAAATAGTCTTAACATGTTCAGATATTTTTCCATCATATCTTTTCGTTACTCTAACTTTCTCATTCATAATAAATTCTTTAGAGGCTAAGTCTAATGCAACAGCAGACTTGGTAGAGTCATCGAAAAAAGGTTTTACTTTATTGACATACAATACCATCTCTAACGTTTCTTCATTATTATCAGTAAACTTTAACTGAACTCTCTCCTGTCCTACAATAGGCAATCCATCAATAGCAGTCTTATCGTCAATAGTATTTCCACTATCTCCATACATAACTGTTGCTCTTATACCATCTTGAAGTATGCTCTCCCAATATTGCAAGAGAATAACACCTGTTGAAAGATCAACAGTCTTACCTTCATCAGCATTGGATGCAACAGTGACCTGCTCTATAGATGCAGGAAGCGATTGTCTTGTTGTAATTTTTTCTGCCATAATACTATTTAACCTTGGAAATCAAGAACTTCAAAAGGATCATTACCTGATTCACCACCAGTTGATGCTACAGTTGTAGAAGAAGATTGCTGATTAATAACTCCTCCACCAGATTTAACCAATATAGGAACAGTAATTATCACTGGTTCAAGTTCTTCATATTCAGTCTTTTTACTCACGGAGTTTATCATATTGCCAAATGAATTATTTGGTTTATTAATAGTAGGTGCTTTATATGTGCTACCACCTTTACCACCAAACGTTTCACCAACAGGTCCACTAAGTCCTCTAGGAACTGTCTTTCCATCAAATGTTATTGTTTTTAGGTCTCCTTTTATTTCACTCGATGAACTAGAGACCTTACCTGATGAACTAGGTTTTGATGAACTAGTGATCTTTCCTTTTACTGCTTTAGCTGCCATTATAGCAGGATGTTTAGAGATAATTGCACCACCTACATTCTTATTACCTTCACCAATCTTACCAAAGAACCCACCAACTTTAGATTTTACTTCACCAATCTTTGCCTTCATCTCCTCTTTTTTCTTCTCCTTTTCTTCTTCTTTCTTTGCCTTTTCTTTTTCTTTCTTTGCCTTTCCTTCTTCTTTCTTTGACTCCTCTGATTTATTTCCACCCCCAGAACTCATTGGAGATATAGAACCTCCACCACTCTCAGATCCACCTGGTGGGAAGAATGATTTAATTAATAAAGGAACTGTATTCGCTGGATTTATTAACCAAGGAAGAATTGGTATCTCTTTACCCATTAGAAGAGAAAGAGGACCAATCATTAATTTGATACCACCAGTCAAAACTTTCCACAATGCTTCCTTTCTAGGAACCCATCCAGGTATCCATTTGGGAGGATCTTTAGGGAAGTCTGGTATCTTAAGTTTGGGTATTCCTTGATAGAATCTACTAAATCCACCAGCAAACCAATCAAAAACTGCTTTACCACCCTTAAAGATATTCATTATACCATCTTTAAGCATCCTAAATGCTGCTTTAGGATCTTTCTTTACTATTAAATGATAAAGTAAATCACCAACAAACACACCTATTAATTCACCCAGAAGTGTACCAACAACAGGAATTGGAATAAAGGTTCCCAATAATCCACCAATAGCAGCACCAAAAGTCTTAAATAATGCCTGTCCTATAGGTTCACCAGACAATAAAGAAACAATACCAACAATGACAGGACCAATGATCGGAATCTTACCAAAGATTTTTCCAGCAGTCTTACCAAACATCTTTATTACTGCTCTCTTTGCAGCTCTTTTAGCACCCCGCTTCATTATACTTCCACCACTCTTGCCAAGACCTTTTAATAATTTTCTACCGCCACGTCCTAGCAATCTTTTACCAGTCACACCCAGTCTTTTTCCAATCCCACCTAAAAGTTTACCACCTTTACCTACTAAATTTTTTGCTAAATTACCTGCACGTCCACCTGTTAAAAAGTTAAGAAATTTACCTGCTTTTGCAAAGATTCCTTTAATAATATTAAAAGTATTTTTTATATTACTAACAATTGCCTTGAAAATTTTCTGTCCTATTATCTTCCATACCAAGAATCCTGCAATAAGATTCTTTATATTACTCATAAAGGTATCAAATTTTTCTGCACCTTCTTCTCCGAATACACCTTTAACTGCACCTCTTCCAAATTCAACAAATTTATATCCCAAATCAATTAGAGTCACTAAACCATCCAGAATCATTCCACCAACATTAATAACAAAATCTGCTAATTGACCCAAAAACGTAATGAGTCCCTTCAACTTTGGTCCAAATTCAACTAATCTAACCATCACAAAACCAAAAACAATACTAGAAAGGAAATCCATGATACTACCAAGGAGACCTTTACCTGGCATTTTTATCTTTGGACCTTTAATTTTTATTTTCTTTTTTTTCTTTTCTAAATCTCCTTCTGCTGCTGCAAGTTGTGCCTGTTCCCGTGCTTTTCTTTCATCATCTAATTTTTTCTTTTGTAATGCAACAGAGTTTCCTAGAAGACTCTCTACCGATATAACACTTGTCTTTATACGCAAAACAAGTCCTTGTAAATCTTCACCTCCACCAGACTGTTCTTGATTACCCCTAAACTTTTCAATAGCACCAGCAGGACTTTGAACTAATGCTGTAGTTGGTCTAACTATAATTGCTCCTCCACTCTCTTCGCCACCCATTACCTGTTGTGCTGCTGCTCTTCTTGCATCAGTCTTCTTCTTTCTATTCAGTAACTTATCAGTGGCAATCTTCTTTGCACCACCTACTGCAGCTTTACCTGCTAGTTTAGCACCACCTAGTGCTACTTTACCTAAAGTTGCTAGTAATGGTGCTGGCATTATACTGACAATCCTAATGTTCTAATCTTACTCTGCGACCTCATGGATGCAGCATCTATAGGAGGAAGACCAGGTGCTTTTTCAGTGCTTACAGTTGCTGCATTTGCTGAACTTTGTGCTACTTGTGTTGCAGCAGCCTTTGAAGATGTAAGTTTTTTAGGTGGATCTAAATGGAGATGATCTACTCTAGATTTCTGATTGCCTGATACTTTTGCTATCTTATCTTTTGCAAAATTTATTGCACCTTTTGCTTTATTACCTAAAAATTTTATTATATTTTTAGGAGATTTAACTTCTCCACCTTGATTAAATTTCTGTATCAAACTACCGCCATTAGAAGTAGAATATATTCTAGAATTATTTGAAACTAGACCACCACCAGCATAACCCATTTTATTCATTGCAAATGCTCTATCACGAGCAGATATACCTGCCATAGCTGCTGGACTGGTGGTATCTGCTTGAGCTCTCATCAATAATCTATATGCTGCTGTGCCTGGAATATCTTTGTTAATATCAAATACTAAATCTGATTTGAAGTCTGGGTCATCAATGGTCTCTCTCCTTACCTGAATCATATAATTTGTCATTATTTCCTTTGCTTCTGGTGGAATTGTATCATTTTTTTGAGTTTGTTGAATTGCCATATTAAATGCTGCTTCACTTTGATTAGAAACCCACTCACCAAAGTTAGGCATCCTTCCATCTCTGTCCATCTTTAATCTGACACCATTGAATGCTTCAGGATCCTCATCCACAAGTCTATTTTGATCTTCTACAAACTTCTTAAATATAGGACTAATTGCATTTACTAATTGTTCTCTATGTTCA
>CETH01184239.1_pt1 | contig 17061 bp, 12 predicted proteins | sample 361461 | NCBI WGS metagenome assembly CETH01 (sample SAMEA2622695, study PRJEB7988) | marine metagenome | isolation source: saline water (ENVO:00002010), including
AGATCCTCACAAATTGAAACGCAATCCGCATCACCAATTTTGAGATTGATCACGGCCACCCCAAAGGGCGCCACCGACTCTGGCCAAACAATCCCATTGTCGTCATGGAAAGCTTCGATAATCCCGCCAACTAAACGCGAAACACCGATACCATATGAGCCCATTTCGGGGAACAATTGGTCCCCGTCGGGACCAGTGACTAGCGCGTTCATCGCCTCCGAATATTTTGTGCCGAAATAGAATATATGGCCGACCTCGATACCACGGGCTTTGACCAAAGCATCACCTATCTTAGCCGCCTCGGTTTTGTCATGTTTTTCGTCACTCGCCGCGTAAAAGCTTATCCACCGATCGACTACTGGCTGTAGGTCGACACTATAATCTACGTCGTGGTCCAGTACGTCAAACTCCAGCAGCTCCCGGTGACAAAACACCTCGCTCTCGCCGGTCTCGGCAAGAATAACGAATTCATGGCTCAGGTCACCGCCGATAGGCCCCGTGTCCGCGGCCAGCGGGATAACTTTAAGACCCATCCTCGCAAAGGTTCGTAGGTACGCGACGAACATTTTATTATATGTGGCGCGTGCGCCTTCGTATGTCAGGTCGAAAGAATAGGAATCTTTCATCAGGAATTCTCGACCACGCATCACTCCAAACCGAGGTCTAACTTCGTCTCGGAATTTCCATTGAATGTGATAGAGAAGCTTGGGTAGATCCTTATAGCTACGGATATGGGCGCGAACAATTTCTGTTATCATTTCCTCATTTGTCGGCCCATAGAGCATGTCACGGTCATGTCGGTCTCGGATTCGTAACATTTCGGCACCATAATCGGCAAAACGGCCACTTTCCTGCCATAACTCCGCAGGCTGGATGGTTGGCATCAGCAGTTCCTGACAACCCGCAGCATCCTGTTCCTCACGAATGATCTGCTCAATCTTGCGAAGAACACGAAGGCCTAGCGGTAGCCAAGAATATATTCCGGCGCTGGACTGACGGATCATTCCGGCACGCAGCATTAATCGATGTGAAACAATTTGCGCCTCCGCGGGATCTTCCTTGAGCGTCGGCAGAAAATATTGCGACATACGCATGAGCGAAACAGCCTCCCTTAACGTGCGAGGCGAACATACGTAATGGCGGATCGACCCGCAACGTAAACTGGGGCAACAAAAACCTAGTTACTGTAAGATTTAATTCAACGGCCCTATAATTCTAGGCCGCCCGCGGGCCAAGTTTTCTCAGAAATTCCGTATTGTAGTTCGGGATCTCGTTTTACATCGGTCTTTTTAGACAACCCATTTATCAAATCAGACCAACTCCTCTCAGAATTCTTGACAGATTGCCTTCTTAGCTGTTTCGTCGCCAGATGGTTCGTTTTTCCCTTTTCGCGGTCGCAACCGCAGCCGTGTTATGCGCTATTTGGCGGACCTATCAGTTCGGTGACATTGATCTGGTCAGCGATCAGGCGTTTTTTACCCAGTGGGTTCGAAGGCTTTCAGAGTCGACGCACCTGCTGCCTCCAAACGAGGAAGGCGGCGCATGGCCACTGGAACTGATCCGCGATGAGAGGAATTTCCTAGGCGTACTACTTGGGCAAATATACCAAGCACATTCTCTGATATTCACCGTCGTCTCAGTCTTGCTGTATCTTATATCAGCGGCTTTTTTTGGTGCATCGGTAGAGACCATTGTTGCGGTTAGTATCGCATTCAGCGCGACGGCACTGTTTCTCTTATCCGCATTTCCCGCCTTCATCCGAAATATTTCCGGGATCAGTGATCGCGGCGCGGTAACAATGATTGCGATAATCCTTGTTTTGGCCTGCAGCAACTCATTCTTCAACGTCTTTTCCGCTTTCGGTCCGCACAATGCAGGGGTCATGACCCTTATACTAGCGGTTATTGTCACACAAATATGGGTCACCCCAAGCCAAGCTGGGGTAACACATACTTCGACAAGGCTACTAACAATTGCAATGTTTGTGAGTCAATTAGCTGCCGTATACACGCATTATGCCAACGTTTTTATTTTGCCCGCAGCTACCGTGATGGCGTTGGCATTGCAACCCAACACCGAACTTCTGAAGCGAGTAGTCTCAATTATCAAGTATTCATTGATCATGGTGCTTGCTTTTCTGCCATGGATCGCAGTTGTTATCGTTTATGACCCTTCCATTGGTGGCGGCAACAGTAAGCAGACTTTCGGTGGTCAACTGGCGACATTTGTTTTTTCAAATAATGGGTGGCCGGCTTCAAATGCGATAGGCCGCATTACCCATTGGTTTAAAGAAGCTAGCGCTTTCTATTCGGTACCAGGTCTAGCACTAGGTATGGTCGGAGTTGTTGGTCTTGCCTGGCGTAATGGAACGACGTTACCGTTCACAATCGTTCTTACCCATATTCTGATGGGAATCTTTCTTGGAATATTTGGTCAGTACGACCGTACGGTGGCATATTTGATTCCTATGTTGATTCTAGGTGGCGGCTGGACAATCTACATAGCTGGTACATGTGTTTTCGAGAAAACACGGCCAGCCTCAGTACCTAAAACAATTGGTCTCGCCGTGGCTAGCTTAGTCGCCATCTCTACGACCCTGCACATTGCGGTAGAGATTCCGAGACTTATGGCACCGGATTCGGTTAAGAATTGGGGTCCTCTGGTAGGGCCCTCCCACTGGAAATCTGTGGTCGCTGAGTTTGACCGACGGATCCCGATCGGGTCGTACCTAATTCCGTGGGACTATGGGACGCATCATCAATATCGTTCTATGTCGGAGAAGGCGGGTCATACAATCAAGGTAATGAGGCCATTAGAAACCTTGGACTCGCACGGAAAAAGCGGAACCTTAAAACACTATATCCACTCCCGCGGCCTTACATTATCGGCTGATAATCCGGTATTCATATTAGCTCCCAAAACAATTGAGATCGATAGGATTCGCAGCGCTTTCAGCGCCGTGGTAGGCCAGAAGGGGTTTGGATTAGCAACCGTTAAAAAATTCATATTGGTTGGTGAACGGACACTGCCGCGCCGGAAGCACGGCCCCGGAGGGATCCATCTCTACCTCGTTAAATGGTAACGCCTCCAAAACCAGCCGTCTTTCTGAACTCAACGTTAACAGTACGGATCGCGCCATCGTCAGCCGTAATCATTTGAGCGAACAGAGCATCCCGCGACCTTCCTGCTCGCTGAGTTCGATACATGATTAACGCGATTTAATTCAAATCAATTACCTCTGGGTCAGTTCATACCCCGGCTAACACCCAACATTTTTGACTCTTGGAGATAAGGCCTCTACTGCCCTACACAAACAATCAGGCGTATCCAGCATGGAGTAGCTCGCTTCCGGCGGCCGCAATAAGGCTAAAAGCCTCTCTAATTCGGAAAAAAGGCGGCAGCGGTTCTTATCCGCGGCCGCCCATGCACTTTTGCCACCTCTTTACTTCGGGATCGTTCCCTCAACACCTTGAACATAAAACTTCATACCTGCCATTAGGCCGTCATCGGCATTCTTACCAGCGGCCACTCTGACCTTGCCGGATTGATCCCTGATTTCTCCCTTAAAAGGATGGATCTTGCCGGCGATAATTCCTTTCCGGGTTTCCTCAGCCAACTGAACAACCTTTGCAGGAATAGCCGGATTATACGGTGCCATCTTGACCATACCTTCCTTGAAACCATCCCAAGTATCTCTCTGCTTCCAGGTTCCACCCATGACCGCTTTCGTCCGAGCGATGTAATAAGGCGCCCAATCATCGATTATGGCGGTCAGATGAGCCTTCTCGCCAAAGTTTGTCATATCCGATGCCTGCCCGACGGCCCATACGCCACGTTTTTGTGCAACCTGGACAGGTGCAGGACTATCAGTATGCTGCATTATAACGTCCGCGCCTTGGTCGATAAGGGTCTTCGCCGCATCGGCTTCTTTGCCGGGATCAAACCAAGTGAATACCCATACAATCTTAATCTTGATATTGGGATTAACTGATTTCGCCGCTAGGTAGGTGGCATTTATACCACGAATAACCTCTGGTATTGGGAATGATGCAACGTACCCAATCGTATTTGTCTTTGTCATATTCCCGACAATTTTACCGACCACGTATCTCCCCTCATAAAAGCGCGCCGAGTAGGTCGATACGTTTGGCGATAACCGCTTATACCCTGTCGCATGCTCGAATCTCACTTTGGGGAAGCGTTTGGCGACCTTATTTGTCGGGTTCATGTAACCAAAAGAAGTAGTAAAAATTAGATTGTGACCAGAAGTCGCAAGTTTTGTGATCACTCGCTCGGCATCCGCTCCCTCTGGTACTTTTTCGACATAGCTTGTCTTCACTCTAGATCCCAGAGCTTTTTCGATAGCTACCCGCCCCTGATTATGCTCATAGGTCCAACCATGGTCTCCGATTGGTCCGACGTAAACAAATCCCACTTTAAGCTGTGCCTGCGCCGCCGAGGTTAGTCCGAGCGACACGGCTGCGACGGCGGCCGCTCCGGCGATTTTTGTTTTCAAGTTCATTAGTACCTCCTTTGCTAAAGTCGATTTACGGTAATCTTCCATCTAACCTGAAACATGAAAATTCTTTCCAAGACACGCCGGCGCGTTAAGTCGCGCCTTTACGCTGTCACGCGAAATTATGACAAGTACCAGGATTGTCGCGAGGTATGGTAGCATCGATAAGAACGGGGCGGAAACCTCAACTCCCATTCCTTGTGCATAAAGTTGAATGATGGTTATTCCGCCGAAAAGATAGGCACCGAAAAATGCACGCCAGGGCTTCCAGGAAGCAAAAACAACAAGCGCTAGCGCTATCCATCCACGACCGGCTGTCATATTCTCAACCCATAATGGCGTGTAGGAAACCGAGAGATAAGCTCCACCGACCCCCGCCATGGCGCCGCCGAACAGTATCGCGCCTAATCTTATCAGCTTAACAGAATAGCCGATGGAATGGGCCGCGTCATGGTTCTCGCCAACCGCTCGAACCAGCAAACCGAGTCGAGTTTTAGCTAGGAACCAAGAGACTATAGCTACTGCGATAACCGAAAGATAAACTAGGGCATCGTGCCCAAAAATCAGGGGTCCTAGTATTGGGATATCTGAGATCCCGGAGATATTTAATTTAGCAAGACCTACAAAGGTCTTTCCAACATAGGAATAGCCGATCAGGGCGCTTAACCCGAGACCAAAAATTGTCAGAGCGAGACCGGTAGCAACTTGGTTCGCTTGTAGATAGATACACAGGACGCCGAAGACCAACGACAATAGTAGACCGGAGCCCGCTCCAGCAAGAATCGCAAGCATCTCACTGCCCGTAGATACCGCAGTCGCAAAGGCGGCAATTGCTCCCATGATCATCATGCCCTCAACGCCAAGATTCAGAACGCCAGCCTTTTCCACGACTGTTTCGCCGACGGCTGCAAATACTAACGGTGTTGCGGCGGTAACGATGGTCAGTATCGCCGGGACAAGCAGCTCGATACTCATTCGCCCGCCTTCATTCGGGTCTTGGATAAACCAAAGCGTATTCGGTAGGTAATCAACACATCGGAGGCCAGCAGAAAGAAGAGCAACATACCTTGAAAGACACCAGTGACGGCATTCGGCAAATTCATGGTAATCTGTGCGGAATCACCTCCAAGGTAGGTTAACGCCATCAAAAGACCAGCGAACAGTACCCCAACGGGATGAAGCCGCCCAAGAAACGCAACAATTATCGCCGTAAATCCATAACCAGGTGAGATTGACGGTACGATTTGTCCGATCGCCCCAGAGAGTTCAATTACTCCGGCTAGGCCAGCACACCCGCCGGAAATCACCAAGGTCACCCAGATCAGTTTTTTTTCCTTAAATCCTGCGAAAGCACCTGCGAGAGGCGCCATACCGATCACCTTGATTTGAAACCCAATGATGTGCCGCGAAATCAGTATCCACCCGGCGACAACCACCAAAAGCGCTATAAGCCAACCAATGTTTAACCGGGTCTCATCAATGAGAATTGGTAATAGAGCGGAATCATGGAATAGACGCGACTCTGGGAAATTCATCCCATCTGGGTCCTTCCATGGTCCGTGAACAAGGTAGCCCAATACCAGCAAACCAACATAGGTAAGCATCAGGCTCGTTAGGATTTCATTGGTATTGAAACGGGTCTTAAGCCAAGCAGGAATTGCCGCCCAAGCCATCCCACCAGCGATACCAAAGAACAACATTCCAGGAACTAGTAAAATGCTAGAGTGGTCATAAAACGCAAGCGCTAATCCACCGCCCGCAAGCGCGCCGATTATAAGCTGCCCCTCTGCGCCAATATTCCAAACGTTAGCCTGAAAACCGAGAGATAATCCCACGCCAATCAAAACCAACGGGGTGGCCTTTAAGAGAAGCTCTGCCACACCGTCTACGGTGGAGACCGGTTCGATAAAAAATGTTTCTATTGCTTTAACAGGGTCTACCCCGAGAACGCCAAACATAAGCATCGCAGTCAGTATAGTTAGAAATACTGCGACCAGAGGAGACAGGTAGACCATCCTTTTAGATGCCTCAAGACGCTGCTCCAGCCTAACCAGCACCGGTATTGTCCCCGTCCAGTTCGACCCCGGCCATCAATAATCCCACTTCTTCCGGGGTCACGTTTTCAGCGGCCCGCGCTTCCGACAACCGCCCCCGGCAGATCACCGCAATTCGATCAGAAATTTGGAATAACTCTTCAAGATCTTGAGAAATTACCAGCACAGCTGTTCCGGCCGCCGCCATATCGATAAGAGATTGTCGGATCGCCGCCGCGGACCCAGCATCGACCCCCCATGTCGGCTGCAAGACAACTATCACCCCAGGTTTCTGGACGATTTCCCGGCCCACAATGAATTTCTGCAAATTGCCACCAGAGAGGCTTTTTGCGGTGTGGTTAACTCCAGGTGTCTTGACCCGAAACTCCTCTACCACTTCCTGAGCGAATTCACTCGATTCGGCAACCCCAATAAAACCATTTTTGATTAGGTTCATCCTTGTTGCACCTGACAGGAGTCCATTCTCCCACAACGACATCTCAGACACCGCACCGTGACCCAGCCGCTCCTCCGGTACAAGACCGAGACCGATTCTGCGTCGTTGGACTGGATCAAGCCTACCGATCTGCGTACCATCAATAGAGATCTTATTGGCTTCCGGCGCTAAAACCTCGCCTGTCAGTATTTCCATCAGTTCACGTTGACCATTTCCTGCGATTCCCGCAATGCCGACAATCTCTCCAGCCCGGACCTGTATGCAGATATCATGAAGGGCTGTGCCGTGTTGATGGGTGGATGCCGCAGTTAGGTTTCTCACTTGCAGTCGAGTTGTGCCGTCAGTTTGTCGGTCAGGTCTTTGGGGGCTCATTAAATTTTCGCCCATCATCATCTCGGCCATTGATCGGGGGGTTTCATTCGACGGTATGCAGTTCGATACGACCTCGCCCATACGCATAATGGTCGCAGTATGACAAAGCACTTTTATCTCCTCTAGCTTATGCGAAATATACAAGATCGAGACACCCTCATCCGACAAGCGACGAAGGGTTTTAAATAGTTCTTCCGCTTCCTGCGGGGTTAGAACCGACGTCGGCTCGTCCATGATCAGCAGTGTCGGATCCTGGAGAAGGCACCGTACCACCTCGATCCGCTGGCGTTCGCCAACCGACAGCGTATGGACATGACGGTTTGGATCCAGAGGGAGCCCATACTGCGCGGAAATACTCCGAATGCGGTCAGAAAGATCCCCCTTTGTCAGTTCTGGCGAGATCCCAAGTGAAATATTCTCTTCAACCGTCATCGCCTCGAACAAGGAGAAATGCTGGAACACCATAGCTATTCCAATCTTACGTGCAGCATTGGGGTTCGATAGGCAAACTTCTTCGCCTTCCCACAACATTCGACCAGAATCGGATGTCTGAACGCCGTATATGAATTTAACGAGTGTCGATTTTCCGGCACCGTTTTCACCGAGCAATGCGTGGATTTCACCCGGCATTATTCTTAGGCTGACATTTTTATTTGCTACGACTCCGGGATAGACCTTGTTAATCCCGACCAGCTCGAGGCGGGGAGTGTCGCTCATGCGGTTATCATCCGTTGTTTTAAATCTTCAAGCGTCGCCAAAATCGCTTGGGGTGTCGCCGGTATATCGAGACTAAGAAAGTACCTATAATTTCCGGTCCGCGCCACTATATCCGGCTAATTATTTACACTAGCAGAGGTATCATAGACTCCAGCGCTTGAAGCGACCCGGTGCACGAAAGACAATATAAGGATCCTTACTATCGTCTCGAAATGTCTACTATCAAAAATGAGGAGCGCGCTTTCGAATATAACAATGCACATTATGGTGACCTACGGAAAATTAACTACCCAGCCGTCTCCGGAATCTGAACGACGGCTGGGAATGCTCTGGCTGTTTCCCGACCCGCTGAGACAGTAAAACTAGATGATATTCGACGACATATTAAAAACGAGGGCGCGCAAAATAGCGATCCATGGAACTATGATTCTTGATCAGGTACGCAAGTTAAGAGAGCCGCTGTTGATAAGAATATAAATAATCATGGTGAGGATTGCCGTGATTACTGTCGATACACCAGCTTTCAGCCATAACCTGGGCCTAATCGGCGCGCTTTCTACGTTGCCGGTTTCGACGTCTTCACCGGCTTCGTGATAGGAGCGGGCACCGACTGGTAAGCTCATAAAAAACACGAGCCACCATACGACTACGTAAACTAAAACTGCTGAAAACCAAGTCATTATCTAAACCCTGACGACGTGCACATTCGTCACGGGCCGCTTGCCAATACTATCGCGCAACGCTCGACGAACAGCAATGCGAGCGGCTTCTTGAACGGTACTATCGTCTCGCCTTTCCGACTTTTTCAGATCATTGACTGCATCAATCATTGCTTCAACCGCATCGCACCAGGTTTCGCCTTCGGCGTCCTCGTCAAGCACACCCAGTACCGTTAACTGCGGCGATCCCATGAGATTCCCTTGGCTACTAATAACTACTGTTGCGACGGCTGAGCCGTTAAACCGGATACGATTCCGCTCGCGGATAACCGCACCGTTGACCGGCACCAGCCGCCGTCCATCGACCGCCAAGCGGCCAGTACTTACGTGGCCTACCACGTCTGTACCGGCATTTGATAAAGCTACCATAGTTCCGTTTTCAGCAACCTGCGAATGCGGTACCTGGCACTTGTCGGCAAGACGTTTCTGCTCCTGCAAGTGGCGTATTTCCCCATGAATTGGCACCACGATTTTCGGCCGAACCCACTGATACATATTCATCAATTCCCTGCGCCCCGGATGCCCCGACACATGTACGAAGCCATCCTTTTCCGTGATCACATTAACGCCAAGCCGCGCAAGCTGATTCTGTATCTTTCCAATAGCAAGTTCGTTACCAGGAATTTCCCGGGACGAAAAAATCACAGTGTCTCCAGCCTCTAGAGACACGTTAGGATGCGATCCTGAGGCAATTCGGGCCAGTGCGGAGCGTGGTTCACCCTGCGACCCGGTAACCCCCATGAGAACCCTATCGGGTGGAATGAAACCGATTTCCCGTTCCGGCACGAAAGGCTCAATATCACCAAGATAGCCGCATTCTTTTGCGATATCGACACTACGCCACAGCGAGCGGCCGACAAGTGTCGAATGGCGCCCGGTTTCCAATGCGGCCTTGTTGATTGTAAGCATCCGGGCCACATTGCTGGCGAAACTTGCCACGGCAACCCGTCCTGCGCAGTTATCAATAATTTCAACGAGGCTTTTCTGGAGTGCCGCCTCCGATCCGGCTTCGCTGTCCACAAATACATTGGTTGAATCACATACTAATGCCAGAACACCTTCATCTCCGAGTTTGCGCAGCGCTTCCGTGTCGGTGGGGCGACCAACCAGCGGTTCCGGGTCGATTTTCCAGTCCGTGGCGTGGACAATAGTTCCAGCCCCGGTCCGGATGGCGAGAATGTTGGCTTCCGGTACTGAATGAGCGGCAGGTATAAGATCAACTACGAACGGGCCGATAGCGGCGCCACCGCCAACCGGTATCACCTTCAGATCAACTTGGTCTATGAGGTTACTCTCCTCCAGTTTACGACGGAGTAGCCCAGAGGCGAAGGGTGTTGCGTAAATTGGACAACGGATTTTTCGCCATAGGTAAGGAATCGCCCCCAGATGATCTTCGTGGGCATGTGTGATCATGAGCCCCGACAAGCGGTTTAATTGGTCGAGCACAAAGGCTGGATCAGGCGTCATTACGTCAACGCCTGGCATAGTGCCATCGCCGAACCCGATCCCCATGTCGACCATCAGCCAGTGACCACCATAGCCGTAGAGGCTCATGTTCATGCCAATTTCACCGGCCCCACCGAGAGGGACAAACACCACTTCCTCTATAGTCATTCGGCAGCGTTTCGGGTGTGAATACTCACCAAACCGCGCAGTGTAAGGTTACGGTCAACCTGCCAAATAGAATCGGTTGCGGGCTCAAACATCGGCGCCAGACCGCCAGTCGCGACCACACGCAATTCTTCGCCATATTCATCGCGAATGCGTGCGACCAAGCCTTCGATAAGACCTACATAGCCCCAATAGATCCCGGATTGCATAGCCGGCGTGGTCCGCTTGCCGATAACGGTCTGTGGTCGTTCGACAGATACCTTAGGTAACATAGCCGCAGCCCGATGTAGTGCTTCGATCGACAAGTTAATCCCTGGTGCGATTACCCCTCCAACATAGTTACCGTCAGCATTGATAACATCAAAGGTAGTTGCGGTACCGAAATCGAGAATGATGAGCGGTCCGCCGTATTCCTCATGCGCGGCGACTGCATTGACTAGTCGGTCGGCACCTACGGCTTCCGGCGTATCCACCAGCGCCTCGATACCAAGTGCAACGTCCGTGTCTCCGACAACTAGCGGCTCGACCTGAAAATAATTACGGCAAAGCCCTTTCAGACTAAACAGCGTATCCGGCACGACCGTTGCGATGATGCCAGAATCGACGTCTTCCGGATGCAACTTCGCCAATGCCATCAGTTGTAGCAACCAGACACCATACTCGTCGGCGGTCTGCCTGTTATCGTTAGCCCGGCGCCACACACCGTGTTGTTTACCACCCTCGTAAAGAGCGAACACGATATTGGTGTTTCCAGAGTCTATGGTCAGAAGCATTCAATCAGTCCGTTGAGAGAAACAAATGTCGGCGGCTGTAATGACATGACGTTTACCTCTCTTATCCGTCAAGATCAGCGCCCCATCATCGTCAAGACCCTCGAAACAGCCTTCCACATGCCGGCCACCCGCGGATGCGGCGATGGTATCGCCGATCCCGTGCGCCGACGCAAGCCACACCGCACGCACCGGTTCAAAACCTTTAGTCTGCCAGCGCTGATACCACTGGTCAAAATGCTGACACAGAGAAGTAGTCACGGTGTCAGGCGAAATTATCTGTCCCGATAGCTCCTTTAGACTAATCGCTGGATACCTAACCTCGTTGTCTTCGGGCGCTTCAAAGACATTTATACCGATACCCACAGCAAATCTGCCTGACTCCGCAGCCTCTATCAAGATACCCGACAGCTTGCGACTACCGCACAGGACATCGTTTGGCCATTTAAGCGCAAAACGGCACTCGGGTAGTAGGTCGGAAACGGTATCCAGAACGGCTAGGGAAGCAACAAAGGCTAATTGAGCCCCGTGCCGCAGAACCGGCAAGGTTACGCAAATTGTGGCGTGAAGATTACCAGCCGGCGATTTCCAGCGGCGATTATGTCGTCCTCTACCAGCCGTCTGGCTGCGAGAAATTATAACCAAACCATGAGGGCAGCCAGCGCGAAGCGCAGCTGCATTGGTACTATCGATTTGCTCGTATGAAATTAGTTGGTAGCCAACGGGCAGGGTCGGCCCCGACGCCGATGAAGACACGACTGGCTATCCCGTTGCGAAAAGAGCCGCCGCGGCCTGACCGGCCCCCTCGATAATGGGTGACGGGAATATAAAGAACAGAAGCGTGAAAATTCCAGCGACCGCCATAATGACATCCACCTCGCGTCCAGCCGTCCGGTCGAAGGCTTCCTCCGGCTCGTCGAAATACATGATTTTGACAATTCTCAAATAATAAAATGCCCCAATAACACTCGTCAAAACACCGACAATCGCCAAGGTATATAATCCCTCGTTAACCGCCGCCATGAAAACATATAATTTTCCAAAGAACCCTGCTAATGGGGGAATACCCGCCATTGAGAACATGAACACGGCCATTGCGGCTGCCATGAACGGGTGATTACGAGCCAGTCCGCCAAGATCATCTATCCCCTCCACCATTACGCCCTGCCTACGCATCGACAGCACACAGCAGAATGTTCCCACATTCATGGCAAGGTAAATAGTCATGTAAACGCCGATGCCACGAATACCCTCCTCCGACCCGGCGGCCAAGCCAACAAGTGCATATCCGACATGGCCGATCGAGCTGTAAGCCAGTAACCTTTTAATATTGGTCTGCCAGATTGCTGCAAGAGCGCCAAGCAACATTGACGCGATCGAGACGAAGATAATGATCTGCTGCCACTGGCCAAAAAGTTCACCGAATGGTCCAGTCATTGTGCGAACTAGTAACGCGATAGCGGCAATCTTTGGTGCCACTGCAAAAAATGCCGTCACCGGAGTAGGGGCACCTTCATAAACATCGGGCGTCCACATATGGAACGGCACAGCTGAAACCTTGAATGCCAGACCAGCCAGAAGGAAAACAAGACCGACAACGACGCCAACACCAGGGTCTGCACTCGGCCCGACGAACAAAGCTGCCAATGCGTCAAACTGAGTGGTGCCTGCAAATCCATAGATCATCGAAGCGCCGTAAAGCAGCATGCCAGATGAAAGAGCGCCAAGCACGAAATATTTAAGGCCTGCTTCAGAGGACTTAGTTGAGTCCCTCCTAAAGGCAGCGATTACATAAAGGGCAAGACTTTGCAGCTCAAGGCCTACATATAGAGAAATTAGATCGTTAGCCGAGACCATGAGCAACATGCCAAGACTAGCAAACAGGATAAGTACCGGGAACTCGAACCGCTCGATTTCCTCGCTCGCGTTGTAGGTCATCGACATTACAACTGCGATCGCAGAACCCAGAAGCACAAGCCATTTCATAAACCGGGCAAACTGATCTACAATAAACTGCCCGCGGAATGCAGATTCGGCGCTTTCCGGTAACAGCGACATGATGATGCCCGTGATTAATAGAGCGAGCACCGCAAGCCACGAACAGCTTCCGGTCGACCCATCCCCGCGGAAGACTCCGTAAATAAGCAGGACCATAGACATCACAGCCAACGTCAGTTCCGGCAAAACGGGATAAAAATCGGCGGCGGTCACCATCTGGGTCATAACCTTTTAGTTTCCCGCTATGGTTGCGGATTGGAGAGCATTCATCCCAATCTCGTGCTGTTCGATTAGGTTGGCGATAGATGCATCCATCACTTCCAGAAAAGGTGCTGGCCAAACACCCATCCAGATGGTTACTAAAATCAATGGGGCAAAAATAACCATCTCTCGCCGGTTGAGGTCGAGAATTGCTTTCAGGTCATCTTTTTCCAACTTGCCAAATACGACCCGGCGATAAAGAAAAAGCATATAGGCGGCACCAAGAATAATGCCTGTCGTCGCGAGCACCGCGACCCAAGTATTAGCTTTGAAGGCACCAACAAGGATAAGGAATTCGCCAACGAACCCGCTGGTGCCAGGCAAGCCGACCGAGGCCAACATGAAGACCATAAAAACCATTGCGTATTTCGGCATTCGTTCAACCAAGCCGCCGTACCGCGCAATCTCGCGGGTGTGCATCCGGTCGTAAATTACCCCTACACACAGGAACAGGGCACCAGAGACGAAGCCGTGGCTGATCATCTGTACCACCGCACCCTGCACACCCTGATGCGTAAGTGTGAAAATACCAATGGTCACGAATCCCATATGCGCAACCGAGGAGTAGGCAATGAGCTTCTTCATATCCTCTTGCGCAAGCGCAACAAGCGAGGTGTAGATAACCGCAATGATCGAGAGCGTATATATCAGTGGCGTAAAATACTCGGTGGCATAAGGCAGCATTGGAACCGAAAACCTAAGAAATCCGTATGCGCCCATTTTAAGAAGCACACCGGCGAGGATAACCGAACCTGCAGTCGGTGCCTCGACATGAGCATCAGGCAACCAGGTATGGACGGGCCACATGGGTACTTTCACCGCGAAGCTGGCAAAGAAGGCGAGCCAAAGCCACAACTGCATACGCGGATCGATGAAAGCTTCGAGAAGCACGGGAATATCCGTTGTCTCAGCCTCGAAATAGATCGCGAGTATGGCGATCAGCATAAGGACTGAGCCAGTCAGCGTGTACAGGAAAAACTTGAACGCGGCATAGACCCGGCGCGCACCGCCCCAGATCCCGATGATCAGAAACATTGGGATCAGCACCGCCTCAAAGAAGATATAGAATAGCACGAAGTCTAGCGCGCAAAACATACCGATCATTAAAGTTTCTAGAACCAGAAACGCGATCATGTATTCTTTAACTCTATGCTCTATGGCCTCCCAGCTGGCAAGGATGCAAATAGGCGTCAGGAATGTAGACAAAAGAACGAAAAATACGGAAATACCGTCGACACCCATGTGGTAGCTGATTCCGAAGGATGGGATCCAAGCTACCTTCTCGACGAACTGGAAATCAGCTGTCGAAGTATCAAAGCCGATCCAAATAAAAGTCGACACAGCGAATGTCGCGATAGAGGTCCACAGTGCTGTCGCACGCGCATTTCGTGCGACCACCTTCTCGTCACCCCTGATAAGAAATATAGCGAGCGCGCCTATTGTAGGCAGAAACGTCGTAAGGGAAAGTATGGGCCAGCTATAAGACATTTATTAGCCGCCCGAACCGGCAACGAGATACCACGTTACGATTCCCGCCACACCGATGAGCATCGCAAAAGCATAGTGATAAAGGTATCCTGACTGCAACGATGCGACTTTCTGGGCAAGGTACCTTGCAGCAGCCGCGACACCATCGGGTCCAAGCCCGTCAATCACCGCACCGTCACCATCCTTCCAGAGGTTTTTACCTAACCGGTGCGCCGGCCTGACAAAAAGGAAGTCGTATAGCTGATCAAAATACCATTTGTTGAACAGAAATCTGTAAACGACCTGAAAACGAGTTGCGAAAATTCCTGGCAAACCTGGATTGATCATGTAGGCATAATATGCAGCAGCAATTCCAACGACCGCAACGACAATTGGAAGCAATTTAACCCACATAGGTACATGATGAGCAGCTTCTATTGGGTTGGTACCGGGTAGTACGTAAATCGATGCTCCCCAGAATTCTTTCATGCTGTCGCCGACGAAAAATTCATAACCCCAATAACCTGAGAATAGTGCGCCAAGTGCGAGTAGCAGCAATGGCGCTATCATAACCTTTGGTGATTCGTGCACGTGAGCCAATGTCTTTTCGTCCGCCCGACTTTCACCGTGGAATGTCATGATGATCAGTCGCCACGAATAAAACGCCGTCAGAATAGCCGCGATTATACCGAACCAGAATGCATACATGCCGGCGGTCGTATGGGCGCCGAATGCCGCCTCAAGTACAATATCCTTGGAATAAAAACCTGCGAAAAATGGAAGTCCCGCCAGAGCTAAGCTGCCTATCCACATCAGCGAATAAGTCACCGGTATCATTTTCCATATGCCGCCCATCCGGCGCATATCCTGTTCAGAGGACATCGCATGAATTACCGATCCAGCTCCAAGGAATAATAGCGCCTTGAAGAAGGCATGCGTGGTCAGGTGGAAAATACCCGCCGAATACGCTGATACCCCACAGGCAAAGAACATGTACCCCAACTGGCTGCAGGTAGAGTAAGCAATCACTCGCTTTATATCCGTTTGCGTCAGTGCCACGGTCGCAGCAAACAGGCAGGTTGTCGCCCCGACGATGGTGACAACGGTCAGGGCATCCGGCGCATATTCAAAAAGCGGCGACAGTCTCGCCACCATGAAGACTCCCGCTGTTACCATAGTCGCAGCGTGAATGAGGGCAGAAACCGGTGTTGGGCCCTCCATCGCGTCAGGTAGCCAAGTATGAAGCCCAAGCTGCGCCGATTTACCCATCGCGCCGATAAACAGCAAAATACACAACGTTGTCAGGGCGTGAGCTTCGAAACCAAGAAATTGGATCGTCGCCTCCGCTTTGCCGGGCGCCAAAGCAAAAATGGTTTCGAAACTGATAGAATTGAACATCAGGAACACGCCCATGATACCCAGTGCAAAGCCAAAATCACCAACCCGGTTCACTAGGAAGGCTTTGATAGCCGCAGCATTAGCTTCCGGTTTTTCGTACCAAAACCCGATCAACAAATAAGAACAAAGACCCACGCCCTCCCATCCGAAGAACATCTGAAGAAGGTTATCGGAAGTGACCAACATTAGCATAAAGAAAGTGAAGAAGCTGAGATAAGACATGAACCGTGGAATATGGGGGTCGTGACTCATGTATCCGATGGAATAGATATGGACCATCGACGATACTACGGTCACAACAAACACCATTACCGCCGTCAATGTATCGAAACGAAGCGACCAGTTGACCTGAAACAACCCGGAATTGATCCATGATAATAATTCGACGGTTTGCGATTTGCCGCCGATTCCAGTCTCCACCAGGATGATGCAGCCAAAGATCGCAGACAGCAGCATACACCCGCTTGTAACAACTTGTGATCCGCGATCTCCTATCCAGCGGCCACCGAATCCAGCGATAACCGCGCCGATTAACGGCAGAAATATGGCGAGCGCGTACACCTAGCCTCTAGCCCTTCATCAGGTTGATATCTTCAACCGCGATCGATCCCCGGTTCCGGAAATAGACAACGATCACCGCGAGACCGATTGCTGCCTCCGCCGCCGCAATGGCAAGTATCAAAAGTGCAAACACTTGGCCCGCTAGATCGTTCAGGTAGATTGAGAATGCGACCAGATTGAT
>CETH01007448.1_pt1 | contig 17053 bp, 12 predicted proteins | sample 361461 | NCBI WGS metagenome assembly CETH01 (sample SAMEA2622695, study PRJEB7988) | marine metagenome | isolation source: saline water (ENVO:00002010), including
ACCTCCTGCTCCCAAAGCAGGCGCGATGACCGGGCTACGCTACACCCCGAAGAAGTTTGCAAATATAGTATAATTAATACTGAAATAGCCCCATATTATTTTGAAATACAAAAGTTGCATTCAAAAAATTTATATTAAGACTAATAAAAATTTAACATTTCCACAACAATAATTAGTGCAAAAAAAAAATATATTTAATAAAAAATAAGACATGTCATCTTCATACTTTTTTTATAAGAGTCTCTTAAGGAAGGTTAGTTTTAATCCTTATCTCTTTAACAAGGAGCTTAAAAAGGCAATGTCTTCTCTGACAGATAATGAATCTAAGCGTCTTGTAAGATGGGCTTCAACCTATAGGAGGAAATCTATTAAAATTGAAAAATTATAAAAGACTAAAAAAGTACTTATAGTATTGATTAATTATTTAGTTTTTGTTGGAGAAATAACTTTGATGTTTCCAAAAGCAAAAGTATTTTTTAAAACCTCAGAAATAACTGATTTTAGTGCTGAAATAATAGATAGTTTTAATTGACTTTTAGAGTGAATTAAACTTATCTCTCTTGCTGGAGCTGGTTCTTTAAAGTATTTAAGATTAATTTGTTTTTCTTTGGGAAGACCTATTGCATTAAGGTATGGGAGAATAGTCATTCCTAACCCTGCATCTGCGAGATGTATCAATGTTTCAAACCCTCCACTTTTTAAATCGAATCTTTTAAGTTTTTTTTCATTTATTTCACAGAGGTTTAACACGTGGTTTCTAAAGCAATGTCCATCCTCAAGAATTAACAGGTCTGATAAATTTAAATCCTCAATTTCAATATTTTTATTCTTATGATAAACATAGGATGATGGGACATAACCAACAAAAGGTTCATAATAAAGAGATTTTTCTATTATGTTATCTCTAAGAAGAGGAGTTGCTACTATTCCTGCATCTAGATGACCGTCATTAATCTTTTTACAAATACTACTTGTAGTTAACTCTTCAATTTTAATATCTACCTTAGGATATTTTTTAATAAAGGAATAAAGGAATTTAGGAAGAAGTGTCGGCATAACAGTTGGTAATATACCTAGTTTGAATTCTCCGCCTATAAACCCTTTTTCTTGAGCAACAATATCTGTCATCCTAGATGATTCTTCAATAATTTTTTGTGCTTGTTCAACAATTTTTTCGCCAATTTCAGTTAATAAGACAGGTTTAGTATTTCGATTAAATATTTTAGCTCCTAATTCTTCCTCAAGTTTTTGAATTTGAATACTTAAAGTAGGTTGTGTAACAAAGGCTTTATTAGCTGCTATAGTAAAGTTTTTATGTTCAGCAACAAGCAGCATGTATCTCAATTGAATTATAGTCATTGAAAAAAATTATAATCAAACAAAAATAATAAATAAATTTTATACAAAAATGTGAAATAAACCAGATTAGAATAAATTAAAAAAATTAATCTATTCAATTATGATCGTTCTTAAATAAATATTTTCTAAGGGCATTTCTTTTTTGTCAGTTGGTTGCGAATTTATCTTGTCAACTATATCCATACCAGAAATTACTTCTCCAAATGCTGTATAATTGCCATCAAGATGATATGCTCCCGGGGATTGTTGGACAATAAAAAATTCATAAGGGGAAGCCATTTTGTGAGGATTATCAATTTCACTGCTGGGCATTGAAATTACCCCTCTCTTGTGCTTATGACCTTTATTATTATCAGGAGGGAGAAGGTAACGGCCAATTTTTTTTCTTTTTTTTGAAATATTAATATTATCAGAATTACCAGCTTGTATAATAAAATCTTTTACAACTCTATGGAACATGCTATTTTCAAAATAATTTATCTTAGTTAGATAAATGAAGTTTGCTCTATGGTATTCAGTATTATTATAAAGTAAAATATCTATTTCTCCATATTTAGTAATTATTCTAACTTTATTTTCAGGATTTTTTTTCCCATATTCATAAAGAAATGGTATTGCACTTTTATTATCTAAATAAATAGGCTTTTTATTCTCTTCTTTAATATTTACGAGAGTCTTTTTTTCTGAGGGGTAATTTTTTGCCTTTTCTCTTTTTTGTTTAGATTGTAGACAAGAAATACAAATAATTAATAAACTAAATATAAATACTTTTACCAAATTCATGGATTTTAATAATTTTTTAGATTTAAAATCAAATTTAAAACAAATTAAATTACCTGGAGATAAGGCTCACCTATTGATAGCCCCTCCAGGTAGATTTAAAAAAATTGAAGAGTATTTTAAAAATTTTTCTAATCCAAAAAAGGCATCTGTATTAATTCATATTTACCCCGATGAAAATAAAAAAGCAAGATTTATTTTAATCAGAAGGAATATATATAAGGGCATCCATTCTGGACAGATAAGTTTACCTGGAGGAAAATTTCAGGTAATTGATTCAACTAATTGGGATACTGCATTAAGGGAGGCTTCAGAAGAAGTAGGGTTGATAAAAGATTCAGTTTTAAAGATTAAACAGTTGACTAAAGTATTTATTCCGCCAAGCAATTTTATTGTTACGCCTTTTTTAAGTATTAGCAACGAGAAACCTTTTTTTCAAAAACAAAAAAAAGAAGTAGATCAAATTATTGAAACGCCAATAATTTCTTTATTAAATGATAAGAGTTTAACAAAAAGAAAAATTTCTACTTCTTACATGAAAGACATTTTTGTTCCAGGTTTTTTTTTAGAGGGGGTTTTTGTTTGGGGGGCAACAGCGATGATTCTGAATGAATTTAAGCAGCTTTTAAAAAAATTGAGCTTTAAATAATTTATATATTTGCCTCTACTCAGAAATTATAATGTTTAAAAGAAATCCTTTTGGTCATTTTCTCATACTTAAAAAATGGCTAATACGTTACATGGGAATAATTACTCACAGACGTTACCGTGGCTTTAATGAACTTAAAATAGAAGGATCTAATATAATTAAGGAGCTTCCAAATTCTAATGTTCTTTTTGTTTCAAATCATCAAACTTATTTCGCTGATGTTGTTGCTATGTTACATGTTTTTAATGCAAGTTTAAGTGGTAGAATAGATTCTATAAAAAATGTTGGATACTTGTGGAGTCCAAAATTGAATATATACTATGTTGCTGCTAAAGAAACAATGAAATCAGGTATTTTACCTAGAATTTTAACCTATGCAGGTGCAGTTTCAGTTGAAAGGACTTGGAGAGAAAAAGGAAAAGAAGTAAAAAGAAATGTAAAAATGAGTGATATTTCAAATATTGGTATTGCATTAGATGATGGTTGGGTAATAACCTTTCCTCAAGGCACTACAAAGCCTTTTTATCCTATAAGAAGGGGGACTGCACATATTATTAAAAAGTATAAGCCAATTGTAGTTCCAATTGTTATAGATGGTTTTAGAAGATCTTTTGATAAAAGGGGTATAATAATAAAAAAAAGGGGAATACTTCAGTCTATGAATATAAAAAAACCCTTAGAAATAAATTATGAGAAAGACTCTGTTGATTCAATAATTGAAAAAATCCAATATTCAATTGAACAGCATCCATCTTTACTTAAGGTTCTTTCAGAGGAAGAAATCAAAGCTCAGAAAAAAATAAACGCTAAAAGAGAATGGTAAAATTTAAACCCTTTCTTTTTAGAATAGAATTCAATTAATATTCAAGTTTTATATTTTCAACTTCCTTAAAAATAGGCATTGTCTGCTTTTCAACATTTGATTTAAATTCAATCCACTCACTTTCAAAAAAACTATTGGTTTTGACTAGCGCATCATCTAACTCTTCTTTTAAATGTTTCATCAGAGTTATTTCTGTTTTAGAAATACCTGTTTTTCTAGATAATACATATGTTGAGGCAGTAGATAGTCTTCTCATAACTGTAGTCTCAGGATTCCTTGTAATACCCTGTCTCTTGTCTTCTTTCCCAATATAAAGAGATAATAATTCATCTATTCTTTTTGATATTTTGTTAGATGATTTAATTATTGAGTCATATTTTTTCTCATTGTATTTTTTTAAATGATTTGAGATTGTCTTGATCGTTTCCTTGCTTTCCACTAATTGTTTAACTGCCTTTGTGGTAGTCATTAGGTAGCTTTCCAAAATCTTTGAATTGTTATATACTTGATCAATTTTTTCTTTTTCATAATTTAATCGAGGGTCAGTAGAAACCTTAATTTCGCTTTCAGAAATTGAATTTCTATAAGTAAGGTTAAGCGAGTAAATACCAGGTTTGACAGTAACTCCTGAAGGTTCAGATTTTATATTTCTAATTCTTCTGCTTGGCCTTTCAACTCCCTTTTCATCCATTTGCCAATAGATTCTATAAAAACCCTTTTTATCAGGAGCTTTCTTTTTTATAGTCCTAATTAAACGTTCTCCATCATAAATTTTAAGTTTTATTGAGTCTATAAGCTTTTTCTTTATGTTATCATTCTTTTTATTTTTGTTCGAATCATTCTTTTTTGCTTCTTCTGAATTTTTCTTTTTAGGATTAAAAAAATAGGTAATCATTGCACCTCTTTTTCTATTCTCACCATTATAAATGGCATCTGCACCAAACCTACTACCAGTGGGTTGTTGATATGCAGCCATGTATGCTTCAGGAGGACCAAATAGATGTATTTCTTTAGAAGTGATATTTGGATCATTAGAAACTTCTCTTAAAGGACGAATATCATCTAATACCCATGCAGCTCTTCCAAAGGTTCCAATAACTAAGTCATGTTCCCGGGGGTGTATTACAAGATCTCTTGCTGGTGCTGTTGGGAAAATCTTTGAATCAAATTTTTCCCATTTTTCACCAGCATTTAAAGAGATGTAAAGTCCATCATCTGTTCCAAGAAATAAAAGGTTTTTACTTTCAATATCTTCAATAACACTTAGGGCATAGCCAAAGGCATCATTTGTATTTACTATTCTCTTCCATGATTTCCCATAATTAATTGTTCTATATACATAAGGTTTATAATTAAACCTCCTATAATCATTAGCAACTAAAAGGGCTTCACCTTTATTTTTATTTGAAGCTTTTATTTGAGCAATCCAACTACCCTTTGGAAGATCTTTTATTGAGCTTGTTACTTCTTCCCAGTTATTTCCACCATTTTTTGTTAAATGTACTCTTCCATCATCAGTTCCGACCCATATCATATCTTTCTCAACTGGAGATGGTTCAATTACAAGAATTGTACAATAATTTTCTGCTCCTGTTGCATCTAATGTTAATCCTCCGCTTTCACTTTGTTTTAACTTTTCAGGATCATTTGTTGTAAGATCAGGTGAAATAATTTTCCATGTAATTCCTTTATCTTCAGTCTTATGAACAAACTGGCTCCCAAAATAGACAACATTGTTTTTAAACGGGTCCTGTCCTATTGCAGAATTCCAATTAAATCTTAATTTCATATCTGGATCTGGATGAGTGGGTCTTATGATATAATTGTTTCCTGTCATCCAATCATATCTTGACACATAGCCTTGCTGACTCATAGCGTAACCATATCGAGAATCATCAGGATCAGGTACAACATCAAAACCATCACCAAATGCAATTTCTTGCCAGTAAGAGTTCCTAATACCCTGGGTTTTCCAAACATAACTTGGCCCTCTCCAAGACCCATTATCTTGCATTCCTCCATACACATTATATGGAAACTCATCATCTACACTTATGTGATAAAATTGAGCTACAGGAATGTTGCCAATAAATCTCCATGATTTTCCTCCGTCTCTACTGATATTTAAACCGCCATCATTTCCATCTATAATAAATGAACCGTTATCTGGGTGGATCCACCATGCATGATGATCAGGATGTACTCCGTTATCTGTCCCATATGCAGGCATTAATTGTTTAAAACTTCTTCCTCCATCTTCAGAAACATTAACATAGGTAAAAACACTATAAATTCTATTTTCATTTTGGGGGTCAACAAAAATATCAGAGTAATAAAATGGACGATTTCCAATACCTCTTTTATCATTAATCTTTTTCCAATTTTCTCCTCCATCAATTGATTTATAGAGAGCATTTTTTTTTGATTCTATAAGAGCATAAACAATATTGCTTTTACTTTTAGATATAGCTAGTCCAATTCTTCCAAGATTTCCTTTAGGAAGTCCATCTTTATCTGTTTTCTTTTTCCAATTTTCTCCTCCATCATAAGTTATAAATAAACCGCTTCCTTTTCCACCTGATTTAAAAAACCATGGATCTCTTTTGTGTTCCCACATTGCAACAATTATTTTATTAGGATTTATTGGATCAACAACCATATCTGCAGCGCCAGTTTTATTATTAACAAACAATATTTTTTTCCAACTTTTACCACCATCAATTGTTTTGTAAATACCTCTTTCTGGATGTTCACCCCATGGAGAGCCAATAGCTGCAACATAAACTGTTTTTGGATCAAAGCGATCGATAATTATTCTATGAATATGTCTAGTTTTTTCTAACCCCATTGAGTTCCATGTTTTACCTCCGTCTAAAGATTTAAAAATTCCATAACCTCCGTTTAGACTATTTCTTGGATTACCTTCGCCGGTTCCCACCCAAATCACATCTGGATTTGATTGTTGAATTGCAATTGCACCAATTGACGCAGTCAATTGGTCATCAAATATGGGCTTCCATTTTATTCCGCCACTTTCAGATTTCCATAAACCTCCTGATGCTGTTCCAACATAAATTATTTCAGGTTTATTATTGACAACATCAATAGCTGTTACTCTTCCACTCATACCCCCAGGACCAATATTTCTGGGTTTTATATTTTCCATCATTGAGGTTGAGAAATTTTGGCCGTTTACAATACTGACAAAAAAGACGATTAGTGCGAAATAGATATTTTTCATTTTTTATTTTTTAGAGTCATAAATATAACAATTATAGTGGTTTAATTTTAACAAATTAATTCTTTCATTTTTTATCAAAATTTTATATTTGTCCTTATGAGAATTAACCTTTGTGCCTTACTTTTTTTTATTATTTTCATCAATTGTAAGATGGCTTATAAAACATCAAATTTTGAGAAAGATAATATACCTTCTAAGCCAAATTATTCAAAAAATGAGAGTTGGGCAGTATTGCCTGGGAAATATCCTAAAGATTTAATTCAGATAACAGGAGATTACTCTGAAAAGCAGGCAGATGTTTTCTATATATATCCAACTCTTTTTTCTGATAGAAAAAACCCTTCTTTAAATGCAGATATTTTTGATGAATTTTTCAGAAAGGAAATAATTCAAAAGGCAATAAAATATCAAGCATCTGCATGGGCCTCCTCTGCAAATCTATATGCGCCTTTTTACAGACAAGCACACTACCGGATATTTTCAGAACCCTACTCAATTGTTGATTTAAGAAATGAATCTCCAGGTATTGGAGCTTGGACTTTAGCTTATGAAGATTTAAAAAACGCATTTGAATATTATATAGAACATTATAACAATGGCAAACCTATCATTATTGCAACCCATAGTCAGGGAACTATGCATGCAATTCAATTGATTAAAGATTACTTTGATGATAAACCTTTAAAAGATAAATTAGTTGCTGCATATTTAATTGGGACAAGGATTTTACCAGACGAATTTAAATCTATTAAGCCAATGATAAATCCTGATGATATAGGGGGGTTTGTTAGTTGGAATACTTATAAAATGAATAATCTTCCTAAGGAGAAATGGTTTAAAGGCGGAGTAACTACTAATCCAATCAGTTGGAACACTAAAAGCTATTCTTTAAAGGGAGAACATAAGGGACTACTTTTTAAAGACGGAAAAATTTATTCAAACGCCTTGTCAGTTAAGGTTTCTGATGGAATTTTATGGTCAACTGTACCTAAAATTCCTGGCAGAATATTTTTATCTTTAGTAAAGAATTATCATTATGCTGATATTAATTTATTTTGGCTTGATATTAGTAAAAACTCTCAAAAAAGGGTAGATCAATGGTACTTGTTAAATAATTGAGTTAATTATTAATAATAAAATTGAATTGTTTAATATTTAATATCTTTGGGTTATAAGAAAATTTCATTTTTAATTGAAAAACTTTTTTTATTTCGTAGTTATTTTTTCAGTTTTTTTCTTGATTGGATGCAGTCCAAAAGCAGGAATAGACCCTCATTTATCAGTTGAGGAAAAAATCGAGATAAAACAAGAATTCAATTCTCTTTTTGTTGGCAAATGGAATATAGAAAACAATTCTGATGTTTCTTCAAAATCCATTGCCCAATGTTATATAAATTCTCTTGAATTTACAAGTGAAGGAAATTACATACTTAAGGTTTCAGATTTAAACGATTCTTCGAAAGAACCGAGATTTTTTAATGGAGTTTATCTTATAAGTTTTGATGAGAGTGACCCTACAAAAGTAGACGTTGATAAAATATTTTTAATGCAAGAAAATTACAGCGAAGAAGCTTCGTTGCCTCAAACAGGAAGTGTTGCTACATTTGATTCTATAAAAATCAGTGAACAAGGAGATCTTAGCTTTAATATTATTTTTGGTCAGCAAACATCAGATTTTTGTAATATTGGCCAAAATCTTAGCATTGATGCCAAAAAAGAAGAACCTATTGTTTCTGATGCTCCTGAAGACAGCAATCATTTTAAAATTCAAAAAAAATGGAGGCTTATAAGAATAGATGCTCAGTCTGCTGGTAATGGAGATACTACTGCCATTAGTGATCCTTTATGTAAACTTTTCGAGGAAGAATGGGAATCCCGATGTGTAGAAACGCCTGAAAATCCAACAAGTGAAGGTTGTTATCCCTCAAATACTGTTGTCATAACATTCACGGGATATGGAACATACTTATGGGCATTTTATGATGTTCAAGGCAAACCAGTTCATTTTGAAGATGGCAGATGGAGATGGGTTGAAAAAAGCCCTCAGGATTATTCTCAATTTGAAGTAGATTTTGACCAATCTCAAGAATACAATCAAATTATATCAATAGTTGAATTATCAGACGATAATTTTGTTGTTGAAGAGAGGCAGGAAGAAACTGTAAATGGCGTTACATTTGAGTTGATTTTTAAATACGGGTTTCAACCATCAAAATTTAATTATACCCCTGAGAACTGTAATTTATAAAAATTAAGAGCTCTACTTTTTGTTTATAAATAAATGTTCTTTTTACTTAAAAAAGTGATTTTTTTTATATCTTACCAGATATTTTAATTTTGTTAGAAACAGTAAAATTTGACTTATGAAAAAAATTATTTATCTATTATTTTGTTCCATTCTGACATTATCACTGTCATTTGCTCAGACCTCTGAGAACCCATGGGCAGTTAGTGTAGGAGCAAATCTAGTTGGAATTCAAGACGACTCAGTTGATTCCGATACGGGTTTTGGGGTACCTGCCTTGAGTCTCTCAAGGTATATTTCAAGTGGATTATCTCTTGGTGCCCAATGGGGTGCTAACTCATTAGACATTAACTCCGGATCTGTTGATTATTATTCATTAGATGGAGTTATAAAATATAATATTTCTGAAGGTAATACTGTGCCTTATCTTTTTGGCGGATATGGTTTTACAAGTTTTAATGATGGATTTGATCGGGAAGGAATGTTCCCTTCAAGTGAGGTTGCTAGAACTTACCTAGGAGGTATAGGTGTTAATTTTTTTGTTTCTGATAATTGGGCAATAGCTGCTAGCACTTCCTACAGATCTGCAACAGAAAATGGTGCTTATAATCATCTTCAGCACGTTATAGGAGTAAGCTACAATTTTGGCTCACAGGATACAGACAAAGATGGAGTATCTGACAAGAAAGATGCATGCCCAGAAGTTCCTGGTTTGAAAGAATTCGATGGATGTCCTGATGGAGATTCTGATGGAATTCCAGACAATAAAGATGCTTGTCCAGAAGAAGCCGGATCTGCTGATCTTAATGGTTGTCCAGATTCTGATGGAGATGGTGTAGCTGATAATGAAGATGCATGTCCTGATGCTGCTGGTAGTGCAGAAATGGGAGGTTGTCCAGATTCTGATGGAGATGGAGTATCAGATAATGATGACGCTTGCCCCAATGAGGCTGGTGAAAATAATGGATGCCCTTGGCCTGATAGTGATGGAGATGGCGTTCTAGATAAAGATGATGCATGTCCTAATGAGGCAGGAACAGATAATGGTTGCCCAGATAAATCTTTACCACAAGAGCTAACAGATTTCTTAAATAGTGACAAATCTAAGATCATGTTTATGATCAGCAGTTCTAGAATAAGTAAAGGAGGTTCTGCTAAGCTTTCTGAAATTAAGGCTCTAATGGAGAAGTTTGCTGATGCAATACTTACAATTGAAGGTCACGCTTCAAGTGATGGACCTACTGTTTATAATCAAAAACTTTCAGAGAGAAGGGCTAAAGCAGTTAAAGACGCTCTAGTCTCTATGGGAGTTGATGCTTCTCGATTAAATACTGCGGCTTATGGAGAGACAAGACCTGCTGCTGATAATAATACTAGCGAAGGTAGAGCTTCAAATAGAAGAGTAGAATTTGATAGAAGAGTTGAAATTAAAGTCAAAGATTAAATCTCTTATCACACTAAGATTAACTAAAATCTCCTAAGTTCACTTAGGAGATTTTTTTATGTTTGTAATCTTATAAAAACTTCCAAGATAATGTTTACAAAAAAATATACTGTTCTTTGGCCAGACTTAGACGCAAATTGGCATTTTGCAAATCATTCATATATAAAGTATTCTGCAGATGCAAGGATGTCTTTTTTCGATTCAATTGGATTGTCAAAAAATAAACTCGAAGCTCATATGAGAGGCCCAATAGTTTTTTATGAGCATATGTATTATTATAAAGAATTAAAATTAGAAGAAGACTTTATAGTAAGTGTTGAAGTTGATGGATATAGTAATGATGGTAGATTTGGGAGATTAATTCAGAATTTCTATAGCCCTAATGGAGTAAATTTAGCCCGTCTCGAATTAATTTTTGGATTTATCGATTTAAAAACTAGAACTCTATCTAAATTCCCAGATGATGAATTTGAAAAATTTAAAACTTCTTATAAGACTAAAAATTTTAAAATAATGACTAAGGATGATACTCGAATATCTGGCAAAACACCCATAGATATAAAACTAAAACTTTAATTTATAAATTATCATTTTAGTTTTGCTTGGAGTTAGATAGGTTCTTTTATATGTAGTTGACTTGATTTTCTCTTTAGAAAAGTACATAGGGAAATATTCATCTTTTGCCCATTTTTGAAAAAGATTGCTGTAAAAAGGACTGTCTGGATCACCAGATTGACCGGGACTATTGTTAGCAATTGCTGAGTCCCAATCACCGGTATTTATAATTAACCTGAAAGTTGCTCCACTGGATTGACTATCATTACTACCTGTAGAACCAGGGGTGTATGAATTTCCGCCTCTTGGAAGAGGACCAAGATTTAACTTAGCCGCGGTCTCTTTATTTACTATGTTACCTAGAGGATGAGTCATGAATGTATGTTTGAATTTTTCTTGTCCATATTGCCAATTAGTTGTATCTGATCCTAGTTTTTTTTCAAGATTTTTCATTGCATAAACAAAGGATTCTTTTAAAAATTGGTTTCTACCTAGAGTAGGGTTAGAGCCAAAAATTTTTTCTTCAGGGAGTTCTATCCAATCAATTATTTTTTTGAGTTGAATAGATTGAATATATTCTTTAGCTTTTTTTGGAACAAATCTCTTGTGTGCTAGTTTTTTTATTTCATTTTCCCATGAGACATAAATAGCAGCAGGGATTGAATTAGGAGAAAGTTCAAAATTCCAATCAAATAATTTTTCTTTAAAAACTGAATTTTTGGAATCAAAAGAAATTTGATCAAGTATAGGAATCAATTTTTTTGCTGGTAAAGATGTTACATCAACTTGTAAATTTTTCATTTTTTCAATATTTAGCAGATCTTTTTGATTTAGTACTTCATTGACTCTGTCACCTCTATAAGGATCTGACCAAGAATAACCGATTGCATTCCAGTATTTATAATTTTCAGGTGTTATATTTTGATTTGCTGTAGCAATAAAGCCTTTTTCAGGATTATACTCATTAGGTTTTTTAATTATAGGAAGATATCCTTCCCACTCATAACTACCATCTCCCAAAACAGGCACTAATCCACTAAAATTATTTCTAATCGGAGCAATTCCTACAGCTTGCCAACCAATATTGCCATTGATATCAGCCCAAATCATGTTTTCCCCTGGTATATTACTGTAATTACAAGCATCTCTAAATTCTTCCCAAGATTTGGCCTGATTCATTCTTAAAGAGGCTAGGTAGGGAGAACCTCCAATTTCAAGCCAAGCGCATCTTACAGCAAAAGCAATATTCTTTTTTTCATCGATATAAGTTATTGGACCATGATGAGTATACTTTAGTGTAACTTCAACTGGTTCTTTATCTTTAATGGGAATAACTTCTTTAATTATTTTCATTTTCCTCCATTCTCCCTTGAATTTATATTCTAAGGGGTTATTTGGATTAATTTCATATTGATATAAGTCTTCCCCATCTGTTCTAAATACGGTTAGACCCCAAGCTCCATATTCATTATGCCCTATTGATATACCAGGTATTTCAGGTTCCCCGCCACCAATTACATTCCAATTAGGTGATATCAAATGAGCCATGTATCTTAGCGATGGCACTGAAATTCTTCTATGAGGATCATTTGCCATATAGGTATTGCCATCTTCAGTTTTACTTCCACTAACCACCCAGTTATTACTTCCAATTGATAAAGAGTCAATTTTTATTTTTTCATTAGTGGCGATTTTATCTGAATTGGTTTTATAGTTTTCTAAAACACTTTTTCTAGAAAATTTTAATGTTTTTCTAAATGCATTATAAGGAGATAGTACATTTTCAAAAAGTAGGTCCTTATCAATTTTTGGATCTAATTTAATCTTTGGGTCCTTTGGATGAAACCATATTAGTTCTTTAACCTTTTCTTCACCCAAAAGAGCAACGGCTCTTCCAATTTGAAGTTCTTGGTTTATATTCCCTAATAATCCTTGGTGCCTTGAAATTACAACCTCTGGAGTCCAAAGATTTGGCTTTATTCCTAAGATTTTAAATGGTAGGGGTAGATCATTTGGAGTTCTATTTATATCAGTTATATATTTGTTGATGCCATCAACATATGCACGAATGATTTCTGCTCCATCAGGGTGATAATGATTTAGTTCTTCCTCTATATCTCCTCTAAACTGGAAAAGCCGAGCTCCTATATCCCTTTCCAGCTCATCTTCACCTAAGATTTCAGCTACTGTTCCAGTTGCTTGACGTCTCCAAATTTCAAACTGAAAAAGTCTATCTTTTGCAGCAAGATATCCCTGAGAAAAAAATAAATCGTATTGATTTTGAGCATAAATATGATTAATACCCCACTTGTCTCTTAATACTTCAACAACATCAGTAATTTCATTTATTGTAATTTCCTCATTTTTGATATCATTTTTAAATCCGTCATCACATGCTGAAATAAAAACTGATAAAAAAAGAGGCAAAAAGGTCTTTAAGAGTTTCATTTTTATTCTTAAATATAAATAAAAAGGAGAATTGTTTATAACAATCCTCCTTTTTGTGACCTCGGCAGGATTCAAACCTGCAACCTCTTGAGCCGTAATCAAGTGCACTATTCAGTTATGCTACGAGGCCCGTACTAGCAAATTTAAGAAACTTTTCATTCAGACATATTGATCTGGCGTTGTTCTTCCTCTTCAGGTACATCTAAATTAACGATATTGGTTTAGTGGTGTTTTTTTTACCTTTAATATAAATTTATAGATAGAATGATACAGTCCTATAAAAAAAAGTATACCCTTGAGGATAGTTATGACGTGTTAATGATTGGCTCCGGGATGGGTTGTTTGTCAGCTGCTGCAATTCTAGCGAAAGAAGGCAAGAAAGTACTTATTTTAGAGAGACATTATACTGCAGGCGGTTTTACCCATGTGTTTAAAAGAAGAGGATATGAATGGGATGTAGGAATTCATTATATAGGAGAAGTGCAAAGAAAAAATAGTCCAATACGAATACTTTTCGATTATATCACTAATTCTAAACTTGAATGGGCAGATATGGGAAGGGTATACGATAGAATAATTATTGGAGATAAATCATATGATTTTATAAAAGGAGTTGAAAATTTTAAAAATAAAATGTATCAATATTTCCCAAGTGAAAAAGAGGCAATAGATAAATACATTAATCTAGTATTTGCATCAAGTAAGTCTATGGGGAAATTTTATGCAAGTAAGGTTTTTCCAAAATTTATTGATAAAATACTTGGAGGCTTTATGAAAAAAGAGTACTTAAAATATTCTAATCAGACAACTTATGATGTTATAAGTAGTTTAACAAAAAATGAAGATTTAATAAAGCTGCTTACAGCTCAATATGGTGATTATGGGCTAACTCCAAAGAAGAGTAGTTTTGCAATGCATGCTTCTGTAGTAAAACATTATCTGGGAGGTGGTAGTTTTCCTATCGGAGGTTCTTCAAAAATTTTAGATACAATTTATCCTGTAATTAAGAAAGCATCAGGAACTATTCTTGTCAGTGCAGAGGTCAAAAATATTATAATAAAAAAAAATGTAGCCATAGGAGTTAAGATGAATGATGGAAAAGAGATTTATGCAAAAACTATAATTAGCGGAACAGGTATTTTTAACACATATAAAAAATTGATTCCTTCTGATATTAGTAAAAAATATGAATTTGAATCTAGATTAAATAAAGTAAATCCTTCTGTAGCTCATGGATGCCTTTATATAGGACTAAAAGGATCTTCCAAAGAGCTAAAACTTCCAAAATCTAATCTATGGATATATCCAGATAAAGGAGATCATGATAAATGTGTTAATGATTACCTAGATAATTTTAATGCCCCTTTTCCTTTAGTTTACATTTCCTTTCCTTCATCTAAAGATCCTTCTTGGGACGATAGATATCCTGGTAAAAGTACTATTGATATAATAACACTACTTCCATTTGAATTGTTTTCTAAATGGAAAAGTACCAAATGGATGAAAAGAGGAAATGATTATGAGAAGCTTAAGGAAACTATTTCAAAGAGACTTTTAGAACATTTATATAAACATCTCCCACATCTGAGAGGAAAGATTGATCACTACGAACTTTCAACCCCTCTTTCAACTAAGAATTTTGTAAACTACAAAAAAGGTGAATTGTATGGAATTGATCATGATCCAAATAGGTTTAATCAAAGTTTTTTAAAACCAAGAACAGAGTTAAAAAATTTCTTTTTGACAGGACAAGATATAGTAACTGCAGGAGTGGGAGGAGCACTTTTTGCTGGACTAATAACAGCCAGTGCTGTTACTGGTAAAAATTTACTTAAAAAAATAAGAAGCATAAGTAAAATCTCTAATACAACCTGATAATAAATGATCGCAATAGGATACGATGTAGGAAGTTCTTTTATTAAAGCTGCTCTTGTTGATGTTGAGTCTGGAAAATCAATAGCTCTAGAAAAAGTGCCTGAGGTGGAAATTCCAATTATGGCAGATAAAATTGGATGGGCTGAACAAGATCCTCTTCTTTGGTGGAAATATCTTTGTCAGGCAACTAAATCCTTGATCAAAAAAGTAGATATTAAACCAGATCAAATAACTAGCATAGGAATTTCCTATCAAATGCATGGATTAGTTTTAGTTGATAAAGACCTAAATGCTTTAAGGAAGTCAATCATTTGGTGCGATAGTCGTGCCACGTCTTATGGTCAAAAAGCTTTTGAAAGTCTTAGTAGATCTTATTGTAAAAAGCATTTACTTAATTCCCCAGGGAATTTTACTGCTTCTAAATTGGCTTGGGTAATTGAAAACGAACCATCCTTGTATGAAAAAACATATAAGTTTATGCTTCCTGGAGATTTTTTGGTAGCTAAACTAACAGGTGAAACTCAAACAACTATTAACGGACTCTCTGAGGGAATATTTTGGGACTTTAAAAATGATTCGCCTTCTGAAGCTCTTTTTAAGCATTATAAAATTGATCAAAGTCTTGTTCCTGAGATAGTTCCCAATTTCGAAGAGCAAGCCAAAGTTTCAAAAAAAGCAAGTGAATCAACAGGTTTGCCTATAGGAATACCGGTAACTTATCGTGCAGGTGATCAACCCAACAATGCCTTCACTCTAGGTGCAAGAAATTCAGGAGATGTTGTTGCTACTGCAGGAACATCTGGGGTAGTTTACGCTCTTACAGATAAATTTTCTGGAAACGAACTTACAAGGGTAAATACCTTTGCTCACTTAAATTATCAAAGCCATAAAAAAACTTTTGGGAAATTGCTTAATTTAAATGGTGCAGGAATTCAGTATAGGTGGTTAAACCAACTTATGGGATCTTTGGGATATAAAAAATTAAACCATATGGCTATAGATGTTCCAGTTGGAAGTAATGGATTAATGGTTTTTCCATTTGGTAACGGCGCGGAGAGGATGCTTGATAATAAGAATTTAAATGGTCATATAAGTAATATAAACTTTAACATTCATGATAACAGTCACATGGTTAGAGCTACTCTTGAAGGAATAGCTTTTGCTCTTATCTATGGAATTGAAATTTTAAAAAATGACGGTGTAATGATTGAGCAACTAAAAGTGGGAAATGATAACTTATTTTTATCAGATGAATTTTCAAAAACCATTGCAAACACTTTGGGAGTTTCTATTGAAATGCTAGAGGCAACAGGAGCTGAAGGAGCGGCTAAAGCAAGTATTTACAAACTCAATAAGGAAACTGATAAGGAAAAAATAAAAGTAACTAAAACCATTAGGCCTAACGCAAATTCTTATGATAAATACTATAAGGCTTATGAAAATTGGAAAAATCAATTAACAAATAATTTAATTTAAAATGCAACAAGACTACTTTAAAAATATTAACAGCATAAAATTTGAGGGAAAAGAATCTGATAATCCCTTAGCCTATAAATACTATGATCCTGACAGGAAAGTCATGGGAAAATCTTTAAGAGATCACTTCAAATTTGCAATGTGCTATTGGCACAGTA
>CETH01180532.1_pt1 | contig 17049 bp, 22 predicted proteins | sample 361461 | NCBI WGS metagenome assembly CETH01 (sample SAMEA2622695, study PRJEB7988) | marine metagenome | isolation source: saline water (ENVO:00002010), including
CTATATATAGTCATTTGTTTAAAAATTAATTTATGCTTTGTCCATTTTGCAGAGAAAAAGACACTTCAGTAGTTGATTCAAGGCCAACAGAAGATGGAACAGCTATACGAAGAAGAAGATTTTGCACATGTAATGGTGGCATGAGATTTACTACATTTGAAAGAGTTCAGTTCAGAGAATTAACTGTTATCAAAAAAAATGGTAGAAGAGCACCTTTTGATAGAGAAAAATTAGCGAAATCTATATTTACTGCCTTAAAAAAAAGACCTATCGAGTCTAGCACAATAGAAAAAGTTGTTTCTAGAATTTCAAGAGATCTTGAAGAAATGGGTCAATCTGAAATTCAATCAAGCGTAATTGGCAAAAAAGTAATGGATACTCTTAAAGAGTTAGACAAAATAGCCTATGTAAGATTTGCTTCAGTATATACAAATTTTAAAGAGGTAGGAGAATTTGGCGAATATATTGAGGAATTAGATGGAGAGACAAAAAAATAATTTTAAATCAAGACACTCATTTTTTTTGTCTCTTGCTTTTGAACAAGCCAAAATAAATTTAGGGTCTACATCAAGGAATCCGTCTGTAGGTTGCGTTGTCGAAAAAGACGGAAGTGTAATTTCCTCAGGATATACTTCATTTAATGGTAGACCTCACGCAGAATACAATGCTCTAAATAAACAAAAAAATTTTAAAAATGCAAATCTTTATGTAACGCTTGAGCCATGTTCTCATTATGGTGTTACGCCACCATGTACTAAAATAATTGTTAAAAAAAAGTTAAAAAAAGTATTTTATTCTGTATTTGATAAAGACTTTAGATCCAAGAAAAAATCAAAATCAATCCTAAAAAAAAATAAAATTTTCACTAGTAAGTTAATAGATAAAAAAAATGGATTAGATTTTTATAAAAGTTATTATTTACAACACAGCAAAAATTTACCTTTGATAGATGCAAAAATAGCAATTTCAAATGACTATTTTACAAAAAATATAAAAAAAAAATGGATAACAAACACTCAGTCACAAAGAAGAGTACATTTATTAAGATCAAGATATGATTGTATTATATCAACTTCAAAATCAATAAATTCTGATAATTCTTTATTGAATTGTCGAATTGAAGGACTAGAAAATAAAAGTCCGGATTTAGTTATTTTAGATAGATATTTAAAAATAAAGAAAAATCTAAAAATATTTGAGAATATTAAGAAAAGAAAGATAATATTATTTACAACATCAAATAATAGGAAAAAAATTAGATATTTAAAAAAAAAAAATATAAAAGTTATTAAAGTTGGTTCACTTATAAATAAAGAAGATTTTAAAAAATTATTCTTAATTTTAAAAAATAAAGGTTACTCAAGGATATTTGTAGAAGCCGGTCTTATATTTCTTAACTTTTTAATTATAAATAGATTTTTAAACAATTTATATGTTTTTAAAACCTCCTATAAATTAAAAAAATTAGGTAGAAATAATGCTAATCCAAAAATATTAAAAAAAATAACTTTAAAAAACCAAATAAAAGTCAATTTGTTTGGGGACAAACTTTATAAAGAGGAGTTAAAATAATGTTCAATGGAATTGTTTATAATCAAGGTATAATTAAAAGTATTAAAAAAAGTCGAAAATATGTTCGTGGAAGTTTAGTTGTTGAAATATCTTCAAATATTACATTTAAAAAATCTGATATAGGCGAGTCTGTTTGTTGTGATGGTGTTTGTTTAACTTTAATTAGAATTAAAAAAAAATCTTTTTTATTTTATCTTTCAAAAGAAACATTAAATAGATCAAATTTCAAAAATGTTAAAATTGGAAAACATATAAATATTGAAAAATCACTATATTACGGAAAAAAAATATCTGGCCATTACATACAGGGACATGTTGATACAACTTCAAAAATTAAAAATATTAAAATTATTGATCGATCATGGAATATTAGTCTAACTTTAAAAAGTAAATATAAACGTTTGGTTGTTGAAAAAGGATCGATTTCAATAAACGGTGTTTCATTAACAGTGTCTAGAGTCAAAAAAAATAGTTTTGAAATAACTGTAATCCCACATACTTTAAAACTAACTAATTTGATAAAGTTGAAGAGGGGTGACAAAGTTAATGTTGAATTTGATATCGTAGGAAAATATTTAAATAATATTTATAATTAAAATGAAACAAAATTCATCAACTATTAAAGAAATTATAAAAGATGCTAAAAAAGGGAAAATGTTTATTTTGGTGGACAATAAGGATCGGGAAAACGAAGGAGATCTTGTTGTTGCAGCATCAAAAATCAATCCACAAAAAATTAATTTTATGGCAAAACATGGCAGGGGTTTAATTTGTTTAGCATTAACAACTCAAAAAGTTAAAAAATTAAATTTACCTCTAATGTCCTTAATTAATAAATCTAGAACACAAACAGCATTTACAGTTTCTATAGAGTCTAAAAAAGGAATCTCCACAGGTATATCTGCATATGATAGAGCTAAAACAATTAAAGTTGCGATTAAACCGTCTTCTGGAAAAAAAGATATTGTATCGCCAGGACATGTTTTTCCTTTGGTAGCTAAAAATGGGGGCGTACTAGAAAGAGCTGGTCATACTGAAGCCTCTGTTGATATTGCAAAGCTAGCAAGACTGAATCCCAGTGCTGTGATTTGTGAAGTCATGAATGAAGATGGGACAATGGCTCGTTATAATGATTTGATTCCATTTGCTAAAAAACACAAATTAAAAGTCGCTAAAATAGAAGATTTAATTTCTTACAGATTAAAAAATGAGAGACTCATAAAATGTATTTCAAAGAAAAAAATAAAAGTAAAAAAATTTGGTAGTTTTGATTTAATGACTTTTAAGAGTAAGTTAGATGGATCAGAACACTATGCAATAACAAAAGGAAAAATCGTTGCACATAAAGCTTCACGAGTAAGAGTTATATCAACAAATCTTTTGAATAGTTTTTTTAACTTTAACAAAGATATTTATAAAAATTCCTTAAAACATCTAAATAAATTTAACAATTTTGCTCTTATACTCGTTAAGGGAACAAATCCTAACCCACCTTCATCTGAAAGCAGTAGAATCTTAAGATATTATGGTGTTGGTGCACAAATTATTAAAGAATTAAAAATTAAAAATATGATATTAGTATCTAGATCAAAAAAACGTATTATTGCATTAAAGGGGTATGGTATAAAAATTACTAAACAGGAGATAATTAAATGAAATCAAAAATTTGCATAGTTATTTCGACCTATAATAATGACGTTACAGATGAATTATTGTCCTCTGCTAAAAAAGAGCTAGATAAATCTGGTGTAAAAAAAATAGATATTATTAAAGTGCCAGGTTCATTTGAAATACCCGTTACAATTTCAAAACTTGGCAAAAATTATGATGGTTTTATTGCAATAGGATGCATAATAAAAGGAGAAACAGCAAATTTTGATTTAATTTCCCAAACCATAACCGATGGAATTATGCAACTATCCATCACACAAAAAAAACCAATCGGAAATTCAATAATAACAGCTTTTAACAAAGAACAGGCTTTAAATAGATTTGATAGAGGAAAAGAGGCAGCCATAGCTGTTTTAGAAATCCTTAAAATAAAATAATGAATAATGAGAATTTAGATCAAAATAGCAGAATAATTATAGTTCAAAAATTGTACTCTTATTTTTTAAACAAAGAGTCTGCAATATTTTACCCAAAACATAGATATAAAAAATTTATTAAAGATACTGTCTCAGGAACCATTGAAAGAGAGGAGCTTTTATTAGACAATTTAAAAATAATTTTAAAAGATGAGTTTGATCCTGCTAGAACAGATTTAATTCTAAAACTAATGATGCTCTCAGCAACATTTGAGCTTATGTTTTGTCACAAAACTCCTATAAAAGTCATAGTGAGTGAATATGTTAAAATATCTGACTATTTTTTAGAAACTGCTCATAAAGGCTATTTAAATGCTATTTTAGATAAGATTTCAAAAAATGTTAGAAAACATGTTGAATAATTTCTTGCCTTTTATTCTTTTTTTTGGCAATTTCCTGTTTTTATTAATCATTAGGGAGAAATATCTTTGGAAAATTTATATTTAATAATTTTAGTTGGCTTAATTGCAGTTGTTTATAGCTATTTTTTAAGTAAACAAATTATTTCATCAAATCCAGGTAATAGCAAAATGCAAGAAATTGCGGAGGCTATACAAATTGGTGCAAAAGCATATTTGAACAGACAATATAAAACTATCGCAATTGTTGGTGTAATAGTTTTATTCATCATAAGCTATTTTTTTAGTTTATTGGTTGGTCTAGGTTATTTTATTGGTGCACTATTATCAGGGGTTGCTGGTTATGTTGGTATGCTAATTTCTGTTCAAGCTAATGTGAGAACAGCCGAGGCATCAAGATCTAGTTTGCAGAATGGTTTGACTATGGCTTTTAAGTCTGGAGCAATAACTGGCCTCTTAGTTGCTGGTTTAGCTTTATTAGCAATTTCAATTTATTATTGGGCTTTAATAAGTTTTAATGTTGACAGTAGAGAATTAATAAATGCTTTAATAGCTTTGGGCTTTGGTGCTTCTTTAATATCTATTTTTGCAAGATTGGGCGGGGGTATATTTACAAAAGGTGCCGATGTAGGCGCTGATTTAGTAGGAAAGGTTGAAGCAGGAATACCAGAAGACGATCCTAGAAATCCCGCAGTTATAGCTGACAACGTCGGTGATAATGTAGGTGATTGTGCTGGTATGGCAGCAGATCTTTTCGAAACCTACGCTGTAACAATAGTTGCAACCATGGTTCTTTCTTCAATATTTTTTCAAGATAATGCAAGTATGATGATATATCCTTTATCAATTGGCGGAGGATGTATCATTGCTTCAATAATAGGGACTTTTTTCGTTAAACTTGGAAAAAGTAAAAATATTATGGGAGCTCTTTACAAAGGATTTGTAGTTACAGCAGTAATTTCTCTTATATTACTTTATCCGATTACTTCACATGTAATTGGTTTAGAAAACATATTCAAAGTTGGAGACAAAAATTTTACAGGTTTTGATTTGTATTATTGTGGAGTCGTCGGTTTAGCTGTAACAGGTTTGATTATTTGGGTTACCGAATATTATACAGGAACAAACTATAGACCTGTAAGAAGCGTCGCAAAGTCATCAACTACTGGCCATGGTACAAATGTTATTCAAGGATTAGCTGTTTCAATGGAAGCAACTGCTCTACCAGCATTAATAATTGTAGCGGGCATAATCATTACGAATGAACTCGCTGGATTATTTGGTATTGCTATAGCTGTAACTGCAATGTTGGCTCTTACAGGAATGGTTGTTGCTTTAGATGCGTATGGCCCAGTCACTGATAATGCTGGCGGTATAGCTGAGATGTCAAAATTGCCAAAAAATGTTAGAAAAACTACTGACGCGCTAGATGCCGTTGGTAATACTACTAAGGCAGTTACAAAAGGTTATGCTATTGGCTCAGCAGGTTTAGGAGCACTTGTTCTTTTTGCTGCATATACTGAAGATATTAAATTTTTTTCAAAAGTTCCCGGTTCTGCCCTTGAAGGTATAAATGTAAGTTTTGATTTATCTAACCCTTTTGTGGTTATAGGTTTGTTAGTTGGCGGAATGTTACCTTATTTATTTGGATCAATGGGAATGCAAGCTGTTGGCAGAGCAGGCGGCGCAGTAGTAATTGAAGTTAGAAGACAATTTAAAAAAATACCAGGCATAATGAAAGGCAAAAGAAAACCTGACTATGGTCGTTTAGTTGATTTATTAACAAAAGCTGCAATAAAAGAAATGATTGTTCCATCATTGTTACCTGTCCTATCACCAATAGTTTTGTATTTTATTATTTATTTTATAGGTGGTTTAGAGGCAGCATTATCTTCTGTAGGTGCAATGTTGCTTGGGGTTATAGTAACTGGATTATTTGTAGCTATCTCGATGACCGCAGGCGGTGGTGCTTGGGATAACGCAAAAAAATTTATAGAGGATGGCAATTATGGAGGTAAAGGCTCAGAATCTCATAAGGCCGCAGTCACAGGAGATACTGTTGGTGATCCTTATAAAGATACCGCGGGACCTGCTGTAAATCCGATGATCAAGATAACGAATATCGTGGCTTTACTTCTTTTAGCAGTAATATCACATTAATATTAATTTTTCTTTTTTCTTGATTTTGGAGTATTCGACAACATTTTTCTTCTTAAACTTGATAAGAAAGATTCTAAAAAACTACCTCTAGTTATTACATTATCAGTTACTTCTTGAGAGAATTTATGATCGTTCATTTTACTTTTATCATAAAATAGTTTTTCCTCTAAAACACCATATTTGTCAAATTTAACGACTAAAACATTGTTGTTAAGAAATATATCTTTACCCAGTTTATGCACAGATCCCCGTGTTTTGGTTCGTTCAATATAAAACCATGTATCTTTATCTTTTATTGATTTGATATGTGGTTCACCAAGTACATTTATGACATCATTTTTGTTACTTATGTCAGTTTTTATTAATAATTCTCTTTTTTCTAGAAATATTATTCCGTGACTTTTAACCACTCTATTTTTTTGGCAATTTGATAAAAAAAAGGATAAAAATAATATTATTATAATTAAATGTTTGCTTCTTACAAAAAACATAATACAAAACTTTACAACAAATTAGTCGAATTATCACGAAATAAATTTTTCTATGAGAATCTAAGTTTATCTGATAATTTTCAAACAAGGGTCCTGTTAATTTTTTTTCACTTTATTGTTATTTTAAAAGCCAAAAAGAGCAAGGAATTTAAAAAGATTTTTCAGAACATATTCGATAATATATTTCAAAATATTGAAATCAACATAAGGGAACTAGGTTACGGGGATACTAAAGTTAACAAAACCATGAAAGATTTAAATAAGATTTTTTACGACATTGTTCAAAAAATAGAAGGGAAGGATCATTTTGATTTTCAAAGTAATAAGTGGATAATAGACAAATATTTTTACGACAACAAAAACCAACATGGAGAAAAAACTGACAAATTGGCCAAATATCTAGAAGAATTCCAAAATTTTTGTTTTGATTTAGATATCAATAATGTGTTAAACGGGTCTATAGACTTTAAAATTAAGTTGTAAACATGGCTGTACCTAAACGAAAAACCTCAAAATCTAGAAGAAATAAACGAAGATCTCATCATCGTATAATTGGCACAAATATAGTTGAAGATAAAAAAAGTGGCGAATATAGATTGCCTCACCATATAGATTTAAAAACAGGAATCTACAATGGTAAAAAAATTTTAGACAAATAGTCTTAACATTTAACTAAATCTATAATGACCGAAAAAGTTAAAATTGCAGTTGATTTAATGGGTGGAGAAAATTCTCCTGATAAAAATCTTGAAGGGATAAATATTTTTATAAAAAAAAATCAAAAAAAAAATGATTATTTCTTTTACTTTTTTGGTGATGAAGAACAAATCAATTTTAAATTAAATAAATATAAATTTTTAAAAAATAATTTTAAAATATTTGATACAAAAATTATTGTCTCAGATGATTTATCAGCAATTTCTTCTATCAAAAAAGGTAAAGATTCAAGCATGTGGAAATCGATTACTGCTCAGACAGAACTAGATGCAGATATTTCTTTATCAGCAGGTAATACAGGTGTTTTATTAGTTATGTCAAAGATGATACTTAAAACTTTAGATGATGTTGATAAACCAGCTTTAGCAGGACTTTGGCCAAATGAAAAAAATATGAATGTTGTATTAGATTTAGGAGCAAATGTTGAATGTAGTGAAAAAAATCTTATTGATTTCTCAGAGATGGGTTCTGCTTTATACAAATCATTATTTCCAAACGACAAAGCTAAAGTAGCATTATTAAATATTGGACTTGAGGAAATGAAGGGAACTGAAATATTAAAAGCTGCACACACAAAACTTAAGCAACTAGACAAATTTGGTGATTTTGATTTTAATGGATATATAGAGGGAAATCAAATCACATCAGGTAATTCTAACGTAATTGTAACTGATGGTTTCACAGGAAATGTAGCATTAAAAACTGCCGAAGGAACTGCAAATTTTTTAACAAAAAGTTTAAAACAATCTTTATCTGAAAACTTATTTTCAAAAATTTCAACAATTTTTTCGTATTTTTCTTTAAAAAAATTTAAAAATAAGCTAGATCCAAGAAAATATAACGGTGCTATCTTTTTAGGTCTAACAGGTCCTGTGGTCAAAAGCCATGGAGGTATAGACGGCCTTGGTTTTTATTATTCTGTTGATCTTTGTTATAAAATTGCCAAAGGAAAATTAATTGAGAAAATTAAATCTAATCTAGCCCACTCAAAAAATATTAGTAATGACGAGAGATAATATTTCAAAAAATGATATTTTAAACCAAATTAACTCAAGCTTAGGTATACCAAAAATTTTATTAGAAAAAATAATAATTTCTATATTAGAAATTATTTCTGACGAATTAAATAATAAAAATAAAATAAAAATATCCGGCTTTGGAACATTTAAAGTATTAAATAAAAGATCTAGAATTGGAAGAAACCCAAAGACTGGAGATATATATGAAATTAAACCAAGAAGGACTATTGTTTTTCATCCTTCTATTAAAGTAAAAAAGATGATTAATGATTAAAAAGAGAAAATTATATAAATCTATTGGTGAAGCAGCTAAAGAAATATCAACTAATACACATACTTTAAGATTTTGGGAAAAGCAATTTAAACAAATTAAACCAATGACCTTAAATGGTAATAGAAGGTATTACTCCGAAAAAGATATCAATATTATTAAAATAATAAATGAACTATTAAGAAATCGAGGTTATACTATTGCAGGCGTCAAAAAAATACTAAATGAAAGTTCACTTAAACTTGACGAGAATTTTAATTCAGATATAAAAAAGAAGAATTTAGAAAGTTCTCTAAAAGTTAGAGCACAAAAAATTAAGATAATTTTAAATAGAATTAAGGAAATTAAATAATGGCAAAGAAGAGTTCAATTAAAGTAAGATTGGTTCCCGAAGCAAAGCCTGATAGCCCCTTTTTTTATTATGTAAAAAAACCTACAAAAGGTGAAAAAGCAAAAATTAAACTTAAACTAAAAAAATACAATCCTTCGACTAAGAAACATGAAGTTTTTATAGAAAAAAAACTTCCCCCACACAGTAAATAGGTTCATTTTTTTTTAAAATTTCTGTATTCATAATTTACAAAAGCTCTTATCATTGAAACCCATATATTTTTAGTTATTTTAGGATCGATTTTTTTCCTTAGAGATTTTTTTCTAATATTTTTTAAAATAAGACTTATCCTTTTTTTATCTACAATTTGTTTTTTTTTAGTTTTATTTGATAAAATTTGATCAACAAGAATGCTTCTTTTTTTTATTATTAATAACATTTTATCGTCAAGCTTATCCAATTTTCTTCTAATTTTTTTAATTTTTTGATTGATCATAGCGACATAAATGTAATTAAATTAATATTTAAATATTATATAACAAATTAATGGAAATCATATTAAGAAAAGAATATTCAAAATTTATAAATTATTGGCTATTAAGCTTGTTATTCTTTATTTGTATCATTGTTATTGTAGGTGGTTTAACCAGATTAACGGACTCCGGTTTATCAATTACGACCTGGGATGTTGTTACGGGAATTCTTCCGCCCTTAAATAATAATCAATGGGAGGAAGTATTTAATTTATATAAACAAATACCTCAATTTTATCTTATCAATCAAAATATGACATTGGATGAATTTAAAGTAATTTATTATTGGGAATATATACATCGAATTTTAGGAAGAATTCTTGGATTATTGTTTCTTATTCCTTTTATATATATTTATTTAAAAAATATTTTAAATAAAAAATATAATCAGAATTTATTTATTTTATTTATATTAATTCTACTTCAGGGTTTTGTTGGTTGGTATATGGTTAAAAGTGGTTTGGTTGATAATACAACAGTAAGCCATTATAGATTAGCTATTCATTTAAATTTGGCGTTTATTTTATTTTCTGCAATTTTTTGGTATTTTTTAAATATTCAACACAAAAAAAATAAGATTTTTTTTGATTTTAATACGAGCTATATGGTTCCAAAATTTTTCATATTTTTGGTATTTTTACAAATAACTTTTGGTGCATTCACATCTGGTTTAGATGCAGGAAAGATTTATCAAACGTGGCCCTTAATGAATAATTATTTTTTTCCTGATGATTTATCTTTAAGTAATTTAATATTACCTCAAATTTTTAATGAACCTTCATTTGTACAATTTATTCATAGAAAACTCGCATATATTATTTTTTTCTATGTTTTAATAATGTCCTTTTTTATTTTTTACAAAAAACAAAAGCATATGTACAACTCAACTTATTTTCTTTTAATAATGATATTTGTTCAGTTAATTCTTGGAATTTTTACGCTTTTAAGTGGAGCTTATATTTGGATTGCTTCTTTGCATCAAATTTCTACAATTCTTTTGTTAATTTCCTCAATTTACTTTTATTATAATTCTTTAAAAACGTAGTTTGTATTGACATCATAAATAATAACTTGTACTTATGCCCAAGTTTTATGACACCTTTTACAAAAAAAAAAGAATTGAACAATAAATGGTACCTTGTTAATGCTGAAAATATTGTTGTAGGTAGATTAGCTGCTTATATATCAAAAATTTTAAGAGGCAAAAACAAAACTCAATATAATCCTAACCAGGACAATGGAGATTTTGTAATAGTAACAAATATTGAAAAAATTAAATTCACTGGTAAAAAATTTAAAAATAAAATTTATTATAAACATACTGGTCATCCCGGTGGAATTAAGCAGACCAAACCATTCAATTTAAAAGAAAAAAATAAAACTCAAGATATTTTGAAATTTGCAGTTAAAAGAATGTTGCCGGGGGGTCCTTTGGCAAAAAAACAATTAAGTAAACTTAAAATTTATAGTGGAGATAAGCACCCTCATGAAATTCAAAATCCAGAAGAAATAAAATTTTCTCAACTTAATAAAAAAAATTCTGTTAAAACTTTATGAACACAACTGATTTAATAAATCCAAAAAAAGTTTCTGAAAAAATTAAACTTGATTTTAAAGAGAGCCAATATGCAACTGGAAGAAGAAAACAATCTGTTGCTAGGGTTTGGGTTAAAAAAGGATCTGGAAAAATATTTGTTAACGGCAAAGAAATGAACATTTATTTCAAAAGACCGGTTCATCAAATTTCTGTAATTAGACCTTTAAATGAGATTAATGCTGCTAGTCAGTATGATGTTAGATGCAACGTAAAAGGCGGAGGTCTTTCTGGACAAGCCGGAGCTATAATTCATGGTATATCAAGAGCTTTAGTAAAAATTGACTCTTCAACAAAAAAAACACTTAAAAAAAATAAATTTACCACCAGAGACTCAAGGAAAGTTGAGAGAAAAAAATATGGGCATAGAAAAGCCCGTAGAAGTTTTCAATTTTCTAAAAGATAAATCAATTATTTTCATTAACTTTAAAAGTGATATAAGGAAATTATGTCATTAAAAAAAATCAATGTTGTTGTGGCTGGAGCTACTGGTTATGTAGGTTTAGATTTAGTTAAAATACTTTCTCAACACCCGAAAGTAAGGATTAAATACCTTTGTGCAACAAAAAATTTGGGTAAAAAAATACAATTTTTCGACAAAAGGATCAAAAAAAAATTGCCAAAAATATCTAATTTAAAAAAAGTATTTTGGCCAAATATTGATATTCTTTATACATCTTTACCAACTGGTCAATCTCAAGTTCTAGCAAAAAAATTATTCAAATTTACAAAATTAAAAATTATTGATTTGTCAGCCGATTTTAGACTGTCTAATCAAAATGAATATAAAAAATTTTATTCTACAAAACATAAAGCAAAAGAACTTTTAAAATATTCAATTTATTCTTTAAGTGAATTTGTTAAAAAAAATATTAAAAATCATAGAATAATTGCATGCCCAGGTTGTTATCCCACATCTGTACAGTTACCTTTAATACCATTGTTATCTAAAAATCTTGTAAAAAAAGATGATATAATTATTGATTCCAAATCAGGATATTCAGGTGCAGGAAAAAACTTAAAAAAAAAATTTTCACACAAAAATTTATTTTCATCTATCCATGCCTATGGAATTTTTAAACACAGACATCAAAGCGAAATTGATCAGGAATTTTACAAAGTTACAAAATCAAAAATAAAATATATTTTCACACCGCATTTGATACCTACTTATAGAGGGATGCTGTCATCTATATATATTAAAACAAAAAAAGGTGTTACTATTAATAAATTACATAACGAATTAAAAAAATTTCATAAAAAAAATTATTTTGTTAGAATTTTGCCACTCAACAAAGATTTGGGTACAGAGAATGTTATTAATACCAATTTTTGTGAGATAAGCATCTGTAAACTCAAAGACAAAAATAGAATTTTAATATTATCTGCTATCGATAACTTGGTTAAAGGTGCCGCTGGTCAAGCCATACAAAACATGAATATTATTTTTAACTTTAAAGAAAATTTGGGTCTAAAGTGAAATTTTTTTTAATTATAATATTTTTAATTTTTTTTGGATGTAGTGGAGGTTTAAATAAAGTTGAAAAAGTGTATATTTGCGGAGACCATCCATGTGCAAATAAAAAAGAGGCTGAAGAATATTTTGACAATAATATATCTGTTGAAATTTATACTATTTCTTCAGATAAACTGAAAAAAGAGAATTTTGATTTAGTCGAGTTAAATTTGTTAGAGGATAAACTTAGAACTAAAAATAAAATTAAAGTTTCAAAAAATAAGCAAGATATAAAGAAACAAATCCAAGAAAGAAAAAAATTAGCAAAACTTAAAATGAAAAAAATCGAAAGATCTGAAAAATTGACTTCTAATAAAGAAACAATCAAAAAAATAGACATTGTTAAAAAGAAAAAAATAAATAAATTTACCTTTATTAGAATTTGTAAAAATTTAGAAGAATGTGATATAGATAAAATTGAAAGAATAGTAATGGATATTGGTAAAAAAAAAGATTTTCCTGATATAACAGATTAGAACATGATAATAAAAAAAAATTTAAATATAGCTATAGTTGGTTTAGGAAATATTGGTTTGTCCCTATACCAACATTTAATAAAAAATAAACAGAGTATTGAAAAGAAAACAAATGTTAATTTATCTGTAAAATATGTATCTGCCAAAAATAAATCAAAAAAAAGAAAATTAGTAATACCTAAAAAAAAATGGCTCAAAAGCTATATCGATGCTTCTAAGAATCCAGATATAGATATTGTAGTGGAACTAATTGGTGGATCTGATGGTGCAGCTAAAAAATTAGTATTTAATTCAATAAAAAATAAAAAACATGTTGTTACAGCAAATAAAGCGTTAATAGCAAAATATGGCGATGCATTATCAAAACTTGCAGAAAAAAACAAAGTTAATTTAGAATTTGAAGCTGCCGTTGCAGGAGGAATTCCAATAATCAGAATCATAAAAGAAGGTCTTATAACTAATACTATTAGTAAAATTTACGGAATTTTAAATGGTACTTCAAATTACATTCTATCTAAAATGTCAGAGTCTAATATAAATTTTAAAGATGTATTACTAAATGCAAAAAAATTAGGTTATGCGGAAAGCAATCCCAAAGATGATTTAAACGGAAATGATGCTAATTCAAAAATTCAAATTTTATCATCTCTGGCGTTTAACTCACTAATTAATAAAAAAAATATACATGTCGAGGGCATAAATATGGTAGATCAAATTGATATACAAAATGCTAATCACTTAGGATATAAGATAAAACATTTAGCAATTTCAGAATTTAAAAATGATAAAATAATCCAAAGAGTTCATCCATGTCTGATAAATAAAAACTCATACATCAGCAATATTAACGGAGTACTTAATGCAGTTATCTTAGAAGGAAAGCCTATTGGAAAATTTACCGTCCAAGGTGAAGGTGCAGGTCCAGGTCCAACTACTTCAGCCTTAGTTTCTGACATTTGCTCAATATTAAGAGGTAACATTAAGCTGCCTTTTTCTATTCCAGATAAAAATAGAAAAAAAATTAAATCTATTAATATTTCTAATGAAATTTTTTCATCCTATATTAGATTAGATGTTATAGATAAAGCTGGCGTTCTTTCCTTAATAACTAAAATTTTGTCAAAAAATAAAGTATCTGTAAAAAGACTTATTCAGAATCCCTTCAAAAGTAAAAAATATGCTTCAATTATAATTATTTCTCATAAATCTAAAAATTATAATTTAGAAAAATCAATAAAAGAACTTCAAAAACAAAAATTTATAATTAATAAACCAAAATTTTTTAGAATTGAAGAAATTTGAAAATCATAGACCCAAAATTATTAAATAATTTTTTAAAGGTAAGCGAAAGAGCTGCCTTTGGTGCTTCAAGATTTAGAGGAAAAAATGACAAGATAGCAGCAGATCAAGCTGCGGTGGATGAAATGAGATCTGAATTAAATAAAATTCAAATGATTGGAAGAGTTGTTATAGGTGAAGGTGAAATGGATGAGGCACCAATGTTATATATTGGAGAGAAGGTTGGAACCGGTACCGGAGATGAGTTTGATATAGCTGTAGACCCTTTAGAAGGAACAAATTTTACAGCTAAAAATTTACCAAATGCGATTTCTGTTTTGGCAGTAGCCAACAAAGGTGGATTATTATCAGCACCAGATACCTACATGGAAAAAATAGCCATTGGGTCTGGACTTCCTAAAAATATCATTGATTTAGACAATACTGTTGAAAAAAATATAAAGTTACTTGCCGAAGCTAAAAATAAAAATCCTGAAAATATTACAGCATGTGTTCTTAAAAGACCAAGACATGATAAAATTGTAGAGACGCTTAATAAATTAAAAGTTAAAATACACTTTATTAATGATGGAGATGTTACTGGTGTTATTTCTGTTGTAGATACTAAATCAACTATAGATATTTATCTGGGCACTGGAGGCGGACCCGAGGGAGTTTTAGCTGCTGCTGCTTTAGATTGTTTAGGAGGTCAAATGCAAACTAGATTAGTATTGAGTGATCAAAAAGAAATTAACAGGGCTAGAAAATTAGGAATTACTGATCTTAACAAAAAGTATAATATAGAAGATATGATTAAAGGTGATGTAATTTTTTGTGCTACTGGTGTAACCGACGGTGAAATGTTGAATGGCATTAAAATTAAAGGAGATTTTTTTGAAGCATCAACGTTTGCTTTACACAAAAGTCAAAAAATTTCAAAGAAAATTACAAATATTATTAAAAAATGAATGATAGTTCGGTTTTAGGTAAAAATTGGATTCTGAAGAACTATAACGAAGAAACAGTAAATTTTTTAAAAGATAATTTTAATCTAAGCGAGATAGTTTCTAAATTAATTGCAATTAGAAAAATTAAACTTGAAGAAGTCAATTTATTTTTAAAACCAAAAATTAAAAATTCTTTGCCCAATCCTTTTGTTCTGAAAGATATGAGCAAAACTGTTGATAGAACAATTAAGGCAATATTAAATTCTGAAAAAATTGGACTGTTTGGGGATTACGATGTCGATGGAGCAAGCTCAACTGCTGTGTTAGGAAATTATTTTAATTCTATAAATCAAAAAATTGAAATTTATATACCTGATAGAAAAACTGAAGGCTATGGTCCTAATAAAAAAGCTTTTGAAAAATTAATTTCAAATGGGTCAAAATTAATTTTTACAGTTGATTGTGGTACTCTATCATTTGAACCTATTGAATATTCAAAAAAAAATAATGTAGATGTTTTAGTATTAGACCATCATCAATCTGAATTAAAACTTCCTGAAGCATTTTCTATAGTTAACCCAAATAGATATGATGATAATTCAGACTTAAAATATCTTTGTGCTGCAGGTGTATGTTTTATGTTTCTTGTAGCTTTAAATAAAAAATTAAGAGAAATAAATTGGTTTAAAGAAAAAAAAATAAAAGAACCAGATTTAATTAATTATCTTGATTTGGTTACTCTTGGAACCGTTTGTGATGTAGTGCCCTTAGTTGGTTTAAACAGAGCTATTGTAAGTCAGGGGTTACAAATTTTAAATACAAAATCTAACCAAGGATTAAAAACTTTAAAAAATATCTGTGGTATTGATACGCATATAAATACTTATCATCTTGGTTATATATTAGGTCCCAGGATTAATGCTGGTGGGAGAGTTGGAAAATGTTCACACGGAGCAAATTTATTATTAAGCAAAGATACGAAGGAAATATTTAAAATAGCAATGGAATTAGATACATATAATAATGAAAGAAAAGTAATTGAAAGTAATCTGCTTAAAAAAATAGAAAATAAAATAATTTTAGACCCTAAAGAACCTGTAATTGTGTTAGCTGGTCACAACTGGCACGGAGGAATTATTGGAATTATTGCTTCAAGATTAAAAGAAAAATATAATAAACCAACAATTATCATATCGGTAGAAAATGGAGTAGGAAGGGCTTCTGCTCGTTCAGTTGTTGGATTTGATATAGGAACTCTGATTATTAATGCTGTTCAAAATAATATTCTAAGAAAAGGTGGAGGACATAAAATGGCTGGTGGTTTTAGTATAGATGAAAATAAAATTCAAGATTTTAAAAACTTCATTATTAAAAAATTTTCAAAAGTTGAAAAAAAAATAAATAAAACAGACACATTATTTTATGATTCAAAAATATCTCCCTCCGCTTTAAATTTAGATTTCTTTTTAGAGATTAATTCACTTTCTCCGTTTGGATCTGGAAATCCTGAACCTAGATTCGTCATAGAGGATCTAGAACTCTTAAAATCTTCAATTGTAGGTGAAAAACATATAAAATCTTTTTTTTCTGCTAAAGATGGTTCTGTAGTTGAAAGTGTCACTTTTAATGCAATAAAAACTGATTTAGAAGGTTATTTATTATCAAAAAAAAGAAAAAAAATTAATATTTTCGGCAAGT
>CETH01103728.1_pt1 | contig 17042 bp, 13 predicted proteins | sample 361461 | NCBI WGS metagenome assembly CETH01 (sample SAMEA2622695, study PRJEB7988) | marine metagenome | isolation source: saline water (ENVO:00002010), including
CATGGAAGAGGTCAGGGGTTCAATTCCCCTTAGCTCCACAGAAACTTAACGTAAATATTAAAAAGTGTTTCTAAAGTTGAAGAAAAGAAGTTAGAGATTGCACGAGGTCAGAATGAGTAAATCTAAAAAAATTGAGAGAAAGTATTTACTATCTTGAAGGATGTAACAGACGAAACTTTTGCAGTCGACGTTATGGAGCGATCCAAAACAGTCCCAGTCGTTGTAGATTTATGGGCCCCCTGGTGCCAGCCTTGTAAAGCGCTCGGGCCGATTCTTGAGAAAGTTGTCGGGGCGACAGAAGGCAAGGTTGATTTGGTTAAAGTCAATATTGACGAGAACCCTCAGATTGCCCAAAGTTTTCAAATCCAAAGCATTCCAGCCGTATTCGGAATCAGTAATGGAGAGGTCTCGGATGCTTTCGTTGGTGCGAAAGGGGAAGCAGAAGTAGCGGCCTTCATCGAAGGACTTCTTCCCAGCCCGCAAGATGAGATACTGACCAATCTGCTAGAAGAGGGGAGTGAACAATCTCTCGAAGAGATTTTGCAAGCTTTCCCGGATCATGAAGAAGCGGTTACTAGGCTTGCAAAGATCTATGTAGAGAGTGGTAGAAGCGAAGAAGCTCTTGCTCTCTTAAACAGAATCCCGGAGTCACCTGAGACTCGACACATTGCAGCCCAAGCACGAACCGGCGATAGGTCACAAGAAGAAATACTGGAACGTCTGGATGCCTTGCTTAAAATCGTGAAGAGTGATGAGAGTGCTCGCAGAGAATTTGTAGATCTACTGGACGTTTTAGGGCCAGAAAATAGCGAGACGAAAACTTACCGTCAAAAATTATCTAGAGAAATATACTAATTCTTCTTCCTCTGGGCATTTGAAACTGATGTATCGTTAACCATGGCTAACTTTGCGTCCGCATACTTAATTAGGGGGGAAGATCCGACCCTAATTGGAAATGCCCTTAAAGATTTAACCGAGCAACTGCTTAAAGGTGAAAGCCGAGAGTTGGCGATTGAAGAAGTCAATGAAGTTAATCATCGTGATGAGAGCGGGGAATATTCATTGGATTCCTTGCTCACAGCTGCACAAACTATTCCATTTTTAACTGATTCACGAGTAGTGGTAGGTAGACATATGGGGGCGTTTTCAAAGAAGCAGATGATTGAACCTCTGTTGGGTTATTTAGAGGCCCCTTTAGAGACAACTAGACTAGTCCTAGTATGGGAAAAGAGTCCTAGTCAGCAGCGTTTAGGACAAATTCCGAAATCTCTTTTGGAAGTAGTTCAGCGAAGTGGCGAAGTTATTGATACTCGTGTTGGTCGAAAAACAGGAACGTGGATTCAAGATCAAGTTGCACAGAGTGGAGTCTTATTAGATAAAGCTGCTATTCAGGCTCTTATAGAGAATACCGGAGAGGACGTGGCGAGTGTGCAAGGTGTTTTAGCGACTTTGAAGTCTGTTTTTGGTCAAGACACTCTAGTAACGCTCGAAGAGGCTGCTCCCTATTTGGGGGCTGCAGGCGGAGTACCTCCTTGGGAGCTAACAGATGCTATAGCGAGTGGGAACGCTGCCGAAGCACTTCAGAAGCTCAAGAGGCTCCGTCAGGCTGGAGGTCGCCATGAAATGCAGATTCTTGCCATTCTTCACGGCCATTTTAGTCGCATTCTTCGTCTTGCTGGTTTGGAAATACGTGACGCTGAAGAAGCTGCACATCTTTTGGGTGATAGAGGTTCTTCATTCCGTGCAGGGAAAACACTTCAAGACGCTCGAAAGTTGGGGAACTCTCAGTCTAAGAAGGCGATCAGCCTTTTATCTGACGCCGACCTAGCTTTACGTGGGCAATCAGGTCTAGCTGGAGACATTATTCTTGAAGTACTGGTTGCGAGGCTTTCTTATCTCTATCTCGCTTAGCTCAACTAGTCAGATCGTTATAACGTTTGGTTAATCGGCTTTTTTTCCTAGCCGCTGTATTTTTATGAAGAATATTCTTTCTTGCAGCCTTATCGATTTTCTTAATAGCAATTCGAAGTGCTTCTTCATCGCCTTCGCCTGAATCAGCGGATTGAAGGGTGCTTTTGACACGGGAATTAACTTCAGAACGGATTGCTTTATTTCGGGCACGGCGTTTTTCATTTTGCCTGTTGCGTTTAATTTGACTTTTAATGTTTGCCATTTCCTGACCTTCAGATTGAATTAATAGAAGTTACCCCTAGAGGCACCCACGATCACTAGTTATCTCGTATGCTACCCAAGCAGCATAAAAATCGGACACATACAGTAAAAGTAATGATACAACAGTCAAATATTCGCAATATAGCGATAATCGCTCATATAGATCACGGGAAATCTACCCTTGCTGACCGGATGTTAGAAATATGCGGAGCGGTGGATCCTCGCGAAATGAGGGAGCAGTATTTAGATTCTATGGACCTCGAACGTGAGCGGGGTATCACCATAAAGCTTCAAAGCGTTTCACTTCAACATGGACCTATAACGATAAATTTGATAGATACTCCAGGCCATGTCGATTTTGGTTATGAGGTATCTCGTTCATTGGCGGCTTGCGAAGGCGTCATCCTTCTTGTCGATGCGGCACAAGGTATAGAGGCCCAGACTCTTGCCAATACATACTTAGCCTTAGAGAACGATTTAGAGATTGTAGCTGCCCTGAACAAGATTGACCTTCCGGCAGCTGAACCTGAAGCATGTGCCAGTGAGATAGAGCAGGTGCTCGGGATCCCTGCAGGTGAAATCCTTCGGTTAAGTGCAAAAACTGGGGAAGGCGTATCGGAACTCTTAGATTGGGTTGTCGATCGGGTTCCTCCACCTAGTGGGAATGTCGATAGCCCACTTCAAGCACTGATTTTCGATAGTCATTATGACCAGTACAGGGGAGTTGTGAGCTCAATTCGAGTAATGAATGGAAAATTATCGACCGATAGCAAACTTTATTTCATGCAAGTGGGGAAATCATCTGGTGTCGAGGAGATAGGTATACGAAAACCAGACTCTACACCTGTCGAAACGCTATCGGCTGGAGAAGTTGGGTATCTTATTGCAGGAATCAAGGACGTTGGAGATGCACGCGCTGGTGAAACAATTACCGAACTTCAGGCTAAAGCAGAGATACCTTTAGAGGGCTATCGTGAACCCAAACCAATGGTTTTTAGTGGCTTGTACCCAATCGACGGCGATGAATATCCGAGTTTGCGAGATGCGTTAGAGAAACTTCGACTTAATGACTCAAGCTTTACATACGAGCCCGAAACTTCTGGAGCACTCGGATTTGGATTTCGATGTGGTTTCCTAGGTTTATTACACATGGAAATTGTGCGTGAGAGGTTAGAAAGAGAGTTTGGTCTCAGTTTAATTTCCACTGCGCCTTCAGTCGAATACAGAATCACTCTCTCCAACGGCGAGGTGATTCATGTGGACAATCCCAGTGACGTCCCTCAACAAAACTTACTCGATTCTATTGAAGAGCCATATCTTCGGGCTTCAATAATAACCCCAAGTTCGTATACGGGATCTTTGATGGATTTATGTCAAACGCGAAGAGGAAGTTTGGAAAAAATGGAATACATATCTCCGGAAAGAGTGGAGTTAGTCTATCGGATGCCATTAGCCGAAGTAGTAATGGATTTTTTTGATCAAATGAAAAGCCGCACACAGGGGTATGCAAGTATGGACTATGACAATGATGGATATGCGGTATCGGATTTGGTAAAGGTAGATATTTTGCTACAAGGAGAATCCGTAGACGCATTCAGTTCAATTGTTCACCGTTCTAAGGCATACGAATATGGACAACAGATGAGTAAGAAGCTGAAAGAGTTAATACCGCGACAACAGTTTGATGTGCCGATTCAAGCAGCTATCTCGAGCAAAATAATAGCTAGAGAAACTGTAAAAGCATATCGAAAGGACGTTACTGCAAAACTTTACGGTGGCGATGTGACTCGTAAGAACAAGTTGCTTAAGAAGCAGAAAGAGGGCAAAAAGAAGATGAAATCTATTGGGAGAGTAGATGTTCCTCAAGAAGCTTTCATTTCTGCCCTTAAACTAGGTGACTAGCCAAGAATGAGAACCTGAGAGATTTGATGATACTGCAAACTAGCGTTGAAGAAGATTCCAAATGAGTGCGGATCTCTATGAAATTCTAGGCTTATCTCGATCGGCCACTCAGGACGAAATTAAAAAAGCCTACAGGTCCCTTGCCCGAAAATATCACCCTGACGCTAATCCGGGGGATAAGGAGGCTGAAAAAAACTTTAAGGAGGTCGCTCATGCTTATGAGGTTTTAAGCGATGAGAGGCAGCGTCAACAGTATGATCAATTTGGTGTCATAGGAGGAGCGCATCAATCAGGATTTCAGGGTGCAGGAGGTATTTCCGATATATTTGAGGCTTTCTTTGGGAGTAGTAGCCCATTTGGAAGTTCAAATTTTCAACAGACTGGCCCACCTAGAGGTAGCGACGCAGAGATCCTGGTTAATGTTTCCTTAGAAGAAGTTGTGTTAGGTGGGGAGACGACTTTCGAGATTGATGTTTCAGCTGCTTGTGAAGGCTGTCAAGCAACTGGTTCAAGAGGTGAGAGCGAACCAGAAGTATGCTCAGCATGCGGTGGGCAGGGCATTGTGCAAGAAGTACGCCAAAGTTTATTGGGTCAAATGATGTCAACCGTAGAGTGCCGGTCATGTCAAGGGTATGGCTCCATCATCGTTGACCCTTGTAAGAAATGTAATGGTGCAGGTATCGAAAGAAAGAAAAAAAGATTCACAGTTGGTATCCCCGTGGGAATTACTACAGGTGTGACTCAAAGATTGTCAGGCATGGGCCATGCAGGTCCTAGGGGTGGTGGAATTGGAGATATCCATGTTCGTTATCAGGTTAGTGAACATGAACGATTCGAACGTGTAAATGATGATCTATATGAAGAGCTGTGGATTCCCGTTACACAGGCTGCGCTGGGAGCATCACTGGAGTATTCAACTATCGATAGTACTGAACGTCTTCAGATCCCTGCTGGAACGAAAACAGGGGAACGTATTCGATTCCGTGGACGAGGTGTTCCCAGATTACAACGGAGGGGTCGCGGAGACTTAATTGTCACAATCATTGTTGACACTCCATTAGATTTATCCAGGGAAGAGAAAGAGTTGCTGATGGATCTGGCTCAACTTCGTGATGAGCCTACTTCTGAGAAAAAGCCCAGAAGTCGTAAGCGCCGATAATATGAGCGATCTACATATTCATGAATCCATGACTATGAGTCAGGCGCACATACTTGTCGATGACATAGAGAAACCAGAGTTGAGCGAAGAGAAACAGCATCATTTAACAAAGGTTCGTCGAATTAAAACCGGTACTAAAGTTACTGCAACAGATGGAAAAGGGGCTTGGAGCATATTTCGTTTTATTGGGCAATCGCTCGAGAATATAGATGCTGTGCACTATTCAGAGAAGCGAGAGCCTGCTCTAACTGTCGCTATATCGCTAACGAAGTCAGGAAAACTGGATCTTACAGTTCAGAAACTAACCGAAATTGGTATAGATGAACTTATATTATTCGCATCCGAGAATTCTGTGCCGATATGGGATGAGTCAAAACAGTCTAAGAATGAGCAACGCCTAAATCGGATTATTCAGTCTGCCCTTGAACAATCTAAGGGTATCTGGCTTCCGAAACTAAGCTTCTTGTCGTCGTTTAATGATGTCGCACAGATCTCTGGAATGGCAATGGCTGACTACAATGGTGATCGAATTACTAGTAGTTGTAAATGCTTGGCTATTGGCCCCGAAGGCGGATGGTCACCGGCTGAAGATTCATTGAAATTGCCGAAGATATCACTTAGCCAGCAGGTACTTCGTTCTGAAACTGCGGCTATAGTCGGAGCTTCACTAATGTCAGCGTATAGGGATATTAAAAAAGATCTTGAATCTTATCGGTCTTGAATAGAAGTAAAGTCCCGAGTTGCGTTCCCAATGTAGAGCTGTCTTGGCCTTGCTATTCGTGTGTTTCTTTCAAGCATTTCGTTCCAGTGCGAAAGCCATCCTGAAGTTCTTGCTATTGCAAAGAGAACAGTAAACATCTTCAGAGGGAATCCCATCGCCTGGTATATTAGCCCGCTATAGAAATCAACATTCGGGTAAAGCTTTCGGCTAATAAAGTATTCATCTGCAAGAGCTGTCTCCTCTAATTTTAAAGCAATGTCTAATTTGGGATTTTTGCCGGTTATTTCAAAGATCTGATGAGCAGTATCTTTAATAATTTGAGCTCTTGGATCGTAGTTTTTATAAACGCGATGTCCAAAACCCCAAAGAAGATCATCACCATTCTTTACAGAGTCAACGAAAGCATCAACATTGTCCAAAGTATCAATTTCGTCAAGCATATTAATAACAGCTTCGTTAGCTCCACCATGCCTAGGGCCAGACAATGCAGCACTTCCAGCCGCTATAGCTGAGTAGGGGTCTGCATGGGCAGATCCGACTACACGGACTGCTGTTGTAGAGCAGTTTTGTTCGTGATCAGCATGAAGGATGAAGAGCTGTTCTAAAGCCTTTGTAAAGATGGGATCAGGCGCGTATTCGACATCGCCATTCGCATAAATTGCTGCAAGAAAGTTTTCTGTGTAACTGAGGTCTTGCCTGAATGGCTGGGTAGGCCTACCACTTCGAAAATTTTCAGCTGCTGCCGCTATTGAAGGTATCTTGGCGATTAGATTCACTGTGTGTTTAGAACGAATTTGTGGATCCTCTACGTTGCGAGAGTCAGGGTACATAGAGGATAGTGCGGCAAGTGCGGAAGTTAACATGCCCATAGGGTGAGAGTCTTTTTGAAATGCTTGCAAAAGTAAATCGTGATGATTTGGGTCTAGGTCTGAGGCCTCACTGATAGTCTCTTCCCATGAAGACAATTGCATTTGATTTGGCAAGTCGCCATTAAGTAGAAGGAAAGCAACTTCAAGAAAGGAAGAGTTGTTTGCTAGGTCTTCTATTGGGTAGCCCCGATGTTCAAGTCTACCAGCAGCACCATCGATAAATGTTATTGAGCTATTTGTGACTGCGGTCGCAGCAAAACCTTCATCTTTGAACCAAAGTCCCGGAAGTAACTTGGTCCATGAGCTGGAGTCGATTCCTCCATCCACAATTGGTATCTCAATAGATTCCCCAGATCGGTTATCGGTGATAGTGATTGAGTCTGACAAAGAACGCTCCAAGAGTTGATCAGAAGTCATTGTATCGGGAAATAGGCCCTCTTTAGCCAGCTAAATCGACTATTTCAATACTGTTTTGGGTTACAGGGGGGTATTGGCATGGAGCCGTTTTTTCAGTTTCTCTCTCTTTGTTAGAAGCGGCTGAAGAGCAGCGAATACTTTCCTTCGAGTTTCCGACGGTTTGATAACAATATCGACAGATCCTCTCTCTGCAGCGATGTATGGGTTTAGGAGCCGGCCGTCATACTCTGCTTCAAGTATGGCTCTTTCTTCAGGCGTTGCATTTCGATGCAGGATCTCTACAGCTCCTTTTGCTCCCATTACTGCAATTTCAGCAGATGGCCAAGAAATGGAGAGGTCATTGCCCATGTATTTACTGTCCATGACGATATAGGCACCTCCATAGCTTTTGCGGAGGGTTATGCATATCCTCGGGGTCGTAGCTTGGGCGTAAGCGAAAGCCAATTGGGCCCCATGGCGGATCATTCCTCGCCATTCGAGGTCTTTACCTGGCTGGAACCCTGGAGTATCTACGAAAGTGATGATAGGGAGATTAAATGCATCACAGAAACTAACGAATCTAGCTCCTTTTTGGGATGCTGCTATATTCAACGTTCCGGCAAGTGATTGGGGTTGATTCGCTACAATGCCAACTGGGTGCCCTCCTATCGTGGCAAAAGCTGTGACAAGGTTTGTAGCCCACTCTTTGCGAATTTCTGTGAGGATTCCATCATCGAAAACTTCCTGTAAGATATCTCTGACGTCGTAGCTTCCTGTAGCGGATTCAGGGATGGTCATTTCTATTCCGTCTAGATCACGTTCTGTTGGGTCGCTTGATGAAATATGCCTCGGTAACGATGAAGAGTTCTCAGGAAGAAGGTGCAATATCTCATCTATTAGCTCAATGGCCGACTCTCCGTCAGGTACAACGAAAGATGCAACTCCTGATGTTTGAGCATGTTTTCCGGATCCTCCAAGAGTGTCTTGATCCACGGGAACTCCGGTAAACTCATGAACCATTCTGGGGCCGCTTACATATGTAAATGAGTCTTGTACCATGATAACGAAATCAACGAGACCTAAAAGTAGGGCAGAGCCAGCGACAGCTGTCTGATGGACGCAAATTATCGTAGGGATAACACCGGAACATCTTGTTAGTTCCTTGGCTGCCGATCCCCACCCATATAGTGCCTCTACGCCAGAGTCAGGAGGAGCGCCAGTAGAATTCAAATGAATAATTAACGGGATTTGGTGATCGAAAGCGGCTTTGGCTCCAGATGCTAGCTTTAAGCCGTCATTTCCGCTTAACGCAATAGGTTCAGATTGGGATCCAATTTGCACACTTATGTAGTCGCCTGATTCTCGCTTATGGAGATTTACTTTAGAGTTGGTAGAAAGCTGTGCCAGTAGTTCGACTGATGTGGTAGTTTCCGAGCTCACAATATGATCTTAGTGTCTTTAGTCTGGTAAATAGGATGAATAGCGGATTTAACCCGCCATGAATATGCCATCTTGATCCGACCCGTAATCACCAATTGTTTTTTTGAGAGTGTCACGGACAGCGCGGGCAGTGGCAGACAGCGGAACTCGTCTGTTTACTGCAAAGCCCACCACTCGTCTTGTGAAACCTGGTAACGGAATTCGTTTCCATTTTTCGCTTCCTTGAGCTGCAGTCGCAGGAAGTACCGCGGCGCCGAACCCATCTGCTGCTAACGAAGCAAGAAGCCTCATTCCGTCAACCTCAGCTTTGGCAGTTAATGTGATGTTTTCTTTCGCAAGGTCTAGATCAAGGCTATCTCGGAAAGGAACTCCTTTGGGATTTAGAAGCAGAGGGTAAGCTGCGAGATGTTCAGGTAATATCTTGTCAAAATTAGCGAGTGGGTGGTTTCGGGGTGCTACCAGCATTGGCTCTTCCTCAAAAAGCGGCTCTATGACAATATCAGGATGAGATATTGGAAGATTTATGACAGCCCCATCGACATTTCCCTGAACTACGAGAGGTATTAAGTTGCTAGTTGTTGCATCGACAATCTGAACGGTTACTCTGGGGTGACTTTTGCTTATGGAATCCAGGAGCTTTGGTGATAGCCAACGTCCAGTGGTTCCGATTAGGCCAAGCTTGACCACTCCCGAGACTTCAGAATGAAGTGCTGTAACGTCTAGTGCTATTGCTTCAAGTTCTGTTTGTATTCTTCTTGCACGTTCAACGACCAGAACTCCTTCCTCCGTCAAAGTTCCTGAAGTGCGATCAATAAGGGAGACATTCAATTCGCGTTCTAATCGAAGGATATGAGTAGATACGTTTGACTGGACAGTATGGAGTGCGTTTGCTGCAGCACTAAAAGTACCGTGATCGACTACAGCTACAAGTGCGTTCAATTGCCGAATATCCATACAGGCTATCTCTCAGAATAACGATTTTTTGTATCCTATCTATTAGTTAGATAGTTTCCTATTTGTTCATATAGTCGTTATTTGTAGGTGTTATCCACTTGTTGAAGTTTGTGCTCGAATTACATTTAGTGCTGAACCAGAGACAAACCAGTTGATTTGGTCATCGCTAAATGTGTGAGTCGTCTCAAAAGAAAACTGCTCTCCATCAGGCTTATTGACCTCAACAGTTACTGAAAGCCCAGGCGCTAGCTCGCTTAAGCCGATCACATTGAGCCGATCATCTTCATCTATTCGGTCATAGTCGGTAGGATCAATAAAAGTAAGGGGGAGCATTCCCTGTTTCTTTAAGTTCGTTTCGTGAATCCGAGCGAAGCTCCTAGCTATCGCTACAACTCCTAACCGAAATCGGGGTTCCATAGCAGCATGTTCACGACTTGATCCTTCACCCATATTTTCATCACCTATTACTACCCATTGCTGACCTGATTCATGATAAGACTTTGCAATATCAGGGAATGTTTGTGTCTCGCCAGTTATTTGATTCTTTCCGTACCCGACTTCATATCCTGAGTAAGCGTTAACAGCCCCTAAATAGAGATTTCCGGAGATATTCTCCAAGTGTCCCCGATATTTAAGCCATGGACCAGCCATAGAGATATGGTCAGTAGTGAATTTCCCTTTGGCTTTAACGAGTATTGGAAGATTGTCGTAATCATTCCCATCCCATGCATTGAAGGGAGTTAGAAGCTGGAGCCGATTAGAGTCGGGAGAGACGAGAACCTCTACCTGACTTCCATCAGCAGGAGGAGGTAAGAATGTATCTTCACCTGGATCGAATCCGCTCGGAGGAAGTTCTAGGCCTTCAGGGGTTGAAAGTTTGATGCTTTCCCCATTTTCGTTTACTAATTCGTCGGTAACCGGATCAAAATCTACCCGACCTGAAAGAGCAAGTGCCATAACTGTTTCAGGTGAAGTAACGAAGGCAAGCGTTGCTGGATCCCCATCGTTTCTCTTCGGAAAATTTCTATTATAGGATGTGACGATTACATTAGGAGTCCCAGCTTCACGGTCTTCCAAAGATCTGTCCCATTGACCAATGCATGGGCCACAAGCATTTGCTAGAACTACCGCACCAAGCGCTTCAAAATCTGCAAGGAGGCCATCGCGAGTAATGGTTGCTCGAACTTTCTCAGACCCTGGTGTGATTAGCAGTCGAGTTTGAGTCTTTAGGCCGGAAGCGGCTGCTTCTCTTGCAATCGATGCAGCTCTGGTTATATCTTCATATGAAGAGTTTGTGCAGCTTCCGATAAGGGCAGCGCTAATTTCAAGTGGCCAGCCATTCTCGGTAGCTTCAGTGCCAAGATCCTTTAACTCTCTTGCAAGATCCGGTGTGTGCGGCCCATTAATATGCGGACGAAGTTGAGATAAGTCAATTTCGATGATCTGGTCAAAATACTTTTCGGGGCTTTCTAAAACTTCATCATCTGCTTTTAGATCACCTGCATACTGGTTTGCAAGATCGGCTACTGCTTCTCTGGAAGTAGACCTTAGGTACCGTTCAATGGCATCATCGTAGGGAAAAATAGAAGTCGTTGCGCCAATTTCAGCTCCCATATTACATATAGTTGCCTTCCCGGTTGCAGATAAATTATCAGCTCCTTCGCCAAAGTACTCCACTATGGCCCCAGTTCCGCCCTTCACTGTCAAAATCTCTGCGACCTTTAGAATTACATCTTTAGGGGCACTCCAACCGTTCAATGATCCTGTAAGGTGAACGCCAATCAATTTTGGCCACCTAACATTCCACGGGAAACCTGTCATAACGTCTACAGCATCAGCGCCACCAACTCCAATCGCTATCATTCCGAGGCCGCCACCATTAGGAGTGTGACTATCAGTTCCAATAATCATCCCTCCAGGAAAAGCGTACTGCTCTAAAACAACCTGATGAATAATCCCACTTCCTGGTTTCCAAAAGCCAGCCCCATATTTCGCACAGACCGATTCAAGGAAGTCATAGACTTCAGCATTTGTATGGTTGGCATTAAGGAGATCTTGCTTCCCATCAATTTTCGCTTGGATCAAGTGGTCAGCATGAGTAGTAGTAGGTACTGCAACTTCGTCCAAGCCCGCAGTCATAAACTGAAGCCAGGCCATCTGTGCTGTCGCGTCCTGCATAGCAACTCTATCTGGTCGTAAATCGACGTACGACTTCCCCCTAATAAGCTCTTGGTCGTTTCGATCGAGATGGTTTATAAGTACCTTTTCAGCAAGAGTGAGCCCCCTGTTATAGTGCTCACGCCCACCAGCAACTCGGTCAGCAAGGGTGGAGTATACGCCTTCAATAAGTTCAATAGGGGTTGATGCATTTACTGCCATTAATTTTTCTTTCCTGTCTGTGTCTTCTTTAATCTAGCAGGACAGGATTCAAATTATAACGATTGACTTACTAGCTAGAATTAGATGTTCGGCCATTTCCGAGTAGGGGATTGTTGTTTCCCCTTTCGCTCGCTAAGCTCCCACGCCCTTCTCCAGCTACTTGCCTCGGGTCCATGAAGAGTTGGCGTCTTTTCTTCATACAGCCGCTTCTTTGCTTCCCACCAGTTGGTCGAAGTTTCATCGGCGAGCTGAGCGACAGAAACTTCAATACGTTTGGCAAGGGAGCGAGAACTTTCTTCTACGCCGGGCCAAATAGGCCGTCCAAAATTGATTGTTGTTTTCGAAGGTTTTGGAAGATTCCGACCTTTGCGAAGAATGGCACCAGTTCCAGTTATATGGATTGGGACAACAGGGGCGTTGCATCGAAGTGACAAGTACGCTGCGCCTCCTCGGAAGGGCTGGCCCCAGCCATCAGGTGACCTTCCTCCCTCGGGGAAAACCATGAAACTCCAACCCTTGTCAATCAAATCCGCGATGTCGTCAGATGATTTTCGAGTAATCTTTCTACGTTCGATTGGGATCGCTCCAATGAACAAAGCAGAAAGCGTACCCGTAATTCTTGTGGAAAAAAAGTAGTCAGCAGCAGCCCCCACGACAAGTTTCTTTCTCCATCGGATGGGAAGGCTAGTTAGAAGGAGGGGAGTGTCGATATGGCTATGGTGATTGGCCACAAATATTACCGGCTGATAGTTGGGGATATCAGCAAGAGAATCAATTCCAATCATGGAGGGCTTTGCTAGGAACTGAATAATTGGCCTCATCGGGAATTCGCTAAATAGCATCCGGAAAGTCTGGGCAGGGGTTCGTCTCGCCCAGTCGGTTCTGAATGAGCTACCAGTCTTTGATTTTTTAGGTAGAGGATCGATTCCTTTTGGCACCGATGGAGCGCGATAAGGGAATTGGGCCGTTCGGATAAATTTCAGATTAATTAACCGTCGCCGTGTTCCGTCTATGGCGCGACGTATTTGCTTTGTTCTTCTCCGTATCTCTCTAGTTGACAGTCTCTGAGGCATCGTTCTTCCTTATTGGACATTGGCCATTAAGATCGGTGGACTGTGATAGTGGGTGACAGAAGGTTGAGGGCCGACTACGTCACTGGCTATTTCAAAGGCGTCATTAAGCGTAGTAGCCGAACGGAAACCCAGACGTCGGACAGCGTCAGCGTTTCCACCGACAATGATTACCTGACCGAGGTGATCAAGTGCATGAGCGCACCAATACCACATGTAGAAAGGGTGAACTCCATGATACGCGTACGACGTTCTATAGAGATGTCGGTACCATTCATCTTCAGCGAAAGCTTTTTCGAAGCGTTGGCTCATTACTACTGGATCTTTGGTTTGGCTTAGAACTCTTTCAAAAAAATCAATGTAGCTTGGGTGGTGGACAGGGTGAAATTCCCATGGGGTCGGATGCGTCATTATTACCACTCCGCCTTCGCGAACGAGAGGCTTTCCGCGGTACATGTTGAAAAAGTAGCCAAGGCCTAGACAAGCCACAAGTATGGGGTTCATTACGGAATTAACATTGTACGGACAGATGTAAGGTAGTCCCATTGTGAGCACATCTGTCTGCCCATTCACGTTGACGAGTTGCTGCTTATACACATTTTCAGTTGTCAGTTTATGTACCGCTTCAACTTCGCCTGCTTGGATTGACGTTAGCTCGTAAGGGGATTGCCAAGAGTTAAATATCTTCCGTTTGGCCGAAGAGCTCATTCGGCGTAATCCGGCTTGATATCCAATGAACGCCGTTCGATCTCGCAAATTCCATTCCCACTCACGTTTTTGTAACATGGCAAGCGGGCCATCAAGTCCAAACGTGTTGTTGTTCACTGTTGTTTCGATTTGAAAAATTTTTATGTCTGAATCTCTAAGTACTTTCCCCTGACGCCAATTGGATTTGTGGAGTTCAGAGTTCTCTTGGTCCATAAAGCTACGTGATTTGACCATTGTCTGGGGGTTGTGGTGGTGGCGTAAGGCAGTGTAACCCGAGAGTCCAGTGGCAGTGCTTTTCCAACCCCCATCCATTGCAACAAGATTGATGTTGACGTAGACGATTAGGTCAGATTCGGCGGCTCTTCGGTTTATTTGAACCTCTTCACCATGGGGAGTTGTTCCGATGACAGTCATTCCATCAGGGTCTTCGGCGTCGTGGTTGTAAAGATGTCCGGAAGGGGCAAAAGCATCGTAGACACGGTCTCCAACTGCATGTCGGAGTTCACTTTCAGTCATTCGCCTGTGAAGTGCTAAAGCGGCAATGATATGGACGTCATCTACACCTTGCTGGGCGGCTTGATCAAGGACTGCTTCTATGATCCGTTGCCTAATATCAGGTGCTCTCATTGGTGGAAGAGGTAATGAGATATCGTCGAAAGCGATTGTTAATTTCATCCCTGGTTTTAGTAGTGCTGAAAGAGGTGGGGAATCACCCATAGGATTTTCAAGTGCTTCTTGGATGTGCCTATCGGGATTTCGTAAGCCAGGGAGGGGTTCAGGTGGGTAAAGAATTCTCGAGCGCCCAGCAGGAAGTTTTTCTAGTCGGAATCCTTCTCCGTGGTGAAAAAGCACTGGCGGCGTTGACCTGTCGACGTCTAAAACCAGACCGGGTCGTGGATTTCTTCTTCGGTCATCACTCACTCGCTTATCTCCTTACTCTTGAACCGAGAGGAAGCAGTTTAGAAGGTGACCCTGCTACAGGCCTAAAGTTTTCAATTAGCCATCCACGCCGGTTGGCTAATGCAGCCAGCTTGGGCTCTGGATTGACAGCGACTGGAAAGCCTACCGCTTCGAGCATCGGCAAGTCACTCGCCGAATCAGCGTACGCGACAGCTTCAGATAGATCGTAATTGTTCTCTTCGGCGAACCGGCGAAGAACCGCTGCCCGAGTTTCACCGATAGGGGGGACTTGCTTCATTTGTCCAGTGTATGTGTTTCCATCATGAGAAAGAGTCGCAGAAATGATGTCATCGAAAAGTGGTTGTAATGGTTTGACGACAAAATCTAATGCACCGGTTATCAATAATGTTCTGTGCCCAAGGGCTCTGTGTTCGCGGACTCTGCGTATGGCTGCGGGGAACGATTTGGTCAAAATCATTTCGCTAAACATTTCGAAAGAATCGTCGTCGATTTGAGTTATCGGTGCTTCAGCGTATCGACGGTAGAAGCTTCGTAAGAAATCACTACGATCCTTTCTATCTAAAGCGAGCATACTTGGCGCTTGTGCCAATGTTTTTGTTACCAGTTTGACTCTCTCAGCTTTTGGCAGCCTCTTCGTGGCGAGGTAACTCCATGATGAAACGACATTTGAGGCGATCAGAGTATTTTCAAGATCAAACACTGCTAGTTGGCGCCGGGAGTCCAATACCTGATTTCTCAGCCGGAAAGATCGGGATTTCGTAGAGGATTTGGATGGGGAAGTTTTTACTCTTCCTTTGGTAATTACGGTAGGTAAGTGGATGTTGTATACGTACTCGTACCAGTCGATAGATCTTGGGTCGAAAGAGAATATTTCTTTGTCTTCTTCAGGCAGTGAATCCCAAAGAGAAAGAAGATTATCAACCGAGTATAAGGCTTCGCATTCCACGTACTTTCCATATAGCGTGACATACTCTAAGGCTTTATCGATCTCATTTTTACGGTCTTCAATGTCGGCAACAACCATTGCCTGATTTCCACGTATTGGCAGTTTGTTGAGAGTTTGTTCCGCTTGTCCCAGAAGACCTTGTGCTCGTCTTAATTGCGATTCGACTCGACCCCTGCCTGGGAATCTCCATTTTGCTGGCGCTATGGGTTGATTCTTTTCATCGTAAATGGGGTTCTCTCCAAAGAACTTATGAACGTAATCAGCCAGCTTGGATGTACGTATCGGGTTGCAGCTTCCCGAAGCCACCTGGTAGATGGTCGTATCAGTTGAGGGTTCTTGGGCTGCACAAGCGATAATCGCAGAAGAGACTAGATCCACTGGGATGATATCAATAATTCCCTCTGGTATTCCAGGGAATTCTTTTAGGGTTCCTTTGCCAAAATTTAAGATTATTGGCTCTGCCATGCGAAAGCCTCGTATCCAACCTGAGGTTGGATTCTTCCATGAGGATTCAATGATTGATGGCCGAACGATAGTCAATGGAATTTGGTCTCTGGATTCTTCTACTGCTTGTTCAGACATTGCTTTGGTGAAAGCGTATGCGTCTGGGAACCCTATGGAATTTGCTCGGTTTCGCCCAGCTTCAACCATTTGATCCTTGACCCAGCGTTGTCGCAGCTGTTCAGTTTTCTTAGAAAGGGCAGGAGTTCCGGCTGCTCCTAATTCCGCCCGAGCCATACCACGGAAACCTTCTAAATTGTTTGGTCTTCTGCTGGCATCTTCAACGTATGAGCGGGTTCTCCGAGCTGCATGAATTTCGTCATTCCAATCTATCGGGACGTAAAAGGGGCTTTGGGTTAGCGCCTGCTCCGGCGCATCACCTTTTCTGCTCCCGGCTACGTAACAAGTACTGACCATGACCAGATGCGGTGCGATTTCCAGGTTTTTCAAAAGAGTTACTAACCGGACGGGCCCCATCAGATTGACTTCTACGGCTCGATCTAAAGGCTCATCAAAACTAACGGCAGCAGCACTATGGATAACGATGTCACACCCTCCTAGGGCTTCTTTCCCTTTTTCATCTAGGCCTAAGTCATCTAAAGAAATATCAGCAGATATTGCTTCGATCTGTTCTTGCGCTAGTCGATTGAACTGTTCATCGCCAAGCTCTTTTTTGAGGGGGTCGAATGCATCATTGTTTAGTATTTCTCGTTTGACACGCTGCGATGCTGTCCGATTAGAACTTCGAACAAGGAGGACGAGTTTCACATTGGGTATCGTTCGTAGTAGCTGTTCAACTAGGGCGGTACCAAGAAAGCCCGTTGAACCCGTGATAGCTATTTTTTTGCCTGCCAATTGTTCTTTGATCACATCTACTTTCTACCACTTGGTAGGCAATGCTACA
>CETH01111725.1_pt1 | contig 17035 bp, 15 predicted proteins | sample 361461 | NCBI WGS metagenome assembly CETH01 (sample SAMEA2622695, study PRJEB7988) | marine metagenome | isolation source: saline water (ENVO:00002010), including
TTAAAAAGTTGGTATTGGTTATGGAGATAGTTTTTAGTATGTTTAGGATTATTATTATTTACTGGGTTCTTGGAAAGATATTTCAGTTCTTTTTTGGAAGAATGGGTAGAACTGGTTACGGCAACAACTACTCTAGGTCAAGAACAGGATTTGGATTTACTAAAGAAGACCCGTATAAAGTATTAAATGTTTCTCCATTTTCAAATGATTCAGAAATTGAATCTGCTTATAAAAAACTTGTAGTACAGTTTCACCCTGATAAGACTCTAAACATGGGACCGGATTTGAGAAAACTTTCTGAAGATAAAATGAAGGAAATTAATGCAGCTTACGACGATATAAAAAAACAAAGGAAGAGGTACAATGCCAAATTCTAATCATGTTGAATTAACAGTTGAAGACCTTAAGATCTTTTCAAAATTAACCGGTATTACAATTGCAGATGATAGAATCGAAAATACTATTAAAGATGTAAATAGGATAAATCAGAGTTTTGCAGAAGTCGACATTTCCGTTTTGGGGAATACTGATCCCGCATTTACTCTAAAGTTGTAATACATTAGGGTTAAAATTAATCATTGAGATTGAAAATTGTTACCATTATCAGACCCAGATTTAATAGTTCGAAAAACAGCTTATGTTAACATAACATTAATATCGATTTGTTCAGTTGTTTTCTTATATGAATTGTTAATTGGCACAATGGGTAAATATGTTCTGTTTTATCAATATGGGTTGTTGCCTTCTGAAATTATATCAGGGAATAGCTTACAGATATTAGATACAGGTGTATCATCATATCCAATACAGACACCTTTCACAGATTTAATAACATTTATTACTTCTATGTTCCTTCATGGTGATCTAATTCATTTTGCTTCTAATATGATTTATCTTTGGGTGTTTGGAGATAACATTGAAGATAGATTTGGACATATAGGTTATGCATTTTTTTATTTTGCTGCAGGAGTATTTGCTTCATTTTGTCATTTATTAACAGATGTTGGGTCACAAACACCAACTGTTGGCGCAAGTGGGGCAATTGCTGGCGTTCTAGGTGCATATTTTATATTCTATCCAAATAGTAGAATTAATACACTAGTTTTTACATTTTTTATAACTGTAGTACAAATTAAAGCTTTATGGCTATTGGGCTTTTGGATGATTTTACAATTTTTCCAAACTGCTGTTGGAAGTTCAGGTGTTGCATATTGGGCCCATATAGGGGGATTTATATTTGGAGTGACAATAGCTTATTTATTAAAGAACTTTAGAATAAAGCCTAGATCAAAATTCTTAAAGTTATAAAGGAGAATCTAATGAACGATACAGAAAAAAGATTAAAATTTAGAGAAATAATGAAACGAGAGCAAGTTACGCGACCTGCTTCAATTCATGATTCAATTTCTGCTAATATAGCAGATCATTATCAATTTGAATTGGGTATGTTCGCTGGATCGATTGCATCTGCAACAGTCCTAGGTGCCCCAGATTATATTTTGTTAACTATGAATGAATTTGCAGATCAAATTCGAAAAATTACTAGATATTCCAAATTAGCAGTTCTAGCTGATGCAGATCATGGATATGGAAATGCAATGAACATTTCTCGAACAACTGAAGAACTTGAAAATGCCGGTATTTCTGCATTTACTATAGAAGACACTCAGTTACCTTTACCATTTGATGCAGTAAATCAGAAGAAACTGATAGATTCTAATGAAATGGTTGGGAAATTAAATGCAGCTTTAAATACGCGACAAGATAAAGCTATGTCAATTATAGCAAGAACTAGCGCAATAAATCTTGTAGGTATCGATGAAGCTATTGCAAGAGTAAAGAAATATTCAGAATTAGATATAGATGGAATATTTCTGACAGGGGTTAATTCCGAGGAGACTTTAGTAGAAATCTCCTCTGTCACAGATCATCCTTTAATATTGGGTAGCGCACCTTCGTTTGAAAAACTTTCAGAAGAAGATTTAGCTAAGAAGTATAATGTCAAAATCATTCTAGCAGGACATGCTCACTTTTATGCCACTATGAAATCTCTATATGAAAGCTACGGCAAACAAGCTAATGGTAAATATTCAGAGATTGAAGTATTAGAGCAAAATAAAATTGATTTATTCATTAGAAAAGAGTATTACGATAATATTAGTAAAGAACTTATGTAATATGTCCTTTGATATGCATTGAAATTATTTTAAATTGTTGACATATTTATTATTAAAAATTACGCTTACAGATAATTTTTCAAATCAAAAATTTGTGTTCTTAAGGATTTATAAAATATGCGTGGATACATAATCAAAAGATTATTATTAGGGATACCAACAATATTGGGTGCAATGCTTTTGATATTTACTATTATGCGTGTAATTCCAGGTGATGTAGCTGTTCTTATTGCTGTTGGTGGTAGTGAAGGTGAAGAAGTTGTTGCAGAAGAAAAAGTAGAAAAAATACGAGTTCAATTAGGTCTTGATAGACCTGTTTATGAACAGTTTGGTGAGTGGGTATGGCAGGTTGTAACATGGGATTTAGGTGATAGTTTTACTCTCCGCCAGCCTGTTACAGAAATGTTGGCACGAAAATTGCCCATGACATTACAATTAGGCCTTATGGCTTTGTTACTTTCATGGATTATAGCTATTCCTATTGGTATTTTAAGTGCAGTGAAGCAAGACACACCATTAGATTATATTCCGAGATTTATAAGTATTATTGGTTTGGCTATTCCTAATTTTTGGTTGGGTATTTTAATTTTAACATTCGCTGCAGCTTGGTTTAATTGGTTTCCTCCAATAATTTATCAAACTCCATGGGATGATCCAGTTGTGAATATGACACAATTATTTTTTCCTTGTTTAGTATTAGGAGCATCTCAGGCAGCAATTCAAGTTAGAATGATGCGAACGACAATGCTCGAGGTACTTCGTGAAGATTACATTCGTACAGCAAATGCTAAGGGATTGAAGAAAATTAGTGTTCTTTGGCGTCATGCTATGAAAAATGCATTAATACCAGTAGTCACAATTTCAGGGAGCCAATTAGCTAACTTAATTGGTGGAGCATTGGTAACAGAAACAGTATTTAACTTACCAGGAATTGGAGCTGCAACTGTGGACGCAGTTAGACTTAGAGACTATCCTGTTATACAAAACTTTGTGTTAATAATTACAACAGGTCACGTTCTAGTAAATTTACTAATTGATCTCCTGTATGGTTGGCTTAATCCTAGAATACGTTATTCGTAAAATATAACAAATATTAGGTTAATAAATGTCAGTAAATTCAAAAATAAAAGAACAAGAAATTGGAATCGAATTTAAGGTTTCAAAATTTAAATTATGGCGACAAGGTTTTTTTCGATTTTGTAGAAATAAGCCTTTTGGTGCAGTAGGTGGCCTTATTGTTTTTGCCGTTGTGATAATAGCAGGTGTTTCGTATATAGAAGAATTGATTAATAAATGGTTTATTGACGCCAGTCAAGGTGAAGAATATTTTAAAATAATCAACCGTCACGACCCTCTTTACATGAATATTTTTCAAAAATTTGATGCTCCTTCATGGACTTATTGGTTAGGAACGGATGAGTTTGGAAGAGATTTGCTAAGTATGACAGTAGCAGGTTCCCAAATTTCAGTTTATGTAGGTTTTGTTTCTGTTATTATAGGTACGGGTATAGGAGCATTTTGGGGTTTAATTAGTGCATATTTGGGCGGTTGGTTTGATTTAATAAGTCAACGTTTTGTTGACATCATGCAAAGTATCCCGACCTTGGCTTTTGCACTAGTTATCATTGCATCCTTTGGTTCAAGTTTAAATAATGTGGTTCTAGCAATAAGTATTGGCTTAATTGGCGGATCAGTTAGAGTAGTAAGAGCACAAGCTTTATCTATAAGAAATACTACATACATTGAATCTGCGTATTCAATTGGAGCTAATTGGGCTAGGATAGTTTTCAGACATATTATGCCAAACTGTATAGCACCGTATTTGATTATTGCTACAGGTTCATTAGCAGCTGCAATACTATCAGAAGCATCTTTAAGCTTTTTAGGAGTTGGAGTTCCACCTCCAGACCCTTCTTGGGGACGAATGTTAGCTGGTCAAGGTAGGCACTATTTAACTGTTTACCCTTGGTTATCATTTGTTCCAGGATTAGTTATGACGGTAGTAGTTTTGGCATTTAATATGTTTGGGGATGCCTTACGAGATATTTTAGATCCACGACTCAGGGGATCAGAGAGACGATAAAAGATAATTACTTTTTTTGCTAATGTTTGAAAAATGGAGTTGATATGGAAGTCAAAGTTTTTTTTAGACAGGGTTGATTTACTTGTGGTAGAACGAAAGAGTATCTTTCGCAAAATAATATTGACTATATTCCTATGGATGTAGCTAAAGACCCTCAAGCACTGAAAGAGCTTGAGGAATTAGGTTTGAAGGTTATACCTGTAACAACAATTAGCTTGACCCCAGGTACCAAAACATTTGGTGATAAAGTTATCATAGGATTTGACCGACCTTCATTATCAGAAGCTTTAAATTTAGGGGAAGTAAGTATTACTAACTCTGATGCAGAATGGATGTTGGGCAAATTTATGAAAGTCCTTTCTGCAGCTAGAAGAGCTACATTGCAAATTCCTGACGATTCTATTGATTGGGTTTCTCCTGAAAGAGATAGAACCCTCAGACAGTTTACATTTCATCTATTTGATAGACCCTATATGATGATTCTGGCATATGAACAGGGAGAATATAAAGCAGAGGATCGCCAAAGGTATATAACTGATGCTTTAAATACTCATGATGTGCAATCTATAGTAGAATTTGGAGAATCTGTTATCGATAGAATAGAGAAGTTTTTTGAAAATATTGAATTAGATGTTCTTAAAACTCCCGTAAAAACTTATATGGGGACTATGCCATTAAATCAGTTGATGGATTTGGGATTAGGTCACTCAGTTCATCATTTAAAACAACTATATTATTATATGAGTAAGCTTGATATTGTACCTGAAAATCCTCTTACTGAAGAAGACTTTGATGGTATTTCAGTTCCTTCGGAATTATTTTAGGTTCAAATTTTTTTCTATTGATTGCTCTAGTTGAGGATATTGACAAGTAAATCCAGTTTTAAATAATTTAGAAGGATTTATTTTCCTACTATAGAGGACTTCAGCAGATACTCCTCCTAGAATTATTTTTAATGCAAGTTTGTATAAATGACCAAGTAAAGGGAACCACATAGTGTTTGGTCTACGTAATATTTTGGAAAGTGTGCCTACAAATTCTTTTTGCCTAACAGGATTTTCTGTAGTTACATTGTATAGCCCGGTGTGATCATTTTCTATGAAGAACACTATACAATTGTAAATATCTTCAATATCCATCCAAGACCACCACTGGTTGCCAGTTCCAAATTTTCCTAAAACTCCGAATTTAGAAGGAAAGAGAAGCCTTTTCAATCCACCACCATCTTTCCCTATGACAATACCAGCTCTTAGAATAACGTTGCGTATGCTTTGTGGTAAATTATTAATCATAGAATTTTCCGATTGCAATACGATGTCAGCTAGCCATTCATTACTAATTTTTGAATTTTCATCAAGTATGTTTTCTCCGGAATCAGGGTAGCAACCAATACCACTAATCATACCTATGAATGTATTGATTTTGTGATCTGACACAGAAAGAGAATGAATTAGATTTTGAGTTCCTAAAACTCTACTCTCATATATCTTATTCTTCTTAGACTTAGTCCATCGTCCGATAATTGGGGGGCCAACTAAAGGTTCTCCTGCTAAGTGGATAAGAATTTCTGAATTTTCTAAACCATTCAATTTGAATTGTGGATCTTTAGGATTCCATTGAATGTAATTAACCTTAGGTATTGGATTTTTAATATGATTTGGATCCCTTGTAAGAACAACAACTTGATGATCATTCTTCACAAATTTATTAGTTAAATAATTCCCTATGAATCCTGTTCCGCCTGTTAATGCAATCTGCATATTCATCCTCTGATCTTTACAGAAAAAGCGATTTAATGTAGATTATAAATCACTAATGTTTAATTATATGTTATAATAATTCTACATTGTATTCGATAATTTAATCAAGCTGAGTGTCTGAGGTGCGAGTGACATCCCTATCAAATAGTATCAAAAATAATGAATATAATTTGTCTCGTTATATAACATTAGCTGTTGAGGGCGAGATTGATCAAGTTACCCAACTTGTCGATTCATACATTAGTGATGGTAAAACGGTTAAAGATGTTTTGTTGAAAATGTTTATGCCTTCATTAGTTAATATCGGTGATTTATGGAAGAAGGGATTGTTGAATATAGCCGAAGAGCATTTGGCTGTTACGGTAACTCTCTCTCAAATCGAAAGATTGACACAGTCTCTAGTTCCTCATGGAGAGGTTATTGGGACTGCTGCCATATGTACTCCAGTTGGGGAAAAACACTTTATAGGTCCTAAGGTGGTTTCAGAATTAATGCGACTTTCAGGTTGGAACGTGCATTTTTTGGGAACTGAAATGCCTACTGAAGACCTTATTCAATTTCTTGGAGAAAAAGAAATTGATTTGTTAGTACTATCGATCACGTTGGAACAAAATCTACCTGGAGCTTTAGAAATTGTCAAAGCTGTAAAAGTAATGGAAAAATCTGTAGTAACTATGCTTGGGGGCTCTGGTGTGGAAAGTATAGATGAAAACTTGTTGAATGATGTGGACATAATATCCTCAGATGTATCAAGTGCCATTATCGAAGCTTCACGTTTAGTTTCATCAACAACCTTGAATGGTAATTTAGAAGATTATCTTTCCTTTATCGGAGAGAAAGTCAAAAGAACTAGAATATTAAAGGGATGGAATCAGCAAAAATTAGCTGATGAATCTGGTTTAGACAGAACATATATCAGTTCTGTTGAAAATGGAAAACAAAATCTAACCTTAGGTGTGCTTTTGCGAATTGGAAATGCTTTTGGTATAGATATCCAAACCTTAATAAACCGTGAATAAAATTGATATTTGTTAAAATTAATTTCTGTGTAATTAGAAACGAGGATTTGTAGTGTCTACTAATGAAATAATTGTTGCGAACAATGTCTACAAAACTTACCAGTCCAAAGATGTAAAAGTAGAGGCTCTTAAAGGTGTTTCCTTATCTGTTAATCAGGGGGAAATTGTTACTGTTATGGGACCTAGTGGGTGTGGTAAGACTACGTTGTTAAATTGTCTTTCTGGACTGGATGAAATAGACTCAGGAGAAATCATCATAAGAGGCTCTGATATCACTCAGATGACTGATAATCAACTGACAAATTTCAGAGGTAAAAATATGGGATTTGTTTTTCAAGCCTACAATTTATTACCAGTGTTAACTGCTCGGGAAAATGTTGAACTACCTCTAGTATTAGCTGGAACTTCACAGAGTAAGTCAAAAAATATAGCAGAGGGTCGACTCGACCTAGTAGGACTTGCTGATCGGTATACTCATTTACCTACCGAATTATCTGGAGGAGAACAACAAAGAGTAGCTATTGCACGAGCTTTTGCTAACGATCCAGCAATAATATGGGCAGATGAATTAACGGGTAACTTAGATTCTAAAACACAAGATGAAGTAATAGATTTAATACGCAAAATGAATAAAGATAACAATCAAACTTTTATAATTGTTACTCACTCGGATGAAGTTGGTTCTATCGGACATAGAACTATACGTATGAGGGACGGATTAATTGAAGATGATGGAAAATAGAGAGATATAAATGGAAGAATTATTTGGAGTAGATATAGACATTTTAGCTGGAGTATCAACCAGCATTATGTTAGTTGCAGTATTAATAGTTGCTGTTTTAGCTTTTAGAAATAAGTTATTAGTTAAAATGGCGATTAGGAATATTCCGCGTAGGCCAGCTCAATCAGTAGTTATTATGTTTGGCCTAACGTTAAGTACTGCAATAATTTGTGCTGCTTTGAGTATAGGTGATACCGTCACAACTTCGATTCGTTATGCGGTTCTTCAAGGATTAGGTAATTCAGATATATACATAACTTCAACGCAATCTTCTGTTTTCGGTGACAATTATCTTGATAAAGAAGATTTCGATATAATTAAATCCAAGACAAGTCAATACGATGAAATTGATGGTTTTGCCCCATTTATTCGTGAAGATTTTTCGGTATATCTCCCTTCAACAGAAAAAACAAATTCACAAACATTAATTCTGGGATTAGATAAAGAATATTTAAGTGGATTTGGAGATATTAATTTACCTGATGGGAATACCTATTCCCTAACTGAATTGAATGAAGGTGAAGTTGTTATATCAGGTGCTCTTGCGTCAAAAATAGATGCCAAAGTTGGTGACACATTGAACATAGTAACACCTGCAGGAAAGTATCCTTTTGTAATAAGTGTAGTTGCTGCTAGAGGAAATCTTGCTGCCTCTGACCCCAGAGTTCTTATGAACATATCAGAGCTCCAAAACATACTGAATAGACCTGGTCAATTTAATAATATTGCAATTTCAACGAGTGGAACTCAGGATGAGGGTATTCAAAGATCAAAGGAGTTGAGTGAAAAGCTTTATTTAGATTTTTCAGACCAAGAAATGGCATCCGATATTTTTAATATTCTTGCTACAACAGCCGTAACTGATTCTCTAAATACATATAAATTAAATAACGAAAATTTACCTCAGAGTATTAAAGATGATATGGACTCATTAGTTATAGAACTAGATTCTGGTACGATGAGCGACGAATTTATAACATTAATTGGAGATCAAACAAATCGTGGGTTAATATTAGGTGCATTAGAGGATGCAAATCTAACTAATGAAATTCAGTCAGTAGGACCATTACTATATACTTTTCAAGATTACAATGTAGACCCTATAAAATATAGATTAAATGAATTAGCTAATACAGTCGGAACATCTATAACAACATTTTTTAGTATTTTTGGAACGTATTCCATAACAGTAGGTTTATTATTAATATTTCTAGTATTTATTTTGCTTGCTGCTTCTCGTAGTACAGAGATGGGAATATCTCGAGCTATAGGTATGAAAAGGACTCATCTAACACAGATGTTTACTTTTGAAGGAACAGCATATGCTTTAGCTGCTGCCTCTCTGGGTACTCTTATTGGAGTTCTTGCAAGTTATTCGTTAGTATCAATTGGATTATCAGCTCTTAGTGATGAAAATGACGGATTTGTCATAAAATATTCGTTAAATATGAGAGCATTAGCATTAGCTTTTTCATCTGGAATGTTATTAACGTTTATAACAGTTGTTATATCTTCCTATCGTGTAAGTAAACTCAATATCGTCGTTGCTATCAGAAACTTACCGGAACAGTTTGCAAAAGATAAACAGATATCAACTAAAATGTTGTTCTTTAGTTCAATTAAATGGTTACTTGGACCAATATATCTTGTAGCTATGATGATGCGTGACAGAAGAATACTTACTGTCAGTAATGTTATTTTAGCTTTGATTTGGGTTGGATTAATCGTATCAGTTTTTGTTGTCCCAGATCAAAATATACAAAATGCTATTTCTTTTTGGCTATTAGTTACGGTATGGAAATTAATTACCATCATATTGAGATTCTTCAGAACTGGTTGGCCACTATTAATTCTAGGACCAATTTTATTATTTACAGTTTTTGGATTACAAGATGCTCCAGTATATAAAGATGCTGCATTATTCGGTTCAGGAGTTAGTTTAACCTTGTTAGGCGTAGGATTGACTTTGAGGTGGGTATTAAATTACACTTCATTACTTCCAAGAGTTATAGATCGATTCGTAGCAAGTATTACTGGTTTAGCTTTGGCTTTCTTCTGGGGTATGCCTTTTGATACCTTTGAGAGTTTAACAGGGAAACTAGAAGATTCTCCACTTACATTTGTATTGCCAGGTCTTTGGTTAGTTGTTTCAGTGATGACTGTTATTATGTACAACGCTGAGATTATAGTATGGATAGGGAATAAAACATTCGGAGCTATTAGTAGCTTCAAAGCAGTATTTAAGATTTCTGTTGCATATCCAATGGCATCTCGTTTTCGAACTGGTCTGACTGTTACAATGTTTGCACTAGTAATTTTCACTCTGGTGATATTTGCAACTTTAAATAATCTTGGAAATGAGATACAAGATAATCCAGAAAGAGTTAGTGGTGGATATGAAATCAGAGCAAATATTAATAGAGAAACTCCTATAGAAAATGTTTATACAATCATAAACAATTCTGATATAGTCAATTCTTCAGATTTTGATGTTATAGGTAGTCAAACAAATTTTAGGGCTCAAGCTCGACAAGAAGGTACAGATAATTCAAGATTTAAAAATGCCTCAATAAAAGCTCTTGATACCACTTATTTAGAAACAAACCTATTGCAAATTACTCATTATGATCCAGCTTATGGTACTGACTCTAGATCAATTTGGAACGCATTGGCTAAAGATTCAAGTCTTGCTTTGATACGAGGCGATGCTTTATCAACAGCAAATCAAGGGGGGCCTGGTGCGCAGTCTTCAGATTCTTTTAGACTAGAAGGCGTAGAAGCAGCTGAACAAGGAGAGATGACTAGTCAATTTATTGAATTACAATTACCTTTGGGTCAAGGTGTTTATGGAGATATCGTTACAAGAAAAATAATAGGGGTGGTAGATCCTATAGCTGGAGGATTAGATGGATTTGACGGGCAAGGCCGATCAGCAATTTACACAAATACTGATTTAGTGAAAGAAATTTCACCTATTGATATTACCCCAAACGTCTATCGATTTAAATTAACCGACCCTACACAGGATGAAGAGATTGCAAGAAAACTTGAAACTGTTTTCTTAGAAAATTCTATGCAAGCAACTGCAATTGTTACCCAACTCGCGGAACAACGTGAACAGGATGATGCATTTAATCTTCTTTTTCAAGGTTTTCAAGGTTTAGGACTTATAGTTGGTGTTGCAGCTTTAGGAGTTATTTCTTTTAGAGCTGTTGTTGAACGCCGAAGAGTTATCGGAATGATGAAAGCTATGGGATATTCAAGAAGAATGATACAGTATCAATTTCTACTTGAATCAGCAGTTATAGCCATATTAGGTTCTATTGTTGGCATAGGATTAGGGACTCTAGTTTCATGGAATATAGTCCAAGAAATTAGAAAAACCGTAGAAGACTTAACATTTGAAATGCCTTGGATTAACCTTATTGGAATAACTGCAGTTACTGTTTTATTTGCTCTTATTGCCACTTGGGTACCTGCTAGACAAGCCTCAAAAATTTATCCTGCTGAAGCTCTAACTTATGAATAAGTTATTTCGGTTGGTTTTGTAAGAGGAATTTCTGTAATTTAGGATTTATTATATAGGTGCAATAAGGATTCATAGGATTATTTGCAAAGTAATCTTGATGATAATCTTCTCCTGGATAAAATACATCAAGCTCCGATATTTGAGTTACTATGGGATCATCAAAAGTCTTATTTTCAGAAAGCATTTTAATTTTATCGCTTGCAATATTTTTTTGAATATCATTATGATAAAAGATTTCGGATCTATATTGAGTACCTGTATCAGGACCTTGTTTGTTTAACGTGGTAGGGTCATGAATATCAAAAAATATATTTAGTATAGTCGAGTAACTGATTTCATTAGGATCATATTCTATTTGTACAACCTCGGCATGTCCTGTATTGCCGCTACACACTTCTTCATAAGTTGGATTAACAGTTTGTCCACCCGCATAACCTGATATTACTTTATTAATTCCTTTGACTCTGAGATAAATAGTTTCTAAACACCAAAAGCATCCACCACCGAGTGTTGCTAATTCTGTTTGTGTATTATTGCTTTGTCCTGCCATGATTGAATCCTTAAAATCGTTTAAGTAATTTTTGTAGTATAATGAAGTAGTTAAGTGCTTGCAATAAATTAATAAGGCTGATTTATGACCCTCAATAAAAACCAGTATGAAGTTGTCATTATTGGAGGCGGAATTGTTGGATGTGCTGCATCCTATTTTTTAGCTAAACAAGGTGTACGTTCCCTAATTTTAGAAAGAGATACTGTTGCAGGCCATTCTTCAGGATTTGCGTTAGGCGGACTAAATCCTTTGGGAGGATTTGGCATACCTGGTCCCCTTAGTGAGTTTAGTTTAAAATCTTTTGATCTACATACCAATATTCATTCAGAATTGTTTGAAAATACTGGGGTAGATACTGAATATGATAGTCATCTCCACATTACTTTAGCTATATCTGATAAGGAATCAGTAGCAATCAAAGATAAACTAAAATGGCAAAAAAATGTTAGCAAATTTAATGTTGAATGGAAATCAAAAGAAGACATATTAGCTATTGAGCCCAGAATTTCGCCTAATATTATTGGAGGTTCAATAATACAAAATGTCGCAACTGTTGATCCATATAAAACCACACTAGCCTTTTTAATGGGAGCAGAAAAGCTAGGTTCTCAAATAAAATATACGGAAGTAATCTCAGTAACTTTAGAAAAAGAAGGTTATTATAGGATTAAAACAAAGTCAGACAACCTCATTGCTGAGAAAGTTGTTTTTGCTATGGGCCCATGGACTCAATTTGCAAAAGAATGGACAGGGATAAATATTCCTGTAGAACCATTACGGGGTCAAATATTGAAAATGAATATTGAAGGTCCTCCACTAACATATGTTTCATGGGGTTCAAATTATATAGTAACAAAATCTGATGATTTAATTTGGTTGGGTACCACTGAAGAACGTGTTGGATTTAATGAAAAAACAACTAATGAAGCTAGAAAGTCCATGCTTGATTCTGTTCTATCTATCTTTCCATATTTATTAGATGCACAAGTTGTTGGACATACAGCTTGTTTAAGACCATTAAGCCTTGATGGATTACCAATTTTAGGAACTACAGAAAAATCTGAAAATTTAATAATTTCTACTGGTGGAGGTAGAAAAGGTATATTATATGGCCCACTGATGGGAAAATTAACCTCTGAATTGGTTACTGGTTCTAATATTGATATGGATATATCAATGCTTAGTCCAGATAGGGTTTTTGAATATTCTCGAGAATCAGATAATGATCCATTTAGGTTTTAATGAAATTACGAAAAAGCTCTTCTATTAGAAAAATCCTGTTCTTCACTAGTGATAAATTCTAATAACGCAGCTTGTCCGTTTTCTGTAGCTGATTTAGCTCTCATAAAGGCATTTTGTATGTCTTCAGGATCAGTTACTTTTTCAGCCCAACCGTCCATTGCTTTAGCTAGACCCGTATAATCTCCTTTAAGATCTCGGGTATTATATATATCATGAGAACCTTGCATGTTGTTTATTTCAATAGCCATTGTATTGTTATTAAATACAACTGTGAGTGTTGGAATATTAGATCTAACAGCAGTTTCAAAATCTAAACCTATCATACCAAACGCTGCATCACCCATAAAATTTACACAAAATTTCTCAGGCTCAGCTAATTTGGCACCAATGATTAGTCCAAGTCCTGTACCTAATCCGTGGGATTTACCCCAGCCAATATAAGTCCTTGGCCCATCAGATTTGTAAAAAGGCATTATTTGATCGCGAGGACTACCTGAATCATGTGTAACAATTGTTTTACTTGGATCAGTAACTTTCATAAATTCATTAATCACACGATAAGGTGTCATAGGAACTTCTTTAGAATCTAATTTATGTTCCCATTTTTTCAACCAATCTGTTTTAAGTACCTCGATATTTTTTACAGTTTCATTGTATTTTTCAATGTTATTATTTTTTTGTATATCTTTGATTGCATCAATTAATTGACGTAATACTAATTTGCAATCTCCAATTATTGCATTTTTTATATCATAACTTTTTGAAATATCTCTTGGATCATTTGTTATCTGTAACAATGTTTTACCTTGAGGTATGGTTGTTGTCATACCATGCTTTGTAAAGCTTGTTCCAATTCCTAATACTACGTCTGAAGTATCAATATAATGATAAACTGCATCATTCATTACACCTGATGAACTCCCGAGTGATAAAGGATGAATTTCTGAAAATGCACTTTTACCAGCCATAGTTGTAGTCACTGCAATACCAGAAAGCTCAGCTAATTCTTCTAATTCAGAAGTTGCTTCTGAATATAATACTCCTTGACCTGCATATATAACTGGGTTTTTAGCACCTAAGAGTATTTTAGCAATTTTATCAACATCTGATGGATTTCCTTGTGAGATTATGGAAGGAGTAGTGGAGTAACCTTTTAATAATTCGGCAGAAACTTCTGCTTCTCCTACATCAGTTGGTATTTCAACAAGTACAGGACCAGGCCTCCCCATCCGAATATTAGCAAAGGCTCTTCGCATTGTATCAACTACTTTACCAGGATAATTGATTTGTTCTGCATATTTTGTGATAGTTGCAAAACTTTCAATAGAACTAAAGTTGGGAAATATTCTATCCCGATCTGTGGGGTGCCCTAGGGGTAGTAATAACATTGGTACTGAATCTGAATATGCTGTAGCTATACCAGAATATGCATTTTCTGCTCCAGGACCATATTGCATTGCAAATACTCCCAACGGAGATCCATTATTTATTCGTGAAAACCCATCTGCTATACCTACTCCTGCACGTTCTTGACGACAAATGATAGGTTTTATACCTATTTTTGCAGCTGATTCAATCATATTTGTTGTTGGAAATGCTGAAAGGTAATTTATACCTTCAATTTTTAATATTTCTGCAATTATATCTAAGGTTTTCACTGTTTAACTCCTTAATATAAGTCATACTTTTAAAATAATAGTAGTAGTATTTCGTTGATAAATCTAGTAACTTTTTATTAGAGTTTTGGCAATATCAAAAAATATTGATAAGGAAAAAAAATGAAACAGCCAGTAATAATAGATTGTGATCCCGGAACGGATGATGCAATAGCATTATTTCTTGCATTAAATAACCCCGATTGGGACATACTTGGAATAACAATAACAGGGGGAAATGCTTCATTGACAGATTGTGTAAAAAATACGTTGTATTTATTGGATACCACTAACAACACTCACATTCCTGTCATACCTGGTGCATCTAATGCGATTAAAAGACAATTTCGATATGGATATGATTATCATGGGCTTAATGGTATGGGTGTAGATACAGAGGGCTATCATGTAGATTATCAATTGGATGCTATTACTTTCATAACATCTCAAATAGAAAATTCTGTTGAACCCGTTAAAATTATTGCTTTAGGTCCGTTGACAAACATAGCTAAAACATTTCAACAAAACCAAGATTTATTAAAGAAAGTTGATGAAATAATTGTTATGGGAGGAGCATTTGGCAAGGGTAATATTACACCTCACTCAGAGTTTAATTTTTATAATGACCCTGAAGCAGCCAGTCTTGTATTAAATTTAAAAAAGAATATTACTTTAATCACACTAAATTCCTTAGAAAATGTTTTTTTAAATCAAGAACAATGTAAGCTCTTAATGACCGAAAGTGTATATGGAAAAGTAACAGAATTAATATTAAGCAAATGGTTTGAATTTAGGGGGGAATTGAGTAATAGAGGATATGAACCATGTGATGTTATTGCGGTTGCTGTATCTATGATTCCAGATATCTGTGATTATGAACAGGGTTCTGTACGTATCAATTGTAGTTATGATGATTATGCAGGAGCATCAGAATTTATTAAAGGCCAAGGAAAAATCAGACACGCAATTAATATAAATACAGATAGATTTATAAAACTGATTAGAGATTCTTTTTCTCACTAACTTACTATATGATCTTTTATAACTTTATTATCCAGCTCAACACCTAATCCTGGACCTTTTGGAATTTGAATAAATCCATCTTTGAACTCAATAGGTTCTTTGAATATTTTTTTATGTAATGGACCTTGATTTGCTTCAGTTATCATGAAATTAGGAGAACATGCAGCAACTTGCAAAGCTGCAGCAGCAGCTATTGGGCCACAATACATATGCGGTGCAATAACGGCATAGCTGGCTTCAGCAATACCTGCAACCTTTTTGCCAACCATAATCCCACCGCATTGTCCAATATCAATTTGTATAATTTGTGCAGCTTGCTTTCTAATTATTTCTGAAAATTGGAAAATAGTTGCTAGTCTTTCACCAGTTGCAATAGGAATACTTGTATGAGCAGCTACTCTTGCCATCTCATCAATATTTTCTGGTGGAACAGGTTCTTCAAACCAAAATGGTTGGTATGGTTCTATGGCCTTAGCAACCCTAATAGCACTATAAGTAGTAAGTTGGCCATGAGTTCCAAGACCAACTTCAAGTTCGTTACCTACAGCAGATCGGATACTTTTAAATATATTTTCACAATAAGTTATTTCTGGTAATCCAATATCTCTTGCTGGTCCTTGAATTGGATGAAAAGGGTCGAATTTACAAGCAGAGTTACCATCTTTCAATAAGTTTTCAGCAATTTTCCCAGCATTCTCTGCTTTCCCTTCTGGTATAGGAGGCATATAAGCATAAGCTCTCAGCTTGTCCCAATATTTACCACCTAGCAGATTATATATTGGTTGATTAGTTGCCTTACCTACTATATCCCAAAGAGCCATTTCAATTCCTGATAAAACCATTCCGTAATGCATACTTGGTAATCGATAATCATGACGACCTGCATACATGTCGTACCAAATTTTCTCAATATTAAATGGATCTTGGCCTATGACAAAAGCCTCTACAGTCTCATGGACTAATTTTATTTGAGATTGAAAGGTATCTGATGTCATATCTCCAGTAAAAGAGCTTCCTGTTACTTTTTCTCCAATACCTATAATACCTTCATCTGTTGTAAGTTCTAAAATTAGGAAAAATTTTCCACCTACATACCACCTAATTGTTGGGTCTCCACCACCTGATCTTTCACCGGGTTCATTTTCAACCACATAGGTTTTTACTCCAGTAACCTTCATTATTATCTCCTTAAAATATTTATAAGCTTATTGCTTTT
>CETH01040392.1_pt1 | contig 16997 bp, 11 predicted proteins | sample 361461 | NCBI WGS metagenome assembly CETH01 (sample SAMEA2622695, study PRJEB7988) | marine metagenome | isolation source: saline water (ENVO:00002010), including
ATAAAAAAAGAAAAGAAAAATAAAAAAAGAGCCTCTGTTGAGATACAAAGTGACATTAAACAGTTAAAAAAGGAAATTATTGATCCAATAGAATCTCCAAAAAAGAAAAAGCTGATTTTAAAGGTTGGTGATAAGGTCAGGCTCCCTGACAGTGTTTCTGTTGGAAGCATTGATTCAATTGAAAAAAATAAAGCTATAGTTAATTACGGAACATTTACTACTCAAGTAAATATAGACAAACTAGAACCAGCTTAATTTTTTAACTTACCCATTGACTTGGCAACTAGCATAGATACTGCAGCATCTCCTGTAACATTAGTTATGGTCCTGCACATATCCAAAGGACGATCAACAGCAAAAATTAATGCTAACCCTGCTTCTGGTATACCTGCTTGACCCAAAACAATAACTAACATTACCATTCCAGCACTTGGAACAGCAGCAGCCCCTATAGAGGCTAATGTAGCTGTTAATACAATACCCATTTGGGTTCCAAAGCTCAGATCCATTCCAAAAGTTTGTGCGATAAACACAGCTGCTACGGCTTGATACAAGCTAGTCCCATCCATGTTTATTGTTGCTCCAATTGGTAAAACAAAACTAGAAACCTCCTTGTCTACTCCTAAGTTGTTTTCTACTCGGTCCATTGTAACAGGCAATGTTGCTGCACTTGAACTAGTTGAAAAAGCAAGTAGTTGAGCCGGAGAAATACCTTTAATAAAAGATGATGGCTTTACATTAGTAAACAGATTAACAATGACTATATAGACGATAATCATTAAAAATAATCCAATAATTAAGGTGATAGCATACATTCCCAAGGCTTTAAACAGGTCGATACTAGGTGATTCTACAACTAACGAAGCCAGTAAAGCAAAAACTCCATATGGCGCAGTCAACATAACAAAATCAATTAATTTTAAGATGACGGAATTGAATGAATCAAAGAATTCTTTGACAGGTCTTGCTTTTTTATCAGGAATAAGTATTAAAGCAATTCCAAAAAATATTGAGAAAAAGATTACTTGCAACATATTTTTATTCTTTGTTGAAGCGTCAAAAATATTTTCAGGCACGATATCAACAAGAGCCTGTAATGGTCCCGCTTCGATCTGTTCTTCTGCAGCATCTTGTTTTAACTTAGCTCCCTCCTCGTAAGCTGAAATTAAATCATTTCTGGTTTCCTCTTTTATACTATCCCCAGGAGTAATTGTGTTTACTAAAGATAGTCCTATTAAAACAGCAAAAACAGTTGTGCATATATATATTATTATGGTTCTACTTCCCATTCTAGAAAGCTTGGAAATGTCTTTTAAATCAGATATTCCTTTAATTAAAGATCCTAGAATCAAGGGCATAGCAATCAATTTTAGAGAGTTGATAAAAATTGTGCCAAATGGTTTAATCCAGTCGGATATAAATTCAGGGCCTTGTTTTGTATATGATAATGAAATACCAAAAATAACTCCTAGGATCATTCCAATCATTATTTTCCAATGTAAAGCCATGTTCTTCATAAAATAATTATTTCTTTTTAACCACTTCGTTTAATAACTTAAAATCTGCTATAACTAAAGCCGCCATAGCTTCGACAATAGGAACGGCTCTAGGAACAACACAAGGATCATGTCGCCCTTTACCCTTAATTTCAACCTCTTCTCCTTTTTTATTTATAGTTTTTTGTTGTTTCATTATAGTAGAAACTGGTTTAAAGGCTACCCTAAAATAAATATCCATTCCATTTGATATTCCTCCCTGAACACCTCCAGAAAAATTTGTTTTGGTTGTTCCGTCATTATTATATATATCATTGTGTGTACTACCCTTTAGTTTAGTACCTGAAAAACCACTTCCATATTCAAAGCCTTTAACAGCATTTATTGATAACATAGCTTTTCCCAGCTCAGCATGAAATTTATCAAAAACAGGTTCTCCTAGACCTACAGGAGCGTTTTGAATTACACATGTAATTATACCGCCAACAGTATCTCCATCTTTTCTTGTTTTGCGAATTAAAGATTCCATTTTGGACGCTAATTCAGTATCTGGACAACGAACCGGGTTGGTCTCAATATTTTTAAAATCAAGTTGACTATAATCTTTGTCAACTGATATTTCTCCAACCGAAGAAACATAGGCTGTAATTTTAACTTCTTTTAAGAACTGTTTTGCAATTGAGCCAGCCACTACTCTACACGCAGTTTCTCTTGCAGAACTTCTGCCTCCTCCTCTGTAGTCCCTAAAACCATACTTCTGATCATAAACTCGATCAGCATGTGATGGCCTATAATTATCAATTATATGCTTATAATCTTTAGGCTTTTGATCATTATTAATGATAGAAAATCCTATTGGAGTTCCAGTAGTTCTACCTTCAAAAATACCAGAAAAAAAATTGACTTTGTCTGATTCTTTTCTTTGAGTCACAATTGGTGATTGACCTGGTTTTCTTCTATCTAATTCTAATTGGATAAATTCTAAATCTAATGGAATTCCAGCAGGACAACCCTCAAGAATACCACCTATCGCCTCCCCATGCGACTCACCAAAAGTGGTTAATTCGAAAAGTTTACCGTATTTGTTACCTGACATAATATTTATGTTGTACAAATATAACTTTAAAGTTTTTAATTGAAATTGGTGTTGTCATATTTTAAATAAGATAGATTAAAAAAATACTGATCAATCTACTTAAATTTTTAATTATTATATTAATTGTTTAACATATATAACTAAAACTATATAATAGAACCTAAAAATGAACGTAAAATATATTTACCTTATTATTATATCTCAAATTTTTATTTGTTGTAACCTTAATCAAAATATAACCCGTGATTATTCACTCTCACAAACAACAGAAGCTATAACCTTATTGGGGGATACATTAATTAGTCCTGTCATAAAAGAAGGAAAATCATTAGATCAGTTCAAGTCAGCTCAAAAAATTTATTTTGAAAATCAAAATGATCCCGAATCATTAATATGGTATGGCAGAAGAGCTGCTTATTTAGGTTATTATCAAAAGGCAATTGATTTATATTCTGAAGGAATAAAGAAATATCCTGACGACGCCCGTTTTTATCGTCATAGAGGTCATAGATATATTTCTACTCGCCAATATGATAAAGCAATTAAAGATTTTAGAAAAGCCATTGGATTAATTGATGGAGAAGTTGATCAAATTGAACCAGACGGTTTGCCAAATGAGAAAAATATTCCATTAACTACACTTAATGGTAATATATGGTATCACATTGGTTTAGCTTACTATCTGACAAATGATATGAATAATGCTTTAAATGCGTTTAGCAATAGAAGTGTTAGTCACAAATATGACGATAATATTGTTTCAAGTTCACACTGGCTGTATATGATAAATAGAAAGCTAGGTGATATTGAGGGAGCTTCTAAAATAATTGATAAAGTAGATGATGAAATGGATATTATAGAAAACATGAGTTATTATCAATCATGTTTATTCTACAAGGGTTACCTTAAAGAATCAGAAATTATTATTGATGATGTTGCTTTATACTCGTTAGCAAACTGGTATATATATGAAAAAAATGACACCTTAAGAGCAAAAAAATATTATCAAAAATTATTAGAAAATGGAAACCCTTACTCATTTGCTTTTATAGCAGGTGAGTCTGACTGGAATAGACTTTTTAAGTAAATTGATAGTTAGCAAACTAATTAGTTAGCAAAATTTCTTTTAAAAAATCAATTTCATTTTGATCATATGGAGTTTTATCTGGCAAAAAAATATCATGGTGCCAGATCTTAGGGAGCGAATCAAATTCTTCTTCCCACGAAGACCAGGGAAATAAAGTGTTAGTTTTTCCAGCAACGAACCCCCAATTAATTGCCGAAACTTGCTCTTCTTTCAACAGTGGTAACATTGCTTGAAAAGTACTACCCTGACCCCTAGCCAGGTATTCTGTACACAATATAGGGCGGTTATACTTTTTTAATTGGTTAATTCTTAATCTCATTTCATCAATATTTCCGTAGGTATGGAATGAAATTATATCTGAATTTAATATGGTAAAGCGAGAAAGATCAGATAGGCTATCCAATTTTGACCAGTTTTTATCCTTACCATCTGCTTTCCATACCGAAGTAGTTATAGGTTGAGACGGATTTACTTCTCTTACCCATTTAAAGGCTTTTTTAAGTAGAGATAATGTATAAATATCTTTATTTTCTTTAACCTCAAATTCATCATACCCAGGAACCCCCGCATTGAGATTCCCTGGCTCATTATAAAGGTCCCAACCAATTACTCTTTGATCATCAGCAAAATGAGTGACAATACCCTTTATATAATTTTTAACTTCAATGTGACGTAAACTATCACCAAGGATATATGCTCCTGGAGCTTGAACCCATTGAGAGTTATGCACAAAAGGTATAGGATCAGGTTGTTTTCCAAGTTTTGGTAATGGGTGCCAGCAATCATCTAATAAAACAAAAAGTGTTTTAATATCATTACTATCAGCTATTTTTAAATAATTTTCTATACGTTTCAATAACCCCAGTGAATCCTGATCCCATAGTAGATTATGTAAATAAACACGATGCAAATTCATTCCTAATTCTGCACTCCATTCTAATTCCCTTTCAATAGTCTCTGCATCATAAGTGTTTTCTTGCCAGAATTCCAACTGATTTATTGAGGTACTAGGATTAAAATTTGTGCCTACCATCCATCCATTTTCTTCTTTCCAGTCCCAAGCTCTTTCCTCACTCCACCTCAAATTCAATGGTGATGTGGGAGTTTGTTGGCATTGAATGAAAATTAGAAAGAAAATTGATAGAATTAACAGATATTTTTTCATTTAAATTAATATAATAAGTAATTTCTTATATAATCCTTCCAGGGTTCAGAATATTTTTAGGATCAAAAAGTTGTTTGATTTGTTTCATCATTTCAATTTCAGGCTTAGATCTACTTTTAATCAAGTAATTTTTCTTATCCAGACCAATCCCATGTTCAGCAGATATAGAACCATTATTTTCTTTTAAAGGTTCGTATACAATCTCATTTACTTTTTTAATTATATCAAGAGAATTATTTTCTTTACCGACTATAAAATGGATGTTACCATCAGCAACATGTCCCCATGTATATATATTTTGAACAAATGACAGCTTCTTTAAATTTTTAGTGATAGAGTCTACGAGATCCCCAATTAAAGGTATTGGAATACTTATATCAAAATGTTGAGCATAATTAGCATTGGAATCAAGTATTGAAACATCTTCTCTAATCTGCCATAAATTATTAAGTTCTTTGTCCGTTTCAGCTAATGAACCGTCAAGAATAACATTGTCCTCTAATGCTTTTTCTATTAGATTTTGCAATAGACCATAGTCTTTTTCTTTATTACTGCCCAAGGTTTCTACGAAGACATAATAATTATGGTCTTGATTAATTGGCGAAATAAGAGAAGTAGATTTTTCTATCATTGTTCTATATGTGCTTCCCCACATTAATTCAAAAGCACTAAGAATTCCACCAAGCCCTTTTTCAAGGGTTTTTAAAAGATTAATTACATTCTCATAATTATTTGTCCCCAAAATAGCTGAATGTCTAGTTGATGGAGCTTCGATAAGTTTCAAAACTGCCTTAGTAACTATTCCTAAAGTACCTTCTGATCCAATAAATAATTGTTTCAGATCATATCCTGAATTGTCCTTAATTATTTTTTTTAAAGAAGAAATAATCTTCCCATCTGGAAGAACTACTTCAAGACCGAGAATCATTTGCCTAACCATACCATATTTTAATACCCTTAAGCCACCAGCATTAGTTGAAATTGCACCTCCAATATGAGCTGATCCTTTGGCTCCAAAATTTAGCGGTAAAAGAAGGTCGTTATCTGAAACTGAGTTAATCAAATTTTCTAAAATAACACCAGATTGGACTGTTACAGTTCTACTTTTTTGATCTATTTCTTCAATTTTATTCATCTTTTCAAGAGATATAACTAATTGATGTCTTTTAGACTCAGTTCCTCCAACTAAATTTGTTAGTCCTCCGTGAATAATAACTTCTTGATCGTTTTTAAAACAAATTTTCATGATTTCAGAAACCTGCTTTGTGCTTTTGGGCATAACTAATGCTAGTGCTTTTAGAGGTTCGTCCATTTTCCAAACATGATGGTATTTTTGATCTAAATCCTTTCCATATATAATATTTTCAATACCCAGTAAAGCAATGAGTTCATCAATAAGTGGATTAAGTTTCATGATGTCAATGTAAGATATTTATTTTTAAACCAATGTTACATATTAAATACTTTATTTGGTACTTTTACCAAGTATGAAAAAACTTGTCCAAATAGCTTTATCATTTTTACTTTTAAGTTGCTCCACTGAATCTGAAAAATTTAAAATAATTGGGACAACTGATCTCGATGATGGGAAAAAAATTTTTAGAGTGGTAGCAGATCAAAACAATCAACCGATCGTTTTGGATACAATTCTTGTGTCAAAGGGAAAATTTGAATTTCAAGGAACTGCTATAGAGCCGGATATTAACTTTCTTTACATAGAAGGGATACAAGGAAATATTGGTTTTATTGTTGAACCTGGGACTATTAAAGCAAAACTTTTAAAAGATGATCTTGGATCATCAGAATTTAAAGGCACAGCCTCGAATGATTCTTATCTTTTATATAAAAACGAAACAAAGTCTCTTATAAATTCATTAAATGAAATAGCAACTGAATATGAAAGAGCTATGGCGCTAGGAGATGATCTCCTGGGGAATGATCTTGCCGAGCAACATAATGATCTGAGAAAAAAAGTAAAGGAATATGAAATTAAATTTATTCAAACCCATAAAAATTCTTTTTTCAGCGCCTTATTCCTAGAAAAATACTTAAGTGCAAAAGATTTAGATGTAGAATTGGCTAAAGTTTACTATAATAATCTTGATGATAAAATCAAAAATACTCAAACTGGCAATAACATCTATAATTTGATGAATGTTTCAAAGAAAAAAATAGAAGTTGGTGAAGTAGCTCCAAGATTTGAAGGTCCCGATCCTAATGGAAATATTCTTAAAATGAATGATCTTTTGGGCAAAGTTACAATTCTTGATTTTTGGGCATCATGGTGTCGTCCTTGTAGAGTTGAAAATCCCAATTTTGTCAGGATATATAATAAATTCAATGAGAAAGGTTTAAATATAATAGGCATCTCACTTGATAGAGATAAAAATAATTGGATAAAAGCTATTAGTGATGATGGTCTTGTTTGGAGTCAGATTTCTAATTTAAAATTTTGGAATGATCCAATTGCTAAATTGTATAACATAAGCTTTATTCCTCAAACATATATCTTGGATGAAGAGGGAAGAATTTTATCTACTAATCTAAGAGGGGCTTTTCTAGAAAGGAAGATAGAAGAAATACTAGGGGATCAATAAAAGTTTTTATTTTTTGAAAATAAAGTAAGCGAAAATTGGAATCGTAGTAATAAGTATAATTAAAGTTAAAGCAGATTTAACAAATAATTCAGGAGAAATTAAAAGTGTTGTCAGGATGCCAGCAATTGATCCACCAAAATGAGCAGTATGGCCAACATTATCATTTTGCTTTTTCATAGCGTAAATTGTATAAATCAAATATCCGACAGCAAATAAATATCCGGGCATTGGTATTGGAAAAAAGATAAAAACTAGTTTCATTTCAGGGAAAATCAAAATTGAACTATAGACAATTCCTGATACCGCTCCACTTGCACCAACTGCAGTGTAATCTTTTTGATTCTTATGAAATTTATATGAGAGGTAATTTCCAATTAATAAACTTAATAAATAAATAATTAAAAAATTAAACCACCCCACACCAAAGACCACGTAATCAGCAAAAAAATAAAGTGTTAACATATTAATTATTAAATGATTATAATCAACATGAAGAAAACCAGAACTAATCATTCTCATAATATCTCCGTTGTCTAATTTTAATACATTGAATTTATAACGATTAAAGAAAAGTTTATCTTTAAAACCTATGTAGGAAAAAATTATATTAGTTAAGATAATCAAGGATAAAACAGGGGAAAGTCCAATCATTAGAAATTAATTTCCTAGACAAATATAGTATCTTTGAAAAAATTTATCTCTTGCAAAGGTTAACTTATTTTATACTATATCCTTTGATTTTGGTAGTCGCCTCTCTTCCATTCAAAATCTTTTATATATTCTCAGATATAATATCTTATTTACTTTATTTTTTTTCTTATAGAAAAAAAGTTATTAGAAAAAACTTAAAGCTAGTTTTTCCAAAGATGAAAAAGAAAGAGATTGTATTACTTGAAAAAAAATTCTATAAACACATGGCAGATATCTTTTTAGAAATGGCTAAATCACTATTGATTAGTAAAAAAGATATGATACATAGATTTAAATTTAATAACATTGAAGCTTTAACTCAATTTGAAAAGAAGGATCAAAATATAATTATAATGTGTGGGCATTATGCTAGTTGGGAATGGATGATGTCCCTGGGGTATCATGTAAATTATAAAGGATATGGAGTATATACTCCTTTGACAAATAAATATTTTGATAGGCTTGTTAAAAGAATAAGAAAAAAACATGATGCTGATGTAATTTCTAGGTATAAGGCTATTGAAACAATAAAAGATCACTCCAAAAAAAATATTAAAGCTGTCTATGGCTTTGCAAGTGATCAATCTCCAAGAATAAAATCAAATTCATATTATCTTAAATTCTTAGGAATTAAAACGCCTGTTTTCTTAGGTGCTGAAAAACTTGCCAAGGAATTAAATTTAGCAGTTGTTTTTGCTGATATAAATAGAGTTAATAGAGGCTTTTATGAAACTACCTTTAAAGTAATTTCAGATGATCCTAAAAAAAGTAAAGATTATCATATAACTAAAACTTTTTTTAATTTAGTTGAAAAGCAGATTTATAAAGACCCAAGTCAATATTTATGGTCGCACAACCGATTTAAAAATATTGATCCCGTCATCAGAGCGAAATGGAATTATCCCAGCCAAGATGATTAGTCGATTTTTTTATTGATTTCTTCTACAAATTCTTTTGCGATTTTTTCCGCAATATTTTTACTCTTCCCTTCTGAAATAATTCTTATAATGCTTTCAGTATTTGATTTTCTAAGATGAATCCATGAGTCTTTAAAATAAATTTTAATACCATCTATAGTTATTATTTTAAATGCATTAAACTTTTTCTTTAATGATGTAAAAATAGATTCAATATTAATTTTTGAATCTAAATTTATTTTCTGTTTAGACATGAAATATAATGGATAAGTAGATTTTAGCTGAGAAACCTTAATATTTCTCTCGGCAATGAGTGATAAAAAAAGAGCAACCCCAATTAATGCATCCCTCCCATAATGCAGATCAGGGTATATGACACCTCCGTTACCCTCACCCCCTATTACAGCTTTTCTTAATTTCATTTCTTCAACTACATTAACCTCTCCTACTTTGCTTGAGTAATGAGTTCCGTTATATCTTTTTGTTACATCAGATAAAGCAATTGTTGAAGAGAGGTTAGAAACAGTGTTGCCAGATTTCTTGCTTAGAACATAATCAGCACAAGCAACAAGAGTATATTCCTCTCCAAAATAACAGCCTTTTTCATCTATAAAAGCTAACCGATCAACATCAGGATCAACAGCAATGCCAAAATCAGCTTTTTGCTTTATTACTTCTTTGGCTAAATCCCTTAAGTTTTTTTCCAAAGGCTCTGGATCATGACTAAAATTTCCATCTGGCTCACAATTCATTTTAATAACTTCAATTCCAAAAAAAGATAGAATTTTTGGTATTGCAATACCTCCAGATGAGTTAACGGCATCAACAACGACTTTATATTTTTGATTTCTAATAAGTTTGCTATTGATAATTGAAAGGTTTAAAATTGAAGAAATATGGGAGTCGATAGCGCTATTATCTTTTATAACTCTTCCCAATTCATTAATTTTTGAAAAATTAATATTTATACTTTCTGATCTATTTATTACATCTAAAATAGAGCTAGCACTCAAACATTCACCTTTATTATTTAAAAACTTTAAAGCATTCCATTCTTTTGGATTATGACTAGCTGTTATTACGATTCCACCTTGAGCCTTTTCACTTAATACCATCATTTCAACAGTTGGTGTGGTAGATAGTCCTAGATCAATAACATTTATTCCTAGACTTATTAAGGTATTATTTACAATAGAGTTAATCATCTTTCCAGACTTTCTTGCATCTCTTCCAACAACAATTTTAACTAAAGTGTTATCTGTTTTAGATTTTACCCATTCACCAAAAGCAGCCGTAAAGGATTTTATATCTTCAGGAGTAAGATTTTCATTTTTTTTACTACCGATAGTACCACGAATTCCAGAAATAGATTTAATTAATGGCATATTATCATCAAAGATACGACAACTTTTATTTAGGGATTATTTAGAATTAATTCTATTTGTGAACTAGAAATAAAAAAAGAAAAGTAAATTTAAATCAAATATGAATTCCTCAATTAAAGTCAATACATAAATATATTTTATAAATAAAAATTAAAATGAAAAAAACACTTTTTTTATCCTTAGTTCTAGTATTTATTTCTTGTATCAAAGAAGTTAAGACTCCTAAAGCAGCAGTTGTCTCTGCAAGAATAGAAGCTTCAAAAATTGGTGTTGAAATTCTTAAAAAAGGAGGAAATGCTTTTGATGCTATGATAGCAACAAACTTTGCTCTTGCCGTTTGTTTTCCTAATGCAGGTAATATTTCTGGTGGCGGCTTTATGGTATATCGTAAAAAAAATGGTGAAACAGGTTCAATAGATTACCGAGAAATGGCGCCAATAAAGGCATTCGAAAAAATGTATCAAAATGAATTAGGTGAAGTGATACCTGATAAAAGTACAAAAGGTGGACTTGCTGTTGGCGTTCCAGGAACTGTTGCAGGCTTATTTGAAATACATAGAAGATTTGGAACAATTCCTATGAAAGATTTAATCAAACCATCTATAGACTTAGCTTTAAACGGTTTTATTGTAACCGCAGGTCAAAAATCAAGTCTTGATGCTAAAAGAGCTGATTTTATTGAAGTAAACGGACAAAATACATTTTATGGAAATGAATTTAAAAAAGGTGATACTATTAAAAACATAGCCTTTGCTAAAGCTTTAAAATTGATTTCTGAAAAAGGAGAAGAAGTTTTCTACAAAGGAGAAATTGCTGAGAGTATTGTAGAGGAAGTGATAGATAGTGGAGGAATTATTGATCTAGAGGATTTAGCAGCATATGAGCCTAAATGGCGAAAACCGATAAATTTTAAATATAAAAATCTGAATATTTTTTCAATGTCTCCCCCATCTAGCGGTGGAATATGCCTTGCTCAAATGCTTAAAATGATAGAAAAATATCCAATTAAAGATTTTGGTTATAACAGTGAAAAAACAATTCAGTTAATGATTGAAGCCGAAAGAAGATCCTACGCTGATAGAAGTAAATTTTTGGGTGATCCTGATTTTATCGATATACCTATTGATACTCTAATTGATGAAAAATATCTATTGAATAGAATGAAAGACTTTACTTTTTCTAAAGCAACTAGTTCATCAAAAGTTAATCCTGGAGAAATAGTTTCTTGGAATGAGAGTGAAGAAACTACACATTTTTCAATTATCGATCAATTTGGGAATGCTGTCTCAATTACAACAACTCTTAACGCTAGTTATGGATCAAAAGTATATGTTGAAAAATTTGGTTTTTTCTTAAATAACGAAATGGATGACTTTAGCAGTAAACCTGGTACTCAAAATATGTTTGGATTAATAGGAGGAAAAGCTAATTCTATTGAACCAAGAAAAAGAATGCTTAGCTCAATGACTCCTACGATAATTGAAAAGGACGGCTCTGTATACATGATTTTAGGAACTCCTGGTGGATCAACTATCATCACATCTGTCTTTCAGGTAATTCTTAATGCTTATGAATTTGGAATGAATATTCAAGAGGCAGTTAACTTTCCAAGATTTCATCATCAATGGATTCCGGAAAAAGTTGAATTTGAAAAGGAAAGGTTTGAAAATAAAATTATTGAAAACCTTCAAATAAAAGGATACGATATAAAATCTGATTACATAAGAGAAATTGGGAGAGTTGATGCCATAATGATCAGTGATGAGGGAATTATATCTGCCGGAGCAGATCCAAGAGGCGATGATGCAGCTGCTTTTATATATTAAATACATAATAACTTCATGATGTAATTATTTAGATAAAACATTATTTTTGCAGAATTGCCAATTGCCAAATGATTAAAAAATCAATAGATGTTAAAGCTGCGAGAGTTCATAACTTAAAGAATATAAGTTTAAAAATACCTCGTGAAAAGCTTGTGGTTCTAACAGGCTTATCTGGTAGCGGAAAATCATCATTAGCATTTGATACTTTATATGCCGAGGGACAAAGAAGATATATTGAAACTTTTTCTGCATATGCTAGGCAGTTCATGGGGACTCTTGAAAGACCAGATGTTGAAAAAATAGATGGCTTATCTCCTGTAATTGCAATCGAACAAAAAACTACAACTAAAAACCCCAGATCAACTGTTGGAACAATTACTGAATTATATGATTTCATTAGACTCCTTTATGCTAGAATAGGAATAGCATACAGTAGTGTGTCTAATAAAAAAATGATAAGTTATACAGATGAACAGATTTATAAATTAATTGAAGATGACTATGATCTACAAGATATTATAATTATGGCTCCTGTTATTAAATCAAGAAAAGGTCATTACAGAGAATTATTTCAAAATTTTATTAAACAGGGGTTTTTAAAGGCTAGAATTGATGGGGAAATTATAAATCTAAAAGCAGGATTAGAATTAGATAGATATAAAACACATGATATTGAACTAATAATTGATAATATAAAAGTAACTAAAAATAATACCAGATTACTTGAGTCAATAAAAACAGCATTAAAAATGGGAGACAACTCATTGCTGATTCTTGACTTAAAAAATAATCAAAATAGATATTTTAGTAAGAACCTAATTTGTCCAGAATCTGGAATTTCATATAATAAACCGGAGCCGAATACATTTTCTTTTAATTCTCCAAAAGGAATGTGTAAAAAATGTAAAGGCTTAGGCATTGTCCAAGAAATTAATAAAATGAAAATAATTCCAGATGACACTAAATCCATATCCGGCGGAGGTATTATTCCTTTGGGAAATAAAAAAAACAGTTGGATATTCAAGCAGATTGAAGCAATAAGTAAAAAATATAACTTTTCTCTTTCTGATAGAATTATGGATATACCAAAAAATGCATTAGAAATAATTTTAAATGGAGGGAATGAAAAGTTTTCAATTACCTCAAAGACTCTAGGAGTTAAAAGAGAATATAGAATTGATTTTGAAGGAATTGAAAATTTTATTAAATCTCAAAATTTAAATACAGAATCAAAATCTATAAGGAGATGGGTCTCCTCCTTCATGGATGAAAATAAATGCGATAAATGTGATGGATCAAGACTTAAAAACGAAGTTAATTTTTTTAAAATTGACAAAAAAAATATAACTGAAATCTCTGATATGGATCTAAAAGTTCTCCATAATTGGTTTTCTAAATTAAGGGGTAAACTTTCAAGAAAAGAATTAGAAATATCAAAAGAAATAATTGACGAAGTTTTAAAAAGACTGGGGTTTTTAATAAATGTTGGTCTTGATTATTTAAAGCTAAAAAGATCTACCAAATCACTTTCAGGAGGTGAAAGTCAAAGGATTAGACTTGCGACACAAGTTGGCTCTCAATTAACAGGAGTTCTCTATATTATGGATGAACCAACAATTGGTCTTCATCAAAAAGATAATTCAAAATTAATTGATTCTTTAAAGTCTCTCAGAGATATTGGCAATTCAGTTATAGTTGTTGAGCATGATAAAGAAATGATGCTAAAAGCAGATCATATTATTGATTTAGGTCCATTTGCAGGAAAAAATGGTGGTGAAATTATTTCACAAGGGACACCGAATTTTATAAAGCAGCAAAACAGTCTGACTGGAGATTATCTTGCAAGGATAAAAAACATTGAATTACCGAAAAAAAGAAGAGAAGGCAATGGCAAAAATCTTATTATTGAGGGATGCACAGGAAATAACCTTAAGAAAATTAATGTCAAATTTCCCCTAGGTTTATTAATAGGTGTGACTGGTGTATCTGGAAGTGGAAAATCTACTCTTGTAAATCAAACACTATATCCTATCTTAAGTTCACATTTTTATAAATCAATCTTAAAGCCCTTGCCATATGAAAAAGTGAAAGGATTAGATAATGTTGATAAAGTTGTAAGTGTTGATCAAAGTCCTATAGGAAAAAGTCCCAGAAGTAATCCTGCTACATATTGTGGGATTTTTGGTGAAATTCGTTCTATTTTTTCTCTAACATCAGAATCAAAACAGCGTGGTTATAAGCCAGGAAGATTCAGTTTTAATGTTAAAGGAGGAAGGTGTGAGAGTTGTCAAGGCGCAGGGACAAAGGTAATTGAAATGAATTTCCTTCCAGATGTTCATATAGAATGTGAAGATTGTAATGGTAAAAGATTTAATCGCGAAACAATCGAGATAAGATACAAGGGGAAATCTATTCACGATATTTTAGATATGACAATTGCTGAAGCATGCATTTTTTTTGAGTCTATCCCGAATCTGTCTCGAAAACTTAAAACATTAGAAAAAGTTGGATTAGGATACTTGACGTTAGGTCAATCATCAACCACTCTATCTGGTGGAGAAGCACAACGAGTAAAATTAGCATCTGAATTATCTAAAAAAGATACAGGGAAGACCTTCTATATTTTGGACGAACCAACTACCGGTCTTCATTTTCAAGATATTAAATTATTGATAAAGGTTCTAAATTTTCTTGTTAATAAAGGAAATACTGTTTTAATAATTGAACACAATTTAGATGTTATAAAGCAAATGGACTATATTATTGATATTGGACCAAATGGTGGAGAAAATGGTGGGGAAATAATTGGATATGGGACACCCGAAAATTTATCTAAAATTAAATCAAGTCATACTGCAAAATATCTTTTTGAAGAACTAAAATCAGCATAATTAAATGAAAAAAATTTTACATTTTTTGTTTCTTCTGAATCTATCAATACTTTTTTCACAAGTAGACATCAATTATGATATTGATGCAAAATTTGATGAAAAGAATGGTCAAATTGATATAAATCAAACTATTTTATTTAAAAATGTATCTGATAATACTATTGAATCGATATACATGAATGATTGGCCAAATTCCTATTCAAGTACTGATTCACCTCTAGCAAAAAGATTTGGAGAAGAATATGATAGGAGTTTTTATCTCTCAGCAAAAAACAAACTTGGGTTTACAAAGATTGATTATGTAAAAATAGATGGTAATGAGATTTATTGGAATAGATTATCTGATCAAAAAGATATTATTCGTGTTGATCTAAACCGTTCATTAAGGAAAAATGACAGCCTTAATATTAATATAAAGTATTCAGTTAAACTTCCTGACTCTAAATTTACAGGTTACGGTAATAAAAATGGAGAAACATTTCATCTCAAACATTGGTATATCTCTATTAGTCCATTTCACAATATGGAATGGAAGAAATATAGCAATCTAGATCTTGATGATAGCAGTATTAATTTAGCAAATTATAGACTAAGTCTAGATATCTTAAAAAAGTTAAGTGTTAATGTTAATTTAGAGAGCATAGATAAAAAGCTTATCATTAATAATCAAAGAGTAATTAAAGAATATCATGGGGAAAATAAAAAGGAAATTGAATTAGTAATAGGTTATAAAAACAATTTTAAAACAATAATTGATGATGAAGGAAAATCTATTATAACGGATATATATACAAAAAATCTTAATGAGAAAGACTTAAATGAAAATATATTTCAGATAATTGATTTTGTAAACTCTTTCTTGGAAACAGAAAATGATAAAACTACGCTTGTTTCAAAAATAGTTTATGAAAAAAATCCATATTATGGTCTGAATGACCTCCCATCTTTTCTCAGACCTTTCAGTGATGACTTTCTTAATGAAATTACTTTTTTAAAAGCTTACTTACATTATTTTTTGAGTAATAAAATGAACCTTGATTTGAGAAAAAATCATTGGATATTAACGGGCTTGCAAACATACATGATAATAAAATACATAGAAAAATTTCATCCAAATCAAAAATTTTTAGGAAGAATTTCAAGTCTTGGAATAATGAAGTTGTACAATATCTCAACAGTTGACTTTAATGATAGTTTTTTACTATATTCTGAATTTGTAAAACGTGCAAATCTTCAGCAAGCAGATATAACTCCTAAGAATGAACTCACAAGATTCAATGAAAGAATTGCATCTCCATATCATATTGGCCTAGGACTTAGATATCTAGAAGAATATTTAGGGGGAAATGTTCTTAAGAGAGGAATTAGAAGATTTCTTAAAGATCCTTTTAATGAATCTTTCAGGACCTCTATTATCTCAAATACTAAAAAAGATCTTAGTTGGTTCTTTGATGATTATATAGGAAAACGTGAGTCTTTTGATTTATCTATTGAAAAGTTAGAAATTAAAGAAAATAATATTACAATTGAAGTCTTAAATAAGAAAGGCTCTATTGTTCCTTATACTGTCGGTCAATTAAGAAATGATAGTTTAGTTGATTTAAGGTGGATAAACCCGAAAAATAATACTACTAAAATAACTTTAGAATATCTTGACTCTGATTATATTTCTGTAAATCCAAGTTTAAGATTTCCTGAAATCAATAGAAGCAATAACTGGAGATACTTAAAAAGAAAAATTAAACCGATCCAATTTAATTTTTTTAAGGACTATGAGTCTCCAAAAAGAGAGCAGATATACTATAATCCCATCATGAATTATAATTATTACGATGGTTTTTCTCTAG
>CETH01007163.1_pt1 | contig 16991 bp, 16 predicted proteins | sample 361461 | NCBI WGS metagenome assembly CETH01 (sample SAMEA2622695, study PRJEB7988) | marine metagenome | isolation source: saline water (ENVO:00002010), including
ATTTATAGAATAATTAAATCGTCTTTATGAATTAATACACTACCTTCACCAACTGTAGTACTATCAATTTTCGCAATACCCTTAGCGACAATTTTTTTATTAAAAACAATTGATAATCCATCTCCAATTTTGAAAGAGTTGTCGACACTAACAACTCCTTTTGATAAAAGTGAAGCGTTTTTTAAAAGTGCATCGGCTGCACCTTCATCAATAAATACATTTGATACCGGAGCCATCCCATATGCAATCCAAAGCTTTCTAAGCCTAATTTTCTTATTTGAGGCAGTAATATAGGTTCCAACTTTTTCATTTGAAATTGCCTTCGATAAATTAGATTTTGACCAAGAAATTATATGTGTTGGTATACCGGAAAAACCAGAGATTTGTGATGCCATAATTTTTGTTGAAAATCCTCCCATGCCTTCTCCAGCCTTCGAAAGAGGTATTAATTCATTAAGTTGATTGGAATCGTATTCAATGTAATCTATTTTTTTTGCATCTTTATTCTTATCCGGATTGAAATTATATAACCCCTCTTTATTGGTAATAATTATAAGTTTTGCTGCATTAACAATTATTGAAACTATTGCAGAGAGTCTATCGTTATCACCAAACTTTAACTCTTCAGTAGCTACAACGTCATTTTCATTAATCACTGGAATAATTCCCTGTGACAACAATTCATTTAATGCTTGTGTTGTGTTAATGAATTGTTCTCTATCATCTATCAAGTTTTTGGTAATTAAAACTTGTGCAATATTCATTTTTTTATCTTTAAAAATTTTTTCATACTGATTAATCAATTCAATCTGACCAACTGCTGACGCCACCTGAAGTCTTTTTAAAGATTCGGGTCTACTTTTATAATTTAATTTTGTTGCACCGAGCCCAACAGCGCCAGAAGTAACAACAACAAAATTAAATTTATTTTTATTTTCAATTATTAACTCGGCCAAGCTTTTTAATAAAGTTATATCAACTTTATCATTTTTAATAATTGAAGTAGTTCCAATTTTTATAACTATATTTTTTTTATTGTTTGTATTCAAATTCTAAATTTCCTAACACAATTGTATCACCATCAATTGCACCCATTTCATTAATTTCTCTGGAGAGAACAGATTTTTCGAATCTAATAAATATCTCATCTAAGACACTATCTTTGTTTCCAGAAATGTTAATCATATTCGTGACTAATTCACCAGAACAAATAAATTGATTTTCTATTTTTTCTATAAAGTAATCTTCTTGCTCTAAAACTATTTTATGAAACTCAGAATAAATAATAGGTAAGTCCTCTTTAAATTCCTCCTGTATTATGCTGACTAATTTATCAATTCCATTCTCGTTTAAACACGATATATTTAGATATTCCGCATTCGTTATAGAGAGTTGATCTGATTTGTTTATAACTATAAGTTTTTTAAAAGATTGATAATTTTCATCAAATTTAAAAAGTTCATTTTCAAGCATTGAAATTTGAGAACTTATATTAAATTTTTCATTTATTGGATCAATTAAGTAAATTATAAATTTAGTATTTCTCAAATGCTTTAGTACTCTCCTGCCCATTCCAACTCCGTCCGAAGCACCCTCTAATAATCCAGGTAGATCACAAATAGTTATTAATGATTCAGAATTATTTAAAACACCAATATTTGGACTAGTGGTTGTAAACTCGTAATCACCAATTTTTGCTTTAGAGTTAGTTAACTTTTGAATTAGTGTACTCTTGCCTGCGTTAGGCAGTCCAATAATTGAAATGTCTGAATAAAGACTATAACTTAGTTTGACATCAAGTGATTTTCTTTTTACTCCTTGTTCGCAGATTTGTGGATTAGGATTTCTTTTTGAGATCAATTCATAATTTCCTCTACCGCCTTTTGAACCTGTAATTAATTCATAAGAAGAGTTATTGTCATGAAGGTCTGCATACATTTCATCATCAATAAAAACTTGTGTTCCTTTTGGCACTTCTATAATTAGATTTTCGCCTGAGGTACCATTTTGAAAATTTTTGTTACCTGGTCCACCATTTTCAGCTTTAAGGGAACTATTCGACATTATGTGAGATAAATCAGGCAATTCTTTATTAACCTGCAATATGACACTACCACCATCTCCACCTGAACCACCAGATGGTTTAGTTTTAGAGTTTAGATTATTGAAGCTAACAGAGCCTGGTCCTCCAGCTCCAGATGATACTGATAGCTTGATTTCATCAACGAACATTGGCTCATTTTGGAATTACATTAACTAATTTTCTACCATTTCTTGTAGAAAATTTTACAACACCGTCTATTTTTGCAAAGAGAGTATCGTCTCCACCTTTGGATACATTTTCTCCTGGATGAATTTTTGTGCCTCTTTGTCTAACTACAATCGAGCCAGCAGATATATTTTCTCCATCATAAACTTTAGTTCCAAGGCGTTTGGACTCTGAATCTCTGCCGTTCCTAGTTGAACCACCAGCTTTTGTTTTGGACATTATTCCTCCTCAGTGCTTCCAAGTCCGTCTATACTTTTAACCTTAACTAATTTTGTATTTTCTCTATACCCAACTCTTCTTCTGTTTCCAGTTTTGTTTTTATATTGAAAAATATTCATTTTTTTTGATTTAGATTCAGAAACAAATTCTAACTCAACTTTATACTTTTTTAATTCTTTGTCATCTATTACTATTTGTCCTTTTCTTGGACTAACTAACACTGGTATTAGTTTACTTTCATCAAATGATGAGGATACTGTAAATTCATCACCAACACTAACTCTTTCTTGAGATGATCCAACTTTAATTACAGCGTATTTACTCATAACTCAATCACTCTACTACAGCCTCGGACTCAATCAAGCCCTCTTCTATACTTTTGTTTGAAAAAATGTCGTTAATAATAAGACCCCTACCATTGCAGTTTTCACATTCTTCAGAAAAGTTTTCAACAAGTCCTGCTGCTACGTTTTTTCTTGTCATTTCAACCAATCCCAGCCTTGAGATTTCAAATACTTGAGTCCTAGTCTTGTCTTTTGCTAATTCTTGTTTGAACCTATTTAAAAGACCCTGTTGTTTTTTAATTGACTCCATGTCAATAAAATCGATTACAATTATTCCACCAATATCACGTAATCTCAGCTGTCTAGCAATTTCTTCTGCTGCTTCTAAATTGTTTTCATACACTGTTTCTTCAAGGCTATTTTTTCCAACAAATTTACCTGTATTAACATCAATTACAGTCAAAGCTTCAGTCCTGTCTATGATTAAATGTCCACCTGATGGTAACCACACTTTTCTATCTAACGCCTTTTTAATTTGATCTTCAATATGGTACCTTTCGAATAGCATCAATTCATCTTGATAAAAATCAACTATATCATTTATTTCAGGGGAGGTAGCAGAAACATACTCTTTGATTTCATCAAATTGATCTTTTCTGTCAATTAAAAGCTTTTTAAATGTTGTATTAAGGTGCTCTCTTATTACTTTTATTGAAACGTCTGGCTCTTGGTGGATAAGCTTTGGGGCATCTCCACTTTTATAGTTGCTAACAATTTCCCACTCCTCTACAAGTCTGTCTATATCAACTTTTAGTGCTTTTTCACTAACTCCTTCTGCAGCAGTTCTTACAATAATTCCAAAATTTTCAGGTTTTATTTTTCTGATAATTTTGTCTAGCCTGTTTCTTTCATTATCCGAAAGCCTTCTAGATATACCTTTTGTTCTTGAGTTTGGAATTAATACTAAGTAGCGTCCTGGAAGAGAAATCTGACCTGTTAATCTTGCTCCTTTTTCACCCATCGCATCTTTAACAACTTGCACTAAGATTTCTTGATCAGGTTTAAGTAAATTTTCTATCTTTGAATTTCTATGTGAACCTTGTATATCTGCAACATACAAAACACCATTTTTTTCTTCTCCGAACGATACAAATGCTGCTTCCATTCCTGGTAGAACATTTTTTACCTTTCCGAGATATATATTTCCAACTTTTGATTTAGCATTATTTTCAGATGTGTAATATTGTACTAAAGTTGCCCCTTCTAAAATGGCGACTTTAGAGATTCCATCTTTTGAACTAATAAGCATCTGTTTAGTCTCTACTTCTGGTACAGGTAAAGGTTGCTCTCTAAACCATGTTGGATTCTTATCTTTAAATTGTTTACTTTTTTTAGTTACGGAACGTGAAGTTCCAGATTTGATTTTTACTTTTTGGCCATTAAACCATTTAGTTTTTGTATTGTCTAAATTGTCGCTTTTGCGAACAATCTTTGACTTTTTGAATATACCAAACATTAAAACCTCCGGGAAGATGATTATTTAAATTAAACATAAGATAAGAATACTAGATTTTAAAATTAAACAACTATGTTGTTTTCAATGAAAACTCTATTAATTAGTCCAAATATAATTGCGGTAGAAAATATTGATGAACCACCAAGACTTAAAAGTGGAAAGGGAATGCCGGTTAATGGAATAAATCCGAGAATAGTGAATAAATTAATAAATATCTGTACTCCTAATAGAACTAATAAACCAGAAAGTAGATATTTTTCAAACTGTACTTGAGTTCTATTAATTATTCTATTTACTCTGAAAAAAAATATTATCCAAAGAGTAATAAGAAATAACCCACCTAGAAACCCAAAATTCTGTGAATACAAAGAAAATATAAAATCTGTTGTTTGTACTGGTACAAATACGTTTGTTGATTGTAATTCTGTAAAATAACTTCCAAGTAGACCACCAGAAGATATTGAAAGCCTGCTTTGTTGCTGAGAGAAGTCTTCACCAGAAAAAAAATCAGTTATTCTGGATATTTGGTAATCACCAAAAAAATTAAATTCTAAAAATATAAAGAAAGAAAAAAACAAAAACATTAATCCTAAGATTGCACTTCGCAATTTAATATCGGATAAAAAATACATGATGGCAGCTACTATCAAAAGCAGCATTGTGGTTCCTAAATCGGGCTGTACAAAAATTAAAAGTAAATTGACTATTACTCCAATTACACCAAGTAACTTATATGATTGCGAACTAAGCATTTTAGCTATGAATAAAACCAGAATTATTTTTGTGAATTCTGAGGGTTGAATAAAAATAGGTAAGCCAAGAGGCTCTAGGTCGTACCATCTTCTAACTCCTAATATTGGTCGTGTGAAAAGTAAACCAAATAAAATTGAAATAGAAAGGAAAAATAAAGAATTAATTAAGTTATATAAATTTTCAATTGAGAGATATGTTGTCAAAAAAAATACAGCTATACCTATTAATGAAAAAAATATTTGTCTTGTGAGTATATTATCTGTTTCAAACTCTATTAACCTTACTGATGTAAATAAAGTAAACCACGAAATAACACTAAACAACATAAATTGAAATAAGATGTATAAATTTGTTCCTTCCGGTCCCAATATTGTAATTTTTCTATTTATCATTCTGTAATTTCTCCAAATTCAACCGGAGTCAATTCATAACCCAATAAGTGTTGAATAATTCTCCTTGAAACTGGTGCAGCAACAGCGCTTCCAGAACCACCTTCATCCACTACAGTCACAATTATGTGTCTTGGATTAGTAATAGAATCGATTCCAACAAACCAGGATGTATTATTTTTATCACCTGCATTTTGCGCAGTTCCAGTTTTACCACCAATATCATTCACTTTATTCCCAAGTTCACTAAATGAAGCATATGCTGTTCCACCTTTATTTGTTACTGAATTTAAGTCTTTAAGTAAAAAAGAAACAAATTCATCACTTACATTTATTTTATTATTCATTTGTTTAGTAGCATTTTTATTTAATCTTGGTGTTATATTATCTCCCATTAACAAAGTTCTGTATGCATTTGCTACTTGGAGAGGGGTTGTAGTTATAGCTCCCTGGCCAATTATTAAGTTCATCAAATCTCCACCTAGCCATCCCTCTTCCCTAATTAAACCTGGTCTGGAAATTTTCCATTCCTCAAAAAGTTCTCTATCTGGGATAATTCCTACTTTTTCAAATGGTAAATCAATATTTGTTTTTTCACTAAAACCTAATTCTTTTGAGTACTCTTGAAGTATTGATTCTCCTTCAGTATTACCAAAATTACGCCAAATATTTAGTGCTATATCCCAAAAATAAACATTACAAGATTGTTTAATGGCTTCTCTTAAATTAACTTTACCGTGGCCATCTAGTTTCCAGTCGTTATAAACTTGTTGAGAACCATCATCAAATCCAAATGATAAACTTCCTTCACAGTCAAATAAAGAATCCTTATTACTCACCTCTTCAGGAAATATGTTTTCACTTAATGCAAGCCAGTAAGCAACTACTTTAAATACTGATCCAGGGGGATAAAGACCCTGAATAGCAAAATTATTAAAAGCCTGGTCTCTATCTAATTGTTTAAATTCAAAATCGCTTATTCCTGATACAAAATTATTAGGATCAAAATCTGGTAATGACACCATTGAAACCACTTCCCCTGTTTCAATATCAAGAACAACAACTGCGCCTCTTTTAATTTCGTTTAATGATTCAAAGCTTTTGTTTGCCAAATCAATACCTTGTTGGAGTGATTCTTTAGTAACAGACTGCGTAAAGGTATCTATAGATAAAAATAAATCTTTACCTGGAATCGGTTGTTTGGATTCAATAATCTCTGAACCAGAAAATATTAATTCTCCTGGTATACCAGATAGAAGCTCTTCATAATATCTTTCAATTCCATTTTTACCAACTTGATTATTTCCAAATGCATTCTTAAATTCCATAGATTCATCCTGATTAGGTTTACCTAAATATCCGATAGTATGCGCATAGAGCTCATTTTCAATATACTGCCTTATTGGTACATCAATTATCAGAAATGCATCAAAATTCGTCAATAAGTTATTCCTGACTTCATAATCAACAGAAGAGAGGTTTACGACGGAATACAAAATCTCTTTACTTTCGAATATTTTATTTATTTCATTAACTCTTATTTCAGGAAAATTATATTGAATTATTTGTTTGTAATCAGATACATTTTCATTTGTTATTTTTCTCAAATTTATAAATAAATATGGTTCTAATACTGTCCCGGCTATTTTTTTTCCTTTAGAATCGTATATTTCTCCCCTAGGTGCTGAAATATAGAACTTTTCTAAATTTTGCTGATCAATAATTTGATTTGTTGATTCAAACTCTCTTGTTTGAAGTTGAAAAATGTCGATTAAGGCAATTGATAACAATACAATAAATATTATAAATGTAAATTTAAGTCTGTTTTGATTAAACATTTACTCTTATAACTCTTTTTAAAAATAGGAAAATTAATAAATTTACAAATATTGATAACAGGTAACCAGATAGCCAATAATTTATTTCGAACTCAATTATTAATGGAGCTTTGTATATCAATAAACACAATGCAATAGTTACTATGTAAATAATATTTGATTGTCTGTATTTAGTTACTAAAAAATTTGATAGAACCACTATGACTATAAATATAGCTGCGTAAAGACCAAGGTAGTATGTACTAAAAAACGAGTCATACAAAATTCCTGTTAAAAAAATTGGTAATACCAAATTTTGATTAAACATAACTATTCCAATGTATAATAGTGAAACAAAAAAAACGTAAAATCCATAATCCAGTGATATAAAAGTATTAATGTAATTTTCTAAAACACATAGAAAAAAGAGAAAAAAAGAAGTTGAAATTTGCCTAATAACTCTCATTTATTTTTTGGAATAAACAATTTAGTTTGAAAAGTAAGTAGTTCTTTTGTTTCAACAACAATTGTAAGTTTGTTATTAACTGTTGTTTGGTTATAAGATTCTAGGTCTATTAATGGAAACTTGCTTATATGACCAAATAAAATGTCAGAGTAAACTGTGCCAACTTTTGTATTGGGTGGAACATCTAAAGAGCTGAATAATAATTCTTTACCATTCGAACTAACCTCAAAAATATTGTTATTTTCATCTAGAGTTCTGAAGTTAAAATTTGTTGAATTAAAGGACTCAAGTATTGAATAGTCATTAAAAACTTCTCCTAAATAACCAACAATATAACCTGTCTCATTTAATACTATATCCCCTGGCTCAAAGTTATAGTTTCTTCCGCCTAAAATTAAATACTCATCAGTTGAGTTTTTTAAAATTAAACCAGTTGCATAATATGTTAAATCAAAATCAATTACATTTTTAATAAGATATTCATATGACTCAATATCATCAAGTAATTCTTGATTTTCTAAATAAAGCACCCTTAAATCAATAAGCTCCTCTTTAAGTCTTATATTTTCTGCAACTAAGTCAGCTTTATTTGAGGATAAATTAGAAAATTCACTTTGAAGTAAGCTATCTGGTATTTGAAAATTAGATATTAAATTTACATGATCCGGAATGAAGCTTGATAGTGATTTGTTTGAAAAATAATCAACAACTGTCAATAAACCTGAAAGAAACAAAAAAAGAAAATATATTATATATTTTCTGATTCCTACATATTGTGAGCTTTGCATGTTAATTAGGTTTTGGTGATAATTTCAAAACACTTTTGTAATCTTGAAATCTCTCCAAGCAAATGCCAGAACCTATTACAACAGAGCTGAGCGGGTCGTCGGTGTTATTAATAGGAATGCCTAATTCTTCTGCAATTTTTTTATCAATTTGCTTCAAAAGAGATCCACCACCGGTAAGCCATGCTCCATCCTTGTCAATGTCAGATACCAAAGCTGGCGGTGTTTGTGAAAGAGAGATTCTAATAGCCTCAATGATATCATTAACGACTGGCTCTAATGCATTTCGAACATCGCTTGCTTCAAGCAAAACTTGTTTAGGAATGCCTCTTACTATATCTCTCCCTGTCACAGTTACTTGGGGTTCTTTATCATATTGAAATGCTGATCCAACTGCATGTTTAATATTCTCGGCAATACCAGTATCAACAAGAATTTGATGTTCTCTTCTTAACCACTCAATGAGAATTTCTGTCATATCTTCACCACCTACTCTCACTGAATTGGCGTTAACTATGTCACCCATTGAAATTACAGCAATTTCTGTGGTTCCTCCTCCAATATCTACAATCATATTTCCATAAGGTTCGAAAATATTTAATCCGCTACCAATTGCTGCAGCCATAGGCTCTTCAATTGTAAACACTTCGGATGCTCCAGTTGCATGTGCTGCAGTCTCTATAGATCTTTGCTCAACACTTGTGACACCATTAGGTACACAAATTACAATTCTAGGTCTTGAGTATGCTCTACCTATAGCTCTAGAGAGTAAAGTTTTTACTAATTCTTCAGCCATTTCAATTTCAGAAATTACACCATCTCTTAACGGCCTAACAAGTTCAATAGTGTCAGGAACTCTTCCGATAAGTTTCTTTGCCTCTCTACCAAGAGTGATTATTGACTTATCATTCTTGTTAACTGCGAGAAGTGTTGGCTCATCAACTACTACTCCCACTCCCTTTACATAAATAAGGGTATTCGCAGTTCCCAAATCAATAGCAATGTCATTACCGCCAAAAAGAGTTCTACGTAAATTTAAGTCAACCATGTACTAATAGAATAATCTAATAGTTGTTGTTTTTAAATACTTATTTAGTTTCCAAAAAATAAGGAAAGTTCCCTTTCGGCACTTTCGTCTGAATCTGAACCGTGGACAACATTTTTGTCTAATTCTGTTGCTAAATCTCCTCTTATAGATCCAGGTGCAGAATCGCTTGGATTTGTAGCACCCATAAGATTTCTGATTTGCAAAACTGCATTTTCGCCTTCAACCTGCATTGCAACAACTGGGCCACTTGTAATAAAGGAAACTAAATTATTAAAGAATGGCTTATCTTTATGTTCTGCATAATGATGTTCAGCCAATTCTTTTGTAATAGTCATCATTTTAACTTTTGTTATTTTAAATCCTTTTGCTTCAACGCGAGAAATAATTTCACCAATTAAGTTTCTTTGTACTCCATCGGGCTTTATCATAAAAAATGTTTTCATGTTTGTTTCCTTTTTTTATACTCTCCAATTAAATATAAACTACCTAGCAAAATAGAAGGATTCTTATTTAATGAAAAAGAATCGAGAGTAACTATCTTATAATCAATACTTTTATTATCTAAAAAATATTTAAAGTCATTTGGACTTTGCTGATTAAAAAATGTATTTTCCTCAATTAAATTTACTTTGTAATCTTTTTTTGAATTTAAAAAATTGAAAATAGTTTCCAAATCTTTACCCGTTTTAAAACCCAAATACAAATATGTATTCTTCGAATTATATTGTTTTTCGTAGTCTTTTAATAAATGTATTACTCCTTCTAAATTATGGGCACCATCTAATATTTTTACAGGGTTTTTATTGATAACTTCAAATCTACCTTCAATTGAATACAGGTCCGAATCGGAAAAATTCTTATTAATATTGCAATCAAGTAATGAAGTAACTGTTTTAAGAGCAAGCATATAATTTTTTTGATTAGTATTAAGGTCTTCTATTTGTATATTAAAAGATCTCGAATAATCTTTTAAATAGTAGCTAGATTTGAAATGCTTATAATTTTTTTCAACAGTTTCAATTAATTCGTTGGATAAGTCCCCGATAAATAAATTATTGATATTGCTCGAAACAAATATTTTTTGATTCAAAACATCAATGTCTTTGTAGCCAAGCAAGTCTTGGTGATCCTCTCCAATATTTGTAAGCACAACATTTTTACTTTGTATTATTGAAGTGGTATCTAGTACTCCTCCAATTCCAGCCTCACATATGAAAAAATCTAGTTCACTTTCCAAAAAACATATACTGGCTAGAAGAAATAGAGTTTCAAAATATCCTAATGTAGTATTGGTTGTTTCTTCAAATTCTCGAATATCATTCAAATATAAATCAAAATCTGCATCATTATTAGTCCTTATCCTCTCAACAAAATTAACTAAGTGAGGAGAAGTAAACAATAAAGAGCTGTACTGCTGCTCACTAAGTATCTGGTATATAAATCTTGCTGTCGAAGTCTTACCATTAGTTCCAACTACAGCAATTGTTCTATCTTTTAAACGATCTAGCTGTGATATAGAAAAAAATTTATTCAATACTTTAAGATTCTTATTGTTGGATTTACCAATTTTAGAATCTAAATATTCTTTTAATTCCTTCAATTATTGAGCGATTTTAAAGTAGAATTTATTGAATCAATTTGACTATTGATGTTTTGTACATTTTGTTTTTCATGTTCAATCAATTCTTCTTTTGCATTATGGATAAATTTATCATTATTAAGTCTATTGTTTGAAATCTCTAATGACTTACTTAATTCATCTATTTTCTTATTGAGTCTTTCAACCTCTTTTTCAACATCAATATATTTGCTTGCTAATAAGCTAAATACATAATCTTTAGATTGAAATGTAAGCGTAATAGCATCTTTTGACTCTTCTTCAGTTAAAGAAATATTGACGTTAGCAGTATTTTCTAGCTGATTAACAAACCAAGATGGATATTTTTTTGTTGAATTTAGATCAATTTTTAAACTATTTTTTAGATTATAAGTAGATTTGAAGTTTCTAATTTTTATTATTATATCTTTCAAATTTTCAATTTCATTTACACCCTCAAATCCTATATCAAATTTAGACGGCCATTTGTTATCAATGAGATAATCATTATTAAAAGATGCCCAAATTTCTTCAGTTATATGAGGCATTGCTGGGTTTAAAAGTTTCAACGATTCAAGAAAGACAGATTTTAATACTGTTTGAGTTTCAATTTTTTTATCTTCATTTGTAAATAAGTTTTTTGAAAATTCAAAATACCAATCAAATAATTCTGACCATAAAAAATTATATACAAGCTTATAAGCATCAGAAATTTTATATTTTTCAAACAAATCATTAAATTCATCTAATGTTTCATTAAATCTAAAAATAATCCATTTATTTTCAATTGATAAAACATTTTTAATTTCAAGTTGAGTCAACTCATCAGTGTACAAGTGAACAAATTTTGCTGCATTCCACACCTTGTTTCCAAATTTTTTTGCTGAAACTGTCCACTCTTCATCAAATGGAACATCTTGTCCTGGATTTGCCTTTTCAATTAGTGAGAACCTTAAAGCATCTGCTCCATGCTTTTCAGAAAGTTCTAGTGGATCCATTGTGTTACCAAGGCTTTTTGACATTTTTCTACCCTGTGAATCTCTAACCAAACCATGAATAAGAATTTCTTTAAATGGAATATTATTTGTTGTATATAAACCCATCATTATCATTCTTGCGACCCAGAAAAAAATGATGTCGAAACCAGTAACAAGTAGAGTTGTAGGATAAAAGTTTTCCAGATCTTTTGTTTTTCTTGGCCAGCCTAGAGTGCTAAATGGCCATAAAGCAGAAGAAAACCAAGTGTCTAATACATCTTCATCTTGTGTTAATTTTATATCATCTTTGAGATTGTATTTTTCTCTAACATTAGATTCACTAATTCCAACATAATGATTTTGCTCATTATCATACCAAGCAGGTATTCTGTGCCCCCACCACTGCTGCCTAGAAATACACCAGTCCTGTATATTGTACATCCATTCAAAATAAGTTTTTTCCCAATTCTTAGGAATAAATTTTATTTCATCTTCCTCAACAACTGCTATTGCCTTTTTAGCAATTTCATCAGTTTTTACAAACCATTGCTCTGAAACCATAGGCTCTAAAATTGTTTTAGATCTATCTCCTTTTGGAATTTGAATTTGGTGATCTTCCACACTTTTTAATAAATTTTGATCTTCAAGTAACTTGACTATCTTTTCTCTAGCTTCAAATCTATCTAAGCCCCGTAATTCTTCCGGTATAAAATCATGATTTTCAATATTTCCATCAAAATCCAGACATGTTATGAATTCTAAGTTATGTTTTATGCCAATTTGATAATCATTAAAATCATGTGCTGGCGTGATCTTCACACAACCAGAGCCAAATTCTAAATCTACATAATCATCAGCGATAATCTCAACATCTCTATTAACAATAGGAATGGTTGCAGTTTTTCCAATTAGTTTTTTATATCTGTCGTCTGAAGGATTAACAGCAACTGCTGTATCTCCTAGTAAAGTTTCTGGTCTTGTTGTTGCAATATCTAAATATGAATCTCCTACTTTGTATTTTATGGTCCATAATTTTCCTAATTCATCTGATGATGTAACTTCTAAATCAGAAACTGCAGACTTTAATTTTGTATCCCAATTGACCATACGTGTGCCTTTATAAATTAAATTATTTTCATAAAGTGAAACAAAAATATTACTAACTGCATCAGATAATCCCTCATCCATGGTGAATCTTTCTCTAGACCAATCACAGCTCATTCCTAAAGCTTTCATTTGATTGGTTATATTATCGCCAGATTTATCTTTCCACTCCCATACTTTTTCAAGAAAATTTTCTCTTCCTAGATCATGTTTAGATACCCCTTTATCTTCTAATTCTTTTTCAACAAGAAGTTGAGTAATAATTCCCGCATGATCCGTTCCTGGAAGCCAAAGTGTTTGAAAACCCTGCAATCTTCTGATTCTCGTTATTACATCAATAATTGAATGCTCTAAAGCATGGCCCATATGAAGCGATCCAGTAACATTGGGAGGTGGAATAACAATCGAAAAGCTTTCTCCACTATTTCTTGGTTGAAATTTATTTCCCTGTTCCCAGTTCGTTTGCCATTTTTTTTCTATAAATAATGGATCGTATTTTTCATTCTGCATACTTTACATTTTATGCAGTTTTATCGTCTTTTGACTCTTTCAAAACCATTTTTGGTGAAATATCATCTAAAACATTTTCTTTATCAATGATAATTTTTGATATGTCTTTTCTTGATGGTGATTCGTACATCTCATCTAATAAGATTTTTTCTAAAATTGATCTTAAGCCTCTGGCGCCTGTTTTTCTTTCAAGTGCTAAATCTGCCATAGCCTCAAGTGATTCATCAGTAAATTTTAGGTCTATATCATCCAACTCAAACATTTTTTTGAATTGTTTTGTTATCGCATTTTTTGGTTTTGTTAATATTTCAATCAGAGCATCTTTACTTAATTCATTTACATTAGTTGTTACTGGTAATCTTCCTATAAATTCAGGGATTAAACCGTACTTTATTAAATCTTTTGGTTCTACAAATGCAAAAAGCTCTTCCTTGTTAAATTCTTTTGCATCAGACATATTCGTATTGAAACCAATTGTATTCTCACCAAGTCTTTTACTAATAATTTGATCTAGTCCATCAAAGGCTCCACCAACAATAAACAAAATATTTGTAGTATCTATCTGTAGATATTCTTGTTGTGGATGCTTTCTACCACCTTGAGGAGGTACCTGAGCGGTTGTTCCTTCTAAGATTTTTAACAAAGCCTGCTGGACTCCCTCACCGGAGACATCTCTTGTTATAGATGGATTATCAGATTTTCTCGTGATTTTATCTATTTCATCAATATAGATAATACCTTTTTCAGCTCTTTCTATTTCATAATCTGCTGCCTGAATTAATGTAAGTAAAATATTTTCTACATCTTCACCAACATATCCCGCTTCAGTAAGCGTAGTTGCATCAGCAATTGCAAATGGAACATTTAAAGTTTTTGCTAAAGTTTGTGCAAGTAATGTCTTACCACTGCCAGTTGGGCCTAGAAGTAAAACATTGGATTTCTGAATTTCAAGGTCATTATCAACTAAGTCGCCTTTATAAATTCTCTTGTAATGGTTGTAAACAGCAACAGATAGAGTTTTTTTTGCATCTTCTTGGCCAATAATATATTCATTAAGTGATTGATTAATCTCTTTTGGTAAAGGAAGGTACTCTTCGGGACTTGTATCTAGCTTTTCTACTTTTTCTTCTTCAATAATCTCTACACAAAGTTCAATACATTCATCACATATATATACACCGGGACCTGCAATTAATTTAATAACTTGCTTTTGAGACTTGCCGCAAAAACTGCACTTCAATGCCTGAGATGAATCTTTGTTTGCCATTTGTAATTACCCTGTTTTTTTAGCTAATTTTTTTCTGCTAACTCCCTTTGAATTAGCACTTCATCTACTATACCGTATTCTTTTGCTTCTTGCGCAGTCATCCAAAAATCTCTGTCCGTATCTTGTGCAACCTTTTCAACATCTTGCTTGGTAAAATCTGCCAACAAAGTATTGAGTTGTGTTCTCATAGATACGATAAGATCAAAATTTCTCTCCATATCAGCTACAGTGCCCTCCATTCCACCAGATGGTTGATGAAGCATGATTCTAGCATTAGGTAAACTATATCTTTTGCCTGGTGTTCCTCCAGCTAAAATTACTGAAGCTGCAGATGCTGCTAATCCCATACAAACTGTTGATATATCAGGTTTAATATATTTCATTGTGTCATAAATTGTGAACAATGACGTTATTGACCCACCTGGTGAATTTATATACATAAAGATATCTTTATCTGGGTCTTCCGATTCTAGGTGAAGTAACTGAGCCATAATAGAGTTCGCTACGCCGTCATCAATTGGAGTTCCCAAAAATATAATTCTGTCTTTTAAAAGCCTTGAGTATATGTCAAAGGCTCTCTCGCCCCTGTTAGTATTTTCTATAACAGTAGGGATAACATAATTTGAAGGTAATTCTTTCATATTATTCTTCCTCTCTTATTTCTTCTTCTTGATTGTAGACGTCTTGTAGGTATACTTTTTCACCATTCTTATCTACAGGCACTCCTTGTTGTAATATATGCAACATAGCCTTGTTTCTTAACGATTCTGCTTCTAAATTGAGCCTATGGCTTGCATCTTCTATTTCATTTCCCCCTTCGTCATGTGTTGACATATGTTCATCAATGTATTTGATTTCTTTATCTTCTAGTTTAAGCTCTTGATCTTCTACAACTTTATCTAGAATAACCACCATAGATAAGTTTCTAGTTGCTTGATTTTTCAAGTCTTCTTGGAGGGTTTCCTCAGATAGTCCAGTTATTTGTAAGTAATCTTCAATCTTTATATTGTTTTGATTCAATTCAGCCATAAAATTTTGTAAAATGCTATCCATTTCTGCAATAACTAACTGTTCTGGAAGTTCCAATTTGGATTCTTCTATCAATTTACTCGTTAAAAGTCCTTGGTACTGATTTGCAATTTGTCTTTTTTTAACCATCTCAATATTTTTATTTAGTTCATCATGCATTTCAGAAATGCTATCAAATTCAGTCATTGAAGATACCCAATCATCAGTTAATTCTGGCATAACTTTTTCTTTGATCTCTTTTACCAAAACAGTAATCTCAATATTGCTTTTACCAATAGATGGTATATCGTCATTGAACTTTATTATTGCGCCTGTTGAAACACCTTCTAATTTTGCATCCATAGAAGGCGTCAATAAGTTACTACCTAATTCATATAAATAATCTTGATAGGAAAATTCTTGTAATTCTTTCCCATTTTCAATACTAGTGATATTTACTAATAAATAATCTGATGTTTTTGACGGTCTTTCAACTTTAACCACATCAGCAAATTGCATTTTTATTCTTTCAATCTGCTCAGCGATCTCTTCTTCTGAAGGGGTAATTGATTCGACCTCAATAGTTTGATCTAATTTAGGAAGTTTTGATAGTTTAGGCCAAAGTGTAATTAACACATCTACCTTGAATGATTTTTTTTCTTTCTTTAAATCTTTTACAACTGGTCTAACTGCGGGGTTAATTTCATCTTTTTGTAGAATTTCGAATATTTGTTCTGGTAAAAACAGATCAATTGACTCTTCAAGTATGTAATCTTCACCAACTTCTCGAATCACAATATTTTTTGGAATTTTTCCTGGTCTAAAACCTTTAACTTTTAAAGATTTGTTAATTTTAGAGATAGCTTCATCTTTTTTTGATTCAAGATCATCAAAATCAATTTCAATTTCAATATTGTTTTCAAAATCGCTTATTTTTTTAACTTTATATTTCATTTATCTCCTATTAAATATAAGGGTGACC
>CETH01172766.1_pt1 | contig 16954 bp, 16 predicted proteins | sample 361461 | NCBI WGS metagenome assembly CETH01 (sample SAMEA2622695, study PRJEB7988) | marine metagenome | isolation source: saline water (ENVO:00002010), including
GTAATTATTCCTTTCTCTTTATTTATTTTTTGCCAAATACCTTCAGCTGTAAAAATTAATTTATTTTCTAAAGTCAATTCCACTCTTATAAATATTGCTTTTCTTCCAGCTTTAAGTGCTTTTCCAGTACCTTCAACCCATGATCCAAGAGGAGCAGGTCGAATAAAATTAGCATTAAAATTTGCTGTAACGCTTGGCCCTTCTCCTGCTTTTGCTGCAATATAGCCACCTATTGTATCTACAAAGGCCATAAGTAATCCGCCATGAGATACGCCATTCAAGTTTGAGTGGTGATCTAAAATTCTGATTCCCATAGTAATGTCAGGATAACGTCCTTTAATAAAATAAGGTCCTATTCTGTCGCTAAACAATCCATCACGAGATTCATAAATTTTGAAGTCTTTAGGAGCATTTGCAGTTTTAATGTATTCTTCTTTAAACACTTTTATTTTCCTAATTAGTTTTATATTGTTTTAATTTATCAAAATTAAATTCAAAGCCGATACCAGGCAGATCGGATGCAATACCATAACCATTCTCCATTTTTAGAGGGTTAGATATATAATCCTCTATACCAAAAGCATGAACTTCCATATAAGCAGCATTAGGGCAGGCAGCAAGTAATTGTATATGAGTGTCATGTGCTCCATGAGTAATAATGGGTAAATTATATGCTTCTGCAAGTTTTGCTATTTTCATCAAAGGCGTAAAACCTCCACATGTAGTGTAATCAGGTTCAGGAAAATCAACACCATTAAAACTCATTAATAATTGAAATTCCCTCAATGTATGTAAGTTTTCACCGGATGCTAATGGAGTTTTACCATGATTCCTTAAATATGAATAACCTTGATAATCATCAGGTGTTATGGGTTCTTCTAGCCAAGTAAGATCAAAATTACTAAGTTCATTTGATGCTTTAAGGGCTTGATCTACTCTCCATGCTTCATTTGCGTCAGCCATTAATTCTATATCATCACCAATATGAGTTCTAACAGCTTCAACTCTTTTAATATCCTCTTTTAGGCTTTCTCTTCCTAATCGCATTTTTATAGCTTTGAAACCATCTTCAATATTTTTAGAAGAGTTTTCTAAAATTTTACTTATAGGAAAATTTAAGTCTATATTTCCAGCATAAACTTTAACTTTAGGGGAATAGCCTCCTAGTATTCTCCATAAAGGTTGTTCTAATCTTTGTCCTAATAAATCCCATAATGCAGCATCTACTGCGGCAATTGCAAAACTTACAGGACCACCTCTACCCACATAATGAGTTTTTCTCCACATTTGCTCCCATAGATATTCAATCCTAGAAGAGTCAGAATTTATTAAAATTGGTTTAAAAATATCTTCAATGATTCTCGCTATTCCTAATTCTTGATTACTCATCATACAAGTATAACCTTGTCCTGTATTTCCATCTTCATCAGTTATTTTAACAACAACCATTCCAAAGCCTGTCATTAAACCAGCAGCATATGCTTTTACGGGTTCTTTTAAAGGGACAGTATATGCCAGGATTTCAACGTTTTTAATATTCATAATTAATCCTAATTTTTTTATATAAACAATTGTTTTTATTAAATATTAATTTAAATATATTTTTTTAATCTAAAGCTTCAAAATGGGAGTATACACTAATAGAATATAATTTAAATAATATTTTTTTTTTATTTTTTACAGATTAGCGTAATTCAAGGTCATAAAACTTTAAACTATTATTATTTTTTTCTGTAATTTTATTGTCTTTATTGCATTTTAGATATACATAGGGGCTAATTAAATGAAAAATATTTTATTAATATAAATTTCATTATGTTATATAGAGGTAACTTATGACATCACTCTACATAGAGTATCTTCCTATAGCGATCTTCATAGCGTTTGCAGGAGGACTGTCTTTATTATTTGCTCTTTCTTCTTGGGTTATAGGTAAACAGTTACCCGATTCTGAAAAATTATCTCCATATGAATGTGGTTTTGAACCATTTGAAGATGCAAGAATTCAATTTGACGTTAGATTTTATTTAGTAGCAATTCTTTTTATTATTTTTGATTTAGAGGTGGCCTTTCTTTTTCCATGGGCAGTTGCTTTATCTGATATTGGATTATTTGGATTTATCTCCATGATGATTTTTTTATTTTTATTAACAATAGGCTTCATTTATGAGTGGAAAAAAGGTGCCTTAGAATGGGATTAAATCAAAAAAATGAAGATCTTATCATAGGTAAAGCTGCATTTGAAGCCGCAGCTACAGATGTAAGAAATAAAGGTTTTGTTGTAGCCAGGATTGATAGGTTGTTTACATGGGCTAGGACGGGTTCACTATGGCCTATGTCATTTGGGTTAGCATGTTGTGCTGTAGAAATGATGCATGCAGGAGCAAGCAGATATGATTTAGATCGTTTTGGTTTAGTATTTAGACCTAGTCCGAGGCAATCTGATGTAATGATTGTTGCAGGAACATTAACTAATAAAATGGCTCCTGCGTTAAGAAAAGTTTATGATCAAATGCCGGAACCAAGATGGGTTATTTCTATGGGTAGCTGTGCTAATGGAGGTGGCTATTATCATTACTCATACTCAGTTGTTAGAGGATGTGATCGCATAGTACCTGTAGATGTTTACGTTCCTGGTTGTCCACCTACGGCCGAAGCTTTGTTATACGGAATTATTCAGTTACAGAAGAAAATTACTCGACAAAATTCTTTAGGAGTTTAAAAATTTTGGTAAAAACATATCAAGAAGAGTATAAAAAAAGGCATCTAGAAATTGAGAAAAAGTTATCTGATAGATTTGGTGCAAGAAGTTTACAAACTACATATAATAATGATGAATTAACTGTCACATTAAATAAACCTATTTTAATTAAAGTACTAAATTTTTTGAGAGATGATAAAGATTTTCAATTCAAACAGCTAGTTGATATTTGTGGTGTAGATTATCCGGACAGAATTGATAGGTTTGAAATAGTTTATCATCTATTAAGTGTCAGCTTAAATCAAAGGATCAGAGTAAAGTTGTCTGTTACTGATGACGAAACTGTTCCATCTCTAGTTACTTTATATGATGCAGCAAATTGGTATGAAAGAGAAATATGGGACATGTTTGGGGTAATATTTACAGATCACCCAGATTTAAGGCGTATTCTTACAGATTATGGTTTTCAAGGGCATCCCCTAAGAAAAGACTTTCCTTTGTCAGGTTTTATTCAAGTAAAATATGATGACTCAGAAAAAAAAGTTGTTAATGAAAAAGTTAATCTTGTTCAAGATTTTAGAAAATTTGATTTTGAAAGTCCGTGGGAAGGGCCTGAATATCAAGATCAAAAGAAAAATATGGAAAATAAATAATGTCAGACGTTGAGTTAAAAAATATGACTTTGAATTTTGGACCTCAGCATCCAGCTGCTCATGGAGTCTTACGCCTAGTTTTGGAAATGGACGGTGAAGTAGTAGAAAGAACGGATCCTCATATTGGTCTTTTGCATAGGGGTACCGAAAAACTGATAGAAAATAAAACATATATGCAAGCAATTCCTTATTTTGACAGATTAGATTATGTGTCTCCAATGTGTCAGGAGCATGCTTTTGTTTTGTCTGCTGAAAAGTTATTAAAACTAGAAGTTCCAAAAAGAGCTCTTCATATAAGAGTTTTATTTGATGAAATTACTAGAATTTTAAACCACTCACTCCAAATTGCTGCTCAGGGATTAGATTTAGGAGCCACAACACCTTTCTTGTGGCTTTTTGAGGAGAGGGAAAAATTAATGGGTTTTTATGAACAGGTTTCTGGTTCTAGGCTTCATGCAGCATATTACCGAGTAGGAGGGGTTCACCAGGACTTACCTCTAAATTTGATTGAGGAGATAGAAGAGTGGTTAGCTGGATTTGGTAAAATTGTCGATGATATTGAAACTTTATTATCTGATAATAGAATTTTTAAACAAAGAACTGTAGATGTTGGTGTTGTTAGTCCAGAGGAAGCATTAAGCTGGGGATTTTCAGGTCCTATGTTAAGAGGTTCGGGAATTGCTTGGGATTTAAGAAAATCTCAACCTTATGCTGTTTATGATCAAATGGACTTTGATATACCAATTGGAAAAAATGGTGATTGCTATGACAGATACCTTTTAAGAGTTGAAGAAATGAAACAAAGTTCAAAAATTATTCGTCAAGTTTTAGATAATATGCCTAATGGAGATGTAATTGTTCGAGACTCTCGATTATACCCCCCAAAGAGAGATGATATGAAGGAATCTATGGAGGCTTTAATCAATCATTTTAAATTATTTACTGAGGGAGTAAGAGTTCCTGCTGGTGAAGTATATACAGCTGTAGAAGCTCCTAAGGGAGAATTTGGCGTATTTTTGGTATCAGATGGCTCTAGTAAGCCTTATAGATGTAAAATAAGAGCTCCTGGATTTCCTCACCTTCAAGGTTTAGATTTTATGACAAAAGGGCACATGTTGGCAGATTTAGTAGCCTGTATTGCAACATTAGATGTTGTTTTTGGAGAAATAGATAGATGAGTATAAGGAGACCAGCAGTAGATGATTTGCAACCTAAAAATTTTATTTTTAATAAAATTAATACCAAAAAAATTGATAAAATATTATCTAATTATCCCAAGGAAAAAAAAGCAAGTGCTCTTCTACCATTATTGGATTTAGCTCAGAGACAGCATGATAATTGGGTACCCACCGCTGCAATGAAATGTATATCTGATATACTTTCTGTTCCTTTAATTAAGGTATTAGAAGTTGCTACGTTTTATACTATGTTTAATTTAGAGCCGGTTGGAAAAAATCTTCTACAGGTATGTACTACGACCCCATGTTGGCTTAGAGGAAGTGACGATATTGTAAGTACTTGTAAAAATAAGTTAGGTATAGATTTTGGAGAAACTTCTAAAGATAATAATTTTACCTTATTGGAAGTAGAATGTCTGGGTGCTTGTTCAAATGCTCCTATGGTTCAAATAAATGATGATTTTTACGAAGATTTAAATAAAGATTCAATGCTTAAAATAATTGAAGACCTTCAAAAGGGAAATAAACCTAAACCTGGTCCTCAATCAAAAAGATTGGGGTCAGAACCAATTAATATAAAGGCTAAACTAAAATGATTTCAAAAAAAAATATCATATTCGATAATATTCATGGTTTTAACTTAAGTGATATTGATAGCTGTACTAAAAGAGGGGATTGGAGTAATACAAAATCTCTAATTAATAAGGGAGCAGAATGGATAATCAATGAAGTAAAATCTTCAGAACTCCGAGGAAGAGGTGGAGCAGGTTTTCCTACAGGATTGAAATGGTCGTTTATGCCGAAAGAAAAAAATAAACCTCACTATATTGTAATTAACGCAGATGAAAGTGAACCTGGAACCTGTAAAGATCGAGAAATTATGAGAAATGAGCCCCATAAATTAATAGAGGGAATATTTTTAGCAGGCTATGCAATGCAATCTAACCATGGTTTTATTTATATTAGAGGTGAGTTTGTTCAAGAGGCTAAGGCATTAGAAAAAGCTATAAACGAGGCTTATGATAAAGGATATTTAGGAAAGGACGCGTGTAAAACTGGATATTCATTTGATATTACTCTACATAGAGGAGCAGGGGCCTACATTTGTGGAGAAGAAACTGCTCTTTTAGAAAGTCTTGAAGGAAAGAAGGGGCAACCAAGATTAAAACCGCCTTTTCCTGCAAATGCTGGTTTATATGGTTGTCCTACAACTGTATCAAATGTTGAAACTGTTGCTGTTGTTCCCACAATTTTAAGAAGAGGAGCAGATTGGTTTTCTTCTATAGGTAATAAAAACAACACAGGTACAAAATTATTTTGTATATCCGGTCATGTAAATTCTCCATGTGTTGTGGAGGAGGAAATGGGTATAACATTAAAAGAACTTTTAGAAGTTCATGCTGGCGGTGTTAATGGAGGTTGGGATAATTTATTAGCTGTTATTCCAGGAGGTTCATCAACTCCTCTTATACCGGCTTCGATATGCGAAGATGTAGTAATGGATTTTGATTCTTTAAAAAATGTTGGTACAGGTTTGGGAACAGCCGGGGTAATAGTAATGGATAAATCTACAGACATAATTAAGGCAATATGGAGGTTGTCAAAATTTTATAAACACGAGTCTTGTGGTCAGTGTACTCCATGCAGAGAAGGGACTGGATGGGTAATGCGTTCCATGGAAAAATTAATACACGGTAATGCCAATATTAAAGATATTGACATATTAAAAAATGTTTGTGATCAAATTGAAGGGCATACTATATGCGCTCTAGGAGATGCAGCGGCTTGGCCAGTTCAAGGCTTAATAAAACATTTTAGACATGAAATTGAAAATAGAATTAATAATTATAAAGTTTTAAAGGTTGCTGAATAGGTATTTAATAATGGTAAAACTTTTTGTAGATGAAAAAGAAATTGAAGTTGAAGAAGGTTCTACTGTTATGCAAGCTTGTGAAAAAACAGGCGCTGAAATTCCTCGCTTTTGTTTTCATGAAAGGTTATCAATAGCTGGTAATTGTAGAATGTGCTTAGTTGCATTAGAGGGATCTCCAAAACCTATTGCAAGTTGTGCAATGCCAGCATCTGAGGGTATGAAAGTGGTAACTAATTCTGATTCTGTAAAAGCTGCTAGAGAAGGAGTTATGGAATTTCTATTAATAAATCATCCCTTAGATTGTCCCATATGTGATCAAGGAGGAGAGTGTGATTTACAGGACCAAGCTTTATTCTATGGAAGGGGTAATACTAGATATGAAGAAAGTAAAAGATCTGTAGATAATAAACCATTTGGCCCTTTAATTAAAACTACTATGACAAGGTGTATTCACTGTACTAGGTGTGTACGTTTTATGGATGAGGTGGCAGGAGTTCATGAGTTGGGAGCTATTGGTAGAGGAGAAGATATGGAAATTATTACAAATTCTCCTTCTGGTCTTGGGGGTGAGTTATCTGGCAATATTATAGACTTATGTCCTGTTGGTGCTCTTACATCAGCTCCCTACGCATTTAAAGCAAGACCTTGGGAGCTATCTAAAACTAATAGTATTGATACCTTAGACGCCCTAGGTTCATCTATTCAAATAGGATCTAAGAATGGCCAAGTATTAAGGGTACTTCCAAGGTTAAATGAAGATATAAATGAAGAGTGGCTTGCCGATAAGTCAAGATTTGCTATTGATGGTTTGCTGAATCAAAGACTAGATATCCCTTATAAAAGAAATTCCAAGGGAAAATTAGAACCTTGCTCATGGGAAGAAGCATTTCAAATAATGACTAAAGTTATGAATAGTTTAAATCCAAATGAAATGGCTTCAATTGTGGGTGGACAAGCTTGTTTAGAGTCTATAGTAGCCTTAAAAGATGTTATGGACTCTTTAAACGTAGTAAATATTGATAGTAGGCCAATATTATCTAAATTACCAATTAATAAAAAAGAAAGAAGTGGATGGTTATTTAATCCAAAAATTTCAGGTATAGAAGAAATAGATAATTTATTAATCATAGGAAGTCAGCCAAGATATGAGGCTGCATTATTAGATGCTCGAATAAGAAAAGCATGGCTAGAAAATAATATACAAATTGCTAGAATAGGTGGAGGCGATCAATCAAGTTACCCTATAAATGAATTAGGAAATGATGCTGACATTATTGATAAAATATTTAAAGGTAAACATAATTATAATAAAATATTAGATAATTCTTATAAAACATTGTTTTTAATAGGAGAATCTGTATTAAATAGAAAAGATGGTGCAGGTATATTAGGAAGAATTCGAGAGATCGCAAAAAAATATAATAACTATACTGATGATTGGAATGGAATAGGAGTTCTTCATACGGAAGCAAATAGAGTAGGAGCTTTAGAAGCAGGATTTGTTCCTGGTAAAAATGGTTTTGATACAAAAGGCATTATAGAAGGAATGAAAACAAAACAGATCAAGTTAGTCTGGTTATTAGGATACGATGAAGAAATAACAGAAAAACAATCTGAGTCATTTGTCATTTATCAAGGTCATCATGGTGATAAAGGGGCTGAATTTGCTGATTTAATTTTACCTGGTTCTGCTTATACTGAAAAAAATGCAACATATATTAATACTGAAGGAAGGGTTCAAAGAACCTATGCTGCTGTTCCTCCACCTGGAAATGCTAAGGAAGACTGGAAAATAATAAGAGCTTTCTCAGAGTATATTGGAAAAACGTTACCTTATAATAATATTGAACAACTAAGAAATAGATTTGAAAGAATAAATAAAACTTTTATAGCAGAAAATTCTGTTATTAAATCAGAGGTCTGTGATATTGGAGACACTAAAATTAGGCTTAATAAATCTGAAATAAAACCCTTAGAAATAAATTATTTCATGACTTGCCCAATTTCCCGTTCATCTGAAACTATGGCAAAATGTTCAATTGCAAAAAATAAATTAGGTATATAATGTTTGATATTTTTTATAATGAAAATTTTTTAGCTTTTATATTTATTATGTTAAAAATTATTGGTCTTGTAGTTCCATTATTGGTTATTGTTGCTTTTTTAACGTATGCAGAAAGAAAAGTTATTGCTTCAGTGCAATTAAGGAAAGGACCTAATGTTGTTGGTCCATTCGGACTTTTACAACCTCTTGCGGATGGATTAAAGTTATTTTCTAAGGAAACCATATTCCCTACTGTATCTAATAAAATTATTTTTTTATTAGCGCCTATGGTTGCATTTTCTCTTTCTATAGCTGCATGGGCAGTTATTCCAATAGCAGATGGATGGGTAATTTCAAATATAAATGTAGGTGTTTTATATTTGTTTGCTATTTCTTCTTTATCTGTTTATGGCATTATTATGGCTGGATGGGCAAGTAATTCTAAATATGCATTTATGGGTGCTTTAAGGTCAGCAGCTCAAATGGTTTCTTATGAAGTATCTATAGGTTTAGTTATAGTTACAGTTTTAGTATGTGTTGGTTCACTTAACTTAAGCGAAATTGTTTATGCTCAAAAATCAGTCTGGTATGTATTTCCTTTATTTCCTATGTTTATAGTTTTTTTTATATCAGCTTTAGCAGAAACTAATAGAGCTCCATTTGATCTGCCTGAAGATGAGTCATCTTTAGTTGGTGGATATTTTACTGAATATTCATCAATGCTATTTGCCATGTTTTTTTTAGGTGAATATGCAGCTATGATAATGATGAGTGGAATGGCTACTATTTTATTTTTTGGTGGGTGGCTTCCTCCATTTGATATTGCCATATTAAATCAAATTCCTGGTTTTATATGGTTTGCAGGAAAAACATCTTTAATGTTATTTACTTTTTTATGGGTTAGAGCAACTTTTCCTCGGTTTAGGTATGACCAATTAATGAGAATTGGTTGGAAGGTATTTTTACCTTTTTCACTATTATGGGTTGTATTAACTTCAGGATTTTTAATTATTTTTGACTTATTGCCATCGAGTGTTTAAGGAGCGCAGAATTGGGTAAATTATTTAGATCTTTTTGGTTTATTATGCTTGGAGAACTTGCATCAGGTATGTTTTTAACTTTTAAGTATATGTTTAAAAAGCCAGTTACAATAAATTACCCATATGAAAAAGGAAAATTAAGCCCTCGTTTTAGAGGAGAACATGCTTTAAGAAGATACCCAAATGGCGAAGAAAGATGTATAGCATGTAAATTATGTGAAGCAGTTTGTCCTGCATTAGCAATTACTATCGAATCTGAACCAAGAGATGATGATAGTCGAAGAACCACTAGGTATGATATAGACATGACTAAGTGTATTTATTGTGGGTTATGTGAAGAAGCTTGTCCCGTAGATGCTATAGTTCAAGGACCTAATTATGAATTTGCTAAAGAGTCTCGTGAAGAACTTTTTTATGATAAAGAAAAACTTTTAGAGAATGGAGATAGATGGGAGTCAGTTCTATCTAACAATATTCAAAAAGATAAACAATTTAGGTAATATTAAGGAATTTTTATGCTTCCAGTTTTTTTCTATTTATTTTCTATAATTGCTATATTTTCTGCAATAATGGTTATTACTACAAAGAATCCTGTTCATTCCGTATTTTTTCTTATTCTTACATTTTTTAATTCAACAGGTTTATTTGTTTTAATGGGAGCTGAATTTTTAGCAATGCTACTTTTAGTTGTTTACGTTGGAGCCGTAGCAGTTTTATTTTTATTTGTCATAATGATGTTAAATATAGACTTTAGCTCCTTAAGGGCTGGAATGATAAAAAATGCACCTCTCGGTCTTTTAATAGGAGCAGTTCTTTTAGGTGAAATTATTTTTTCTTTTATTGGAATGAAATATGGGATATCAGAAATACCTGGAAATGAGTTGTTTGTAAAATTATCAGAAATAGAAAATACTAGAGCACTTGGAAATGTAATTTATACTGACTATATTTATCTATTTCAATGTGCAGGACTCATACTTCTTGTTGCTATGATTGGAGCTATTGTTTTAACTCATAGAAGAAGAGAGAATGTAAAAAAACAAGACGCTGTAAAACAAACTTTACGTGATAAATCAGATTCTATAGAAGTTAGCAAAGTTGAAATAGGGAAGGGGGTATAGTCATGTACCAAATAAGCCTTAATCATTATCTTATATTATCTTCTATAATATTTACTATTGGTATATTTGGAGTTTTTTTAAATAGAAAGAATTTAATAATAATCTTAATGTCCATAGAATTGATGTTATTAGCAGTGAATATTAATTTTATAGCTTTTTCTACTCATTTAAACCTCATTTTTGGTCAAGTATTTGCATTATTTGTATTAACGGTTGCTGCTGCAGAGGCTGCTATTGGACTAGCAATTTTAGTAGTATTTTTTAGATCAAGAGGATCTATAGCTGTTGAAGATGCAAATAGTATGAAAGGATAAAATGCTTAAACTATTAGTATTTCTTCCTTTAATGGGCTCAGTTTTAAGTGGATTATTTCCTAAATTTTTGGGTAAAAAAGGAGTAATGTGGTTGCCCACTTTATTTTCTTTTCTCTCACTTTTATTTTCAATAATTTTGCTTTCACAAGCTATAACAGGAGAGTCATATATTACTCATTTAGGTTATTGGGTTAACTCTGAAGCTTTAACAGTAAGTTGGTCTTTAAGGTTAGATGTATTAAGTGCCGTTATGCTTTTTGTTGTAATGCTAGTATCAAGCTTAGTACATTTATATTCCATTGGTTATATGGATCATGATGAACATAAATCTCGTTTTTTTTCCTACTTGTCTTTATTTACTTTTGCAATGCTTATGCTTGTAACCTCAAATAACTTTTTACAGTTATTTTTTGGTTGGGAGGGAGTTGGATTATGTTCATATTTACTAATAGGTTTTTGGTTTAAAAAACAGAGTGCAAATGCAGCAGCTATTAAAGCATTCATAGTGAATCGTGTCGGAGATTTAGGACTTATTTTAGGCATATGTATAATATATAAATTAACAGGAAGCTTAGACTTTGATAAAGTCTTTGAAAAGACTTCATTATTTTTAGAATCTAGTATTTTATTTTTTAATTTTTCAATACCATATATTGAATTAGCTTGCTTTCTGTTATTTATTGGCGCGATGGGAAAATCAGCTCAAATTGGTCTTCATACATGGTTAGCTGATGCGATGGAAGGTCCCACACCTGTTTCAGCTCTGATTCATGCTGCTACTATGGTGACAGCCGGTGTATTTCTTGTTGCAAGGTGTTCTCCATTATTCGAATATGCCCCCGTAGCATTAAATTTTGTAATTTTAGTTGGGGCTATTACCTCAATTTTTGCTGCTTGTATAGCAATTACTCAGAATGATATTAAAAAAATCATAGCTTACTCAACTTGTAGTCAGTTAGGCTATATGTTTTTTGCGTGTGGCGTGTCGGCATATTCAGCAGGTATGTTTCATCTTATGACACACGCTTTCTTTAAGGCTTTATTATTTCTTGGAGCAGGTTCTGTTATTCATGCTTTGTCTGATGAACAAGACATTAGAAAAATGGGAGGGTTAGCAAAGGTTCTTCCTTATACTTGTGCTGCTATGTGGATAGGTTCTCTAGCATTAGCCGGACTTCCTCCCTTTGCAGGTTTTTTCTCTAAGGATATTATATTAGAGGCAGCTTGGGGTCATCATAGTATTTTTGGATATATTGCTTTTTATTTGGGTTTAATAGCAGCCTTTTTAACAGCTTTTTATTCATGGAAAATTTTATTTATGGTTTTTCATGGTAAACCTAGAACAGATATTAGTAAAGCACATGAGTCTCCATTATATATTTTAATTCCATTATTAATTCTTTCTATTGGTGCAATAATATCCGGTTGGCTAGGCTATAGTATGGTTGATACACATCATGATTTTTGGTTAGAATCTATTTTAATATTAGATAATCATCAAGCTTTAGTTAATGCTCACCATGTTCCTTTACTAGTCAAGCTATCACCAATAATTGTTGCTATTTTAGGCATTTATTTTGCATGGATATTTTATATAAAGAAAGTTGATCTTCCAAAAAAAAATGCGGACAAGTTTCCAAAGCTTTATAATATCTCTAAAAATAAATTTTGGTTTGATGAAATATACGATTTAATTTTAACTAGACAATTAAAAAATATAGGAAATATTTTGTGGACTAAAGGTGATATTAGAATTATTGATAGATTTGGCCCAAATGGTATAGCTTATTTTTGTTCACGTTTAGCAAGTAAAATAAGATCTTTTCAAAGTGGTTACGTTTATCATTATGCTTTTACAATGTTTTTTGGCCTGATTATTTTATTTAGCTGGCAATTTTTAATTTATTTTGGGTGGTTGTAGTAATGAGTAGTTGGCCAATTTTATCTTTGATGATATTTATTCCAATTTTTGGAGCTTTTTTCATTAGTTTAATTGATGGAGATGAAAAGACAGTTGTCAAAAATACAAAAATGGTAGCATTATGGACATCCTTAGTCGTTTTTATTTTATCTCTTTTTTTATGGCTAAATTTTCCTCAGTCTAATGGATTTCATTTTTTAGAAGAAGTAAAATTATTCTCTGCAATTGGAGTCTCATATAGATTAGGTTTAGATGGCATTTCTATGCTCTTTGTAGTCTTATCTGCATTTCTTGTTCCTATCTGTTTATTAGCTAGTTGGAAATCTATCAAAATAAGAGTTAAAGAATATATGATACTTTTCTTATTATTAGAAACTTTAATGATAGGAACATTTTGTGCTTTAGATTTATTACTATTTTACATATTCTTTGAAGCACTTCTTATACCAATGTTTTTGATTATTGGAATTTGGGGTGGTCCAAGAAGAATATATGCAGCATTTAAATTTTTTTTATATACCTTAGCTGGTTCAGTATTATTTTTAATCGCTATAATAGTTATGGGCTATACCTCTGGAACTTTCGATATAAGAGAACTATTAGAGTATAAATTTCCTTATTATTTACAACTATTATTATGGCCTGCATTATTTGCGTCTTTTGCAGTTAAAACTCCTATGTGGCCATTTCATACATGGCTACCCGATGCTCATGTAGAGGCACCTACTGCTGGATCTGTAATTTTGGCGGGAGTTTTATTAAAAGTTGGTGGCTATGGGTTTATTCGTTTTTCTATTCCTATGTTACCTGAAGCAAGTGAATATTATGCTCCATTAGTTTTTATACTTGGTGTTATCGCAATTATATATGCTTCATTAGTAGCTTTAATGCAAAAAGATATGAAAAAGCTTATTGCTTATTCTTCAGTAGCACATATGGGTTATGTAACTATTGGTTTATTTACTTTTAAACAAGAAGGTATTGATGGAGCTATTATTCAAATGTTAAGTCATGGTTTAGTTTCAGCAGCATTATTCCTTTGTATTGGAGTTCTTTATGACAGAATGCACACAAGAATGATATCAGACTATGGTGGAATTGTTTCAAATATGCCTAAATTTGCTCTTATTTTTATGGTATTTACATTAGCATCGGTGGGTTTACCTGGAACTAGTGGTTTTGTAGGAGAGGTATTGGTTTTAATTGCAGCTTATAAAGTTAATGGTTATTTGGCTTTTACAACTGGAATAGGAATGATTTTAGGTGCAGCATATATGCTATGGCTTTATAAAAGAGTAGTTTTTGGTAAACTTGAGAATGCTAATCTGAAAGACATTAATGATCTGGATAAAAGAGAGTATGTGATATTTATACCGATAATAGTTGGAGTGTTCTGGTTAGGTATTTATCCTGAGAGTTTTTCAATTGAATTTAGAGAGTCAGTGTCAATTTTAGTTAATAATATTAATGCAAGATTAGTTAACTAGCCTATATTTGGAGAAGTCATTGAATTCAGTATCAAATATTTCAGATTTAAGTATTGCTCTTCCAGAAATATTCTTATCCCTATGGTTGCTTATTTTTATTCCTTTGGGAGTTTATTCAGGAGGAAATAAACTTAATCGCCAATCTTATTTTTCTATTTTTTCCATAATTGGTCTTTTGGGAACATTATTTTTCTTATTAATGGGGGATCACAGGGCTTCTCTAGGTTTTTATGATTTAGTGGTAACAGATAAACTAATAATTTACCTTAAAGCATTGATATTATTTGCAGCAATAATAGTTCTTATAATTTCTGAAAGATATAGAAGTATAGAAAATTTATATATTTTTGAGTATCCTCTATTAATATTATTTTCTATTTTAGGCATGCTAGTAATGCTTTCATCAAATAATTTTATTACACTTTATTTAGGTTTAGAGTTGCAATCATTAGCTCTTTATGTGTTGGCAGCTGCAAAAAAGGATTCTTTAAAATCCTCAGAGGCTGGCCTTAAATACTTTATACTTGGTGCTTTGGCATCTGGGTTCTTCTTATTTGGTGTTTCTTTATTATTCGGAATTACAGGGACAACCTCATTTACCATACTTAGTTTTAATTACCTCAATCCAAATGAAGTAAGTTTATTATTAATTTTTTCAATAATATTAATAATTTCATCTATAGCTTTTAAGTTATCTATAGCTCCTTTTCATATGTGGACTCCAGATGTATATGAAGGAGCTCCAACTTCTATAACTGCATATTTTGCAATTGTTCCTAAGATAGCGGCAATTGGCGTTTTAATGAGGATACTATATATAGCTTTCATTGATATTAATTTTATATGGCTACAATTGGTCTTAGTATTAGGCTTATTATCAATATTTGTAGGAGCCTTCGGAGCACTTCTTCAAAAAAATATTAAAAGATTATTAGCTTATAGTGCTATTAGTAATATTGGATATATATTTTTAGCATTAAGTTTAGGAAATCAGTTAGGTTTAGAGTCATCTTTATTATATATTACTATATATGCAATATCTTCTATAGGAGTTTTCACATTTATACTTTCTATGGAAAAAGATAATATAATGTTAGAGAATATATCAAGTTATGCTGGACTATCTAAATCCAACCCTTTCTATGCAGTTTGTTTAGGTATTTTACTCTTATCAATGGCTGGATTACCTCCTTTAGCAGGATTTATCGCTAAATTTTATGTCTTTAAGGCGGTAATAACTTCTGGTTATTTATTAACAGCAATAATAGGAATAATTGGAAGTGTAATATCAGCCTATTATTATTTAAATATTATCAAAGTCATGTATTTAGATGATTCAGATGAATCATTCATAGTTGAGTCAAAAGTAAGTATGAAAATTATTCTTTTTACATCTTCTCTTTTTATTTTAACTTTCATTATTTTTGCAGATAATATTATAAATTTTATGACTTATATCAGTAGAGCAATTATTTTGTGAGTAATATTATTAAATTAAGTTCAGGTTATGATTTAGTTGAGTATGATGAATTAAATTCTACAATGCTTACTATGAAAGAAATGGCATTAGCAGGTTGTGACTTAAATAAAGTGGTTACTGCTAAAAGACAAGTTAAAGGACGGGGAAGACATGGTAGATCATGGGTTTCACCTGAAGGTAATTTATATTTTTCTTTTCTAAGAAAATCGAATAAAAATATTAATATTAATATATTTGCACCTGTTTTTATTGTTACATTAAGTGTAGCACATTCAATTATTACCATTTCAAAAAATAAAATATTGCCAAGTATTAAATGGCCAAATGATCTTTTAGTTAATAAAAGAAAAATAGCTGGTATATTGATAGAAAATATTAATATATCTAAAAATAATGATTTATTAAATATAGGTATTGGCATTAATATAATTTCTAATCCATTAAATACAATCTATCCTGCAACAAACCTTAAAAAGGAAAATATTCTTACTACTTCTTATGAGTTACTGGATGTATTCTTTAAAGAATATAATAAAATAGATAAAATATATATAGATGACGGTATTGAGAAGATTTTTGAAATGTGGAATGATTTAGGACATAAAATTGGAGACAAAATTAGCGTAAAAGTAGGAGATAAAGAAATAAAAGGAACATTTAATGGATTAAGTAAAGAGGGTGCATTATTAATTATAAATGAAGATGGTCAGCAACAATCAATATTAGCAGGGGATGTTTTTCTATTATGAGTAAAAAATTATTTAATAAAATTATTATGGTTATTGATGTTGGAAATACAAATACTGTTTTTGCTCTAGTTAACAAGGGGGGTATTTTTCGTAAATGGAGAATGTCTACTATAGTTAATAGAACAGCGGATGAATATGAAACATATTTAAAAGCGTTCCTTGGAAATATAAATAATTTAGAATTATATGATGTAGTGATTTCATCAGTTGTACCTGCCGTAAACCATGAGATAAAATCCTATATTTTGAGCTTTTTTAATATTACTCCTAAGATTATTGGAAATAATATTTTTCCCGACTTAAATGTTTCACTTGAAAGACCTGATGAAGTTGGAGCAGATAGGTTGGTTAATAGTTTAGCGGCAAATCATATTTATGGAGGTCCTATAATTA